>Ga0325411_1000554_pt1 | contig 39569 bp, 22 predicted proteins | sample PopdelMetagenome_13_FD_206181 | JGI IMG/M metagenome (GOLD analysis project Ga0325411, IMG submission 206181) | Populus deltoides microbial communities from Bellville, Georgia, United States - Xylem-PdIQD-R4 | ecosystem: Host-associated > Plants > Phyllosphere > Stem > Wood/Secondary xylem...
TAGGCCTGATATGTCCAGGGGATAGGAAAAAAAACAAAGAAAAACAAAAGGTACAAGAATAACAAAAAATTCCGGTGAGTACACGCCCCCTTCAAAATTTCCCCCCTTGATGTGTGACATTAGCATAGACCTGCATTGACCAGGAAATCCTTGGAGAAAATGAGATCATAATTGGCAACATACGAATACAAACAAAAGATCTCAAGACACCTACCTTGCAAATACTACTTTCTGGAGTCATAAGATTCAGACACAATGTATCATCACGGCACACTGAAAGAACAAAGCAACAATAATTGGAACAACATAAGAAAATTAAGTTAACTAGCTTTTCAAAAAGTAAACTTTTGACCTCAATAAATACATTCAGAAGGATGTCACTTAATGGCGAAAGAATATTTTATAACTGGTGTAATGTAGACTGAAATGATCACCCATGAGAGTTGTTATAATTAGAATAATCATCCCAATTTTATCCTAGCTATAAATATGCAGTTTTTACAGTGAGGAATCTCATGCAGGATGACTGTCAAATGATGGACTAAACACCCCTGCATATAGCAACTATTTGTTTTCCACAAAATACCCTCATGGTGCATGCCAGATGCAACATGTATTCCATGTCCAGTTATTTAAAAAAAAAAAAAGTGCTTTGATAACTTTCCTCGTTCTGAAAAAAGGGGAAATTTTTTTTTTAATTTCCTATTTGCAGACGAGTTACTGACCTAACTTTATAGACATCTCCTTGATCTCTTTTTCCTTCACAATTACTAGCAGGTCTGATCGTACCCTCACGTGCCTTCTAGAGCTCTAACATCAAAAAGGGTGCTCTGAATCTGATAATGGTCAAATTACAATGCCATCAAACCAAACCTACAAAATATATCAGCCATCAGTGACTTGCTTATTAGGGTCTAAAAGTAGTTTGAATGACAGACCTTCGCCCCAAAACGTCCTCACTAGCCTTCAGAAACCAATCTTGCAGGTTGCTTTAATTCATAGACAGGCCTCACTCCTTTACTTGTGTTAGAAACAACATTGAAGAAGCTTGACGACAAAAAATTACCCTCGTTTTTCATATTTCTTAGCGAACTCTTTTAGTAGCAATTGTTGCCGAAAAGCCAAATATTTATCTACACTAGTTCCAGCCCACTGCTGACAAAAGCTTTCATCAGTTGGAACAAATGAACTAAGAGGAAACGGCCCCTTTGGAGCTTTCTTTAAGGCAACCAAGAACCTATGGCGAGGGCGAATTCTCTGGTCTAAAGACAAGCTTAAGTACGTAGGGTATTTGGTCAAGGATTGCACCTCATTACGAAGTTCATTGATCAAATACTTGTACTTTGGCTTTAGATTGTCTTCCAGTGACAGAGATAATACCTGATAAGACAAGCAGCAGAATCATTAAACATTTACTAGAAATCATGAAAATGCATAAAATCAAATGACAAGCTTTTATAATGCACAATAATATATGATGAAAACCATTTTTATCTCTATATTTGTTTTGCATCATCCCTACTTGACATGTGAAACCTACTTATAGTAAAAGCAAAGACAGCATTGAGTTCTCTAAAAATATGAAGATAAACATAACCATTTAGAGAAAGCAATCCATTTTCTGTAGCAAACAACCAAAGCGTATCCAGCATAAGAAGAGAAAATATTTTTAATGAGGATACAAAAGGAATCTAAAAATATAAAGAAAAACATAGCCATATCAAGAAACCAATCCATATTCTGTAGCAAACAGCCAAAGCATATCTAGCATAAGCAGAGAGAGAGTTTTTTTAATGAGGATACAAAAGGAAGCAAATTAACCTGTGTAAGGCTGGTCAAGACTTTCAAGATGTCACCATTATGCATTCCAATACTCCTCAGGAAATTGATCCTTGGGATAAATCCATCATCAATGCTGTAATGAAGGAGCTGAGGATGTTTTGTTACCATCTTTACTACGCTATCCCTGGATGCTCCCAGCTCCCTGGATAGAAAAAGATAGCGAGTATTCCATGATACATCAATCCGCTGAACCAGGATTTGAGGGCTCAGCTGCACAACTTTTCCTATATTTTTTTCATCAATTCCAACCTCCTCAACCAAATATCTAACTGTGGGTTTTAGAGAATTCTCAACACTATAAGAAAATAGAGATGGAGCAGCAGCAATTATCTGCCCTATTCTGGAATTTGGAATACCTAAACCAATCAAGAACGCAGTATGAGACTTCAAATTACTCTCCACTGTATATTCTAGAATTTGCGGTTGCCTCAAAAGTATTCTTTTTATATCTCTGTGTTTGACGCCAATACTCTGCAGGTACTCCAACCTCTCCCGTGCAGAACATACATTTATTTGGAGTGATGGCATGTGCCTCTCATAGATTTGGATAAAGTGTGATTCCTTGAGCCCAAACGTGCTTAGGTAATCCAAAAGGGGAAGCCACTTTTCATCCAAATCTATTTCTTCAGATAGCTTTGGATATCTGTCCTCAGAAGATTTCCCTGTCATTAGCTGCAACCACAGAGAACATCTAAGCTTTTTTTGCATCATTAGTACAGTATACATGAAAATCTAAAATCTAACCATACCTTTCCTTGTCCATTAATGTCAGAGGAATCAGCTTCTTTTGTTCTATTTTTAGTACCATATAAGTTTCCAACCATACTCTTTTCCCGAGTGTTCTTGCTAGTTCTCGAATTGAATAATCTCTGGCCACCTGCAAGCACAAATTTTTCCTTCAGGCATTATCATCCCTTGAAAAATTCTCAAAGCCTTGGCAGAACATTAGAGCATACCTTCTCTGGTACTTGTTTTCTTCTGTGAATTAACTCTTTTCTTTCCATCGACTTCAAAACCCACAGGCTCTGCAAATTCATCCTGAATACACATTCAACAGAGAGATTAAAAGTAGCTAACAACTAATCTATGCAGTAGCCATTCAATAATATTTTCTTAATCATAACCAATTGTAAATAATATCACATCATCATTTGGTAAAAAATTTCTTACAGTGTGTCAAGGATTGATGGAAGTGGAAGGAAATCAAAATGAGGTGAAATAGACGGTCGTCAGGATTTTGGCGTTTACTTTTATATCTATGAACGATTTCCTTGAGAGTATGCTTGGAATTTTCTAACATTTTTTCCATTGAGGGGAAAAAGAACTCACATCACATACTGACAAGTATAAAATAGTAGAGTAAAAAAACAAGAAATTATCAATTTCAATTTAATCTTGCCAGGTAATTCACTTACAGAAAACCATCAGATTTATGACATTCACTAGTAAAATCCACTAGATGTCCATCTAATGGCTGATATTTTTTCGGTAAGCTTATTAATCCTTTTCTTTTCCTTACACCTACATATTTCTTCTTTCAAGATAAATACACAATTCAAATTGGAAAATTTAAGAAGAAAATGAACACATAAATACAAGCTTCACCAATATTCAACAATTTGAGAGTCTAAATTAGTTTAAAAAAAAAATTGAAGACAAAAAACCAGGCAAAGAGAGAGAAATGGCAAATAAAAGTTGAAGGGTAGCGAAGGAAGGGTAAAACAGAAACTCACATCCAGCAACCAATCATCGAGACCGATGTCAGTATCGTAGAGACTGAAGGTGTGGCCGTAGCGTGATTTTCGTTTAGGGTTGACAATCTTAGCATTTGAATGGGTGGATAAAACCCTAACAGTCATACTGCCTTTTCTGCCTTTTCTTCTTATTCTGCTCACTGATTCTACACTCAAGTAAGCATGAGAATGATGGGAAAGAGAAAGAGCAAGAGAGTGAGAGAGGAGATTAGGGTTTAATGGATAAACAGAACAAACTGCCATCTCTTTAAGCTTACGCTTTTCAGGTTTTTGATAGCCAGAGAATGATAAATTTTCAGATAGAATATGATTGTGAGGGAATATGCCCTTAAACCCCCACCTCGCCTCTGATAATATAAATCCCACCTCTTTTTCTTGTTAACTAAATTAACGGGTGGTCTATAAATATGCCAGCGGATGTTATATATTAAAATAATATTTAAAAAAATTATTTTTAATATTAATATAAAAAAATATATAAAAAAAATTACAAAAAATTATTTTTTTAAAAAAAATTGCATTTTCTTGAAATTTCATTTGAAATCTAATTCTAAATGGTGTCTAAATTTTATTTGAATTGATTTGATTTGAATTAATTATTTTATAGGTTTTATGGCAATTTAAATAATAATAAAAATATGCTTTATCCTTAAATAAATATTTAAGACAAAAATTTTTTAATAAATATTAAAAAAATAATATGTTAAATTAATTCAAGTCAACTCGAGTGAACTTATCAATCTATATATTAAATCAGGAGATCATAATAATTTTATAGAAAATAAATTAAAATAAATTACAAAACTCAATTTTTAATAAACTCAATATTGAATGATAAAATTAAAAAAAAATAAATTAAAAAGATGATCCAAAAAATAACATGAGCCAACTCGGTTTAATTTGTCAAACTCACAACTCGGATCATGAGATTAGAATAACCCAATAAAAAGCAATTTGAAACAAATTATTAAGCTTAATTTTTAATCAACCTAGTATTGAAAATCAAATTGAAAAAAAATGATTAAAAAATAATAATTCTAGTCAATCATAGTTAACATGTCAACCACGTGACCCGAGTCATGAGATATAAATAATATCTAGAAAGCAAAAATAAAAAAATTATAAAACTTAATTTTCAATAAACTCAATATTGAATGATGAGATTGAAAAAAAATTAATTAAAAAAATAACATGAGTCAACCTGATTTAACTTGTCAAACCCACGAATCGGATCATGAGATTGAGGCAACCAATAAAAAGTAAATTGAAATAAATTATAAAGTTTAGTTTTTAATCAACTCAGTACTGAAAGATGAAATAAAAAAACTAATTAAAAAAAATTACTCGAGTCAATCAAGATTAATATGCCAAACTCGTGGCCTAAATCATGAGATGTGGATAATCTCTAGAAAGCATACCAAAACAAATCGCAAAGTTCAGTTCTTAATCAACTCAGTATTGAAAGATAAAATAAAAAAAATTGATTAAAAAAATTACATGAGTTAATCAGGGTTAACATGTCCTTTTAATTAATATTTTATCCTTTCACATTAGATCCTTGTCCTTTTAATTAATATTTTTTTTATTTTGAGTAATCTATAAAATTACAAATATTTTTCAATTTTATCTCCTTCTAGTTTCTTAATCTTTCAAATTTGATCCTCATCATTTTGATTATTATTTTTTTGTTTGGGATCATTTTTTAGATTTTCTTTACAATTTCATCCTCTGGTTTTTTTCTATCAATTTTTATCCCCATTCTTTTTATTGCTATATTTTTTGCTTTGACAACTTTTTTACATTGATATTTTTTCACGATTTTATCCTTCAAAATTAAATTATTTAGGAATTAAAATTTTTTATTGAACTCAAGTCTAGAATTTCACAAGTTATAAGTTTTTAGAGATACGACCAGGTTTAAAATGTGTGTCCAGGTTTGCTTTTTTTTTTTTTTCCTTTTCTCAAGTTGATGTTTTTAATTTTTTATCCTTTTTTTTTGGAGTTTTTTATGGTTTGCCTTCTATGGGGTTAGTCTCAGGTTCATAACTAAAGTCACCAGTTTTGAAGGTTAACACTGGTTAACTTATTTTTTTAGTCCTTTTTAAAATTGATTTATTTCAATTTTAGCCTTAAACATTTTGATTTATTGGAAATTAGTCTTCATGCTTGTTTTTTTACTATCTTTTTGATTAAGTTATCCTAATCTTGTGGCCATGGTCATGAGATTAGCGGGTTGATTAAGATCTTTTTCGTTGCTTTTTCTTAATTTTTTTTTTCATCCTTTTTTACTACCCTGGTATCACGACCAGGTCAGAGATTTTTCATCTTGATTAAGATGGGCTCAGATTGATTTTTTTAATCTTTTTTAATTATATTTTTTTCATAATTTTCATCCTTTAACATTTTATTTGCTAGAAATTGAGCTTCAACTTTTTTTCCTTTTCATTTTGCTTTTTATAGAGTTATCGTGTTCTCATTTGATTTATTAGTAATTAGTCTTCAAATTTATTTTCCCACTTTCTTTTGTATAAGATTATCTCAATCTTTATCATATTAGTGTAAGATGAATGGAGCTATTGAGGTTGTGAACAAAAACTTTAAGAAGATTATATATAAAATGATGATTAAATATAAAGATTTACATAAGATATTGACATATTTATTGCACACTTAACACATTGTATTCAGAACTTCAAATACTCTTTAGTGTATAGAATAAAGGTGGTGATGGCTCTAGAGGTTGAGATACCATTGTTGAAGGTATTGAAAAAAAAATGAACTAGATGAATCAAAATGGGAAAAAAAAAATCGATATGAGCATTTGACTTTGATTGGTAAGAAATGTCTAGTAACTTTTTATCATGTATTATATCCAAAGAGAATCGCAATAACATACGATAAGAAAGTTTGACATAGAGTTTTTTAGGAAGGAGACTTGCTGCTAAAAGAATCATGCCTCTTCCAAGGACTTGTCATAGAAAATGTACACTTAATTATAAGTGTTTTTATATGGTAAAAAATACATTCATTGAAGGAGCCATTATTTTGTCAAGCATGGATGGAATTGAATTTTGATGTAGTGAAGAGATATTATGTTTAAAAATGCATTTTTATTTTATCCAATGTAATAAAAAAAATAATTTGAATTTAGGTAAAATATTCTTTAGCATTGTCATTTTGCTTTACTTCTTTAATTATTCAACGTCCCACATTATTTAATAATTCATTATAAACTTCTAAATTTAGCATGTAAGACGATTATCTTTCAATTATAGTGTACACAAATATGATCAATCCATAAACAGTCAATTCATTTAATCTTCTTCATGATTTATACAAATATGATGATATGTTCAAATTCCAAAAGATAACATGGTAGAGATTTACTGAGGCTTGACAAGTGATATGATTCTTTTTGAAAAACCATTAAATGAAAAAGAACTTGTAGTGAGTAGTTGACAATACCATATAAAGATTATGAAATTTAATGTTGGTTACAAGATATGTAAGTTTTATGATTCGAGCAAGCAAAGTTTAGTTGTTAAGAAACTATACGCTAGGGGCGATGAGGCATGCAGAGACATATTGAAAATCCTTTAATCTGATATGATATCATTATCAATTGGATAACATGATAGATGAGCTGACAATCTTCTTAATAAAAATAAGCAATTTAAAGTATATATATAAAAATAAGAATAAATGTTATTCAAGATAGTTTCAATTTTGCAGTGAAAACACAAACAATAAAGAAACCAAATCAAACCATCTTGAAATAACTTTAAAATTGATATATTGGTTATTTAGGGGTAAAATAGCATTATATATTAAATTTAATCTCTTTTTGATATCATTTGATTGGTGTTTCATTTCTGAGTTAAATCTTGCGACAAACTGATCATACACAGGTTTTTGATACCTATGAATAAGAGAACAATCTATAAACTTAGATTTATATTTTATTGGATGTAATGGTACAACATATCAAATTTGAGGTTTTTCTGATATCATTTGGTTTAGGTTTCAATTCTAGTGTTTAAATTTGAGTAATTGGTTAGATTTGTGTCAAGCTATAAAAATATGTTTGTTACTATTTGTTTCAACCTATTTAGTTTATTTCTATTATATTTGGGTATTTAGGAGTCAAATAAGTGCTTTCATTAATTTTTTCTTCTATTTTATTTCGAGTCTTCGTATTGTTCATATTTAATACGAAATTGCTTTGTTACTCATGAAATCATAATCGTAGTTTTATTTTGCTTATTTTCAGTAACTTATTAATTCTTGAATCATTAATTATATATATATATATATATATATATATATATATTTGATTGTGTTATGATAGCTAGTGACTTTGGTTCGTTGATTTTTAGTTTTGTAAGAATCGTAAAAATATGAGTTGAAAGGTAAAAGGCGTAGTGAGAACAATTGAGTGAAAAGTCTTGAATAGTGTGAAACACAAGAGTTTTATGGATATATTTTTCTTGCTATTAATAAATTTTTGTAGATTTAAAGAATGTCTTAAAATCATGAGTCTGTAACACCGAATTAGATAATATCTTTCAGACGCAAGTTCTCACCTAACAACTTGAACTTCTAAATAAGGTGATAAAAGATCTGAAAGATAAGAAGACTTCGATTAGACAATGAAATAGTAGGACATCATTGAGGATAGGGGATGATTGAAGAGGAAACGCTATATGGAATGTTAAAACTAACATTGTTGATTTTATAGATGAAAACATAGATATAGATATTAATGACTATGACTTTGCATCCATGCGAAATAGAGATCAATTTGGGCAGAATCAAATCCAAAAGAATGTTAGTTTTGGTTAGGGTAGAACTTTTGGCCAGAAAGAGAACATCTCTCATACACGTTGCCATGTACAAATAAGGTGTTTAGTTCGATTATAGATCATGAAAGTTGTGCTAATATATCCAGTACTACCCTTGTTACTAAACTAAACTTGTATACGATTAAGCATAATAGACCTTATATGTTGCAATTATTAAATGATTATAGTGAGGTGAAAATGACTAAACAAGTATTGGTTCTGTTTTTTATTGAGAAGTATGTTGATGAGGTTCTGTATGATGTGGTTCTAATGCATGCAAGTCACATCTTATTGAGGAGACCTTGATAATTTGATAGGAAAACCAAGCATGATGGATTTAAAAATAGATATTTTCTTGAGAAAGAAGGAAGAACATATGCACTTGTATCATTGTCGCCTAGATAGCTTTATGAAGACCAATTGAATTTGGAAAAAAAAAGGGTGAAGTTGAAATGCTAATACAACAATGTGAGGCCGTGGTTACAATGCAAAAATATATACAAAAGTAGTTAGTAAGGCGTGCATATTTGAAATTATTATCAACTACTATTTTCATATAGTGTTATTTGAGGTAGAAGTTGGCAAAAAAAAAGAGCTTCAAATGCTTAAAGAAGACCAATTAAAGCTGAAAAGAGAAAGCAAAACCTAGGAGACAAATAAACTATATGAGGTTGTAAGTTTAAAGAGTGAAAATAAAGTTAGCCTTAAAAAAAATAAGAAATGAGAGAAAAGACTCAGAGATTCGGTTAAAGAAGAAAAAAAAGTCAATCAAAGCCAAGAGTGGAGAGAAGAAAATAAGAATGAGAAAAGAAAAGAATGTAGAAAATATAAGTAAACATTTGAGTTTCTATACAAAAAACGAGATCAAGAGTGCTTATTTTTTTGACATACATATAATTTTACTTATGTATAAGGAAATATATTTTAACACTGACAATTTTGATTCTCTTATTTTCCTAGAAGAACTTAACAACAATGGATTTTATAAATAATTGAAGATAAAAATGATATAATCTGATTTAGAGTTATGCTTTGATACTAATTGATGGAAACCTCGTGAATATAAAAATATAAAAATTCATAGTCAAATCAACTCTTCCTAAAAAAAGCTAAGATCAAATTTGAAATTAAGCTTGACACAATGATAATTTATATCGAGATACAAAGACTAAATAATTGAACTCTCATCCAACACTTATAAAGAGATGTAAATGAGAAGCATGAAGATGCCATGAAGCATGATTAATTCTTTGATAAGTTATAGTAGTTCAATGAAGAACCAAAAGGTATGAGCAAAACCTCACACACATAATAATAATTGTTGAAATCAAAGTCCATAAAAAAACCTAAATACAAGCTAAATAACTCTATTTATAATAGGTAAAAGCATGATTTATAATAGTTACAGCAGTTTTTGTATTTAGTTTAAGTGATTGAATTAACCCCTAAACAAGATTATGCTATATGAGAAAGCTTGGGTAATAAAAAATAAATTGAGGATTGGGTAACCAATGAGCATGTATTTATTTTTTCCCTCTCTTTTATTTTATTTTTTGTTTTCTTTTATTATTTTATTTCTTAATTTTATACCTTGATTTTCTCAGAGCTCATTTTAAAATTCTATTACAATAAAAAGGGTTAAAAATAAGTTATAATAACTGTTTTTTTTCCATTATAGTTTTAATGTTGTATATCATTTTAAAATAGAGCAATGAGCATGTTTTTATTGCTTGTTTGGAAACGCGGGTCAATCCGGTTTAAAAAAATCTGGCTAAAAATTAAAATATTTTGGTATATTTTGAATCATTTTGATGTGCTGATTTTAAAAAATAACAAAAATATTATTTTAATATATTTCGATACGGTCTGTTTGAATCAGTTTCGGTTTTTTTTAAAAAAATTCAGTTCACTTACTTTTTTTTATAAAAACCAAACCGACCTGAAAAAAACCCCACCTAATTTCAAGCGCGACTCAAGTGACTTTCTTAACTCATGTTATCACGTCACTTCTTACGCAAATCCCGTGATCATCATCGCTTGTTGTTCACGTAGAATTCTTACCAGTTATTCTTCGTCCGCATCATTATCTTGAAAATCTATGGCAAATTTTTCTCTTGACAAATTAAGTTCGGAAAGACAATATATGACGATGAGAGGATGTCTCCCATGAATTTGCCCGGACATTGCAGAAAGGTTTGGCTTGCGCTGTGCATGATAAATGTCTCAGAAAATTTGCTTAAAAAACACGTCAATCTTGACTTTGTAAAATACTTGCTAATTAATCAGTATTGGGGTGGGGTTCTATCTGTTACCTAAGGCTAAAAGTCTTCGATTCGTGATAATATTTGCCGCTTCGCTGCCTCATGTTTTTGTTGACATCTATGGCCACATATGCATAGTAGAGACGAGGAAATTCAACAATTCACGTAACATTGTTTTCTCTTTGTTGACTAATATACGACTTCGTTGATCAAATAAATTCCAACATGGGAAAGTCAAAACCAATTATTGCATCTGCATGATGTAATGCTTATTCTAATATCTTTTTTTCCGACAAGCAGAACCACAAATCTATAGATACGAGAAAAATAACAACAAACTACAAAGTATAAAAAGCTTAGCGGGAAAAGAAAATAAATAAATAAATAAAGCAAATTGTCAATCTAGATTTCTTCAATTCCAAATCTAATGGAGTAAGAACTAGCAAGTTTCCTCACGTTGCCGTGAAGAATTTTTTTTTTTTATGTAGTTTTATAAAACCAACCAAGCCTAACGAGTTATACGGGAGTTGATAAAGTATGATCCAGTCTACTTGACAAGTATATTTGTAAATCAGTTAAATTAGTTGATTTAGAAAAAATCTAATTTAACTTTTTTTAAAAAAAATTGTTTTAAAAGTAATGCGATTTAATATTTTTTAAAGCAAAAGATTTTCAGATGGTGACTTCTTGCATAACCTGGTTAGACTGGGTAAACTGTATTTAATAATTTTTTTTAAAACTATTTTTAAATTTATTTTATGATAGAAAAAACAATGAATAAAATTATTAAGGATAACTGTTTTTTTTTTTTTTTCATTTAGCCAAAGCTCCATTTTCATAAGCCATTAATCATCTTCCCTTTTCATGGGTATTTGAGTTCCCATCAATTTTCCTTATTCCTTAATGTCTTTTCCATTTTGGAAATAACATGAATTTTTTATGAAAAGGTTGATTATCTTGCATATTTTTTAAAGTGGGACATAACATACTTTCATAATAAAAAAATATAAATAGTTTTTTAAATTAATAATAATTGTTTTTTAAGATATTTTTTATTAAAAATATATTTATTTTTTAATAAAAAAAATTAAAACTTCCCCGTTTGTTTGCTAGAAAGTGGTTTCCTTGGAAAGTGAATTCTTGGAAAGTGAATTATTTTCTGATATTTGGTAGTATTATGAAAAATGAACTGGAATACACTTTCTAGTATTTGGTTATGTTATGGAAAATGAACTGGAAAATAATTTATTAATGAATTAATTTTTTTTCAAATTTATCTAATATATGAAAATATTAAATATAAATATTTAATCACTTACAATAAAAGAATAAAATCTAAAAAGTGTAATGATGAATTTTTTTTTATTATATCATATATTCATATATAGCTTATTTTATAAATATGTCATATAATATTATAGAGATATAACCTTGTGAATTTTTTCATAAATAAAACCTATTAATATTTTTTTTTCAATTTTAAAAGCTTAAAATATGTTTTTTTTTTTCATATAAAGAAAGCCAAATTAGTTTATGGTATTAAGTAAGAGTTAGATATTTGGGTTTTTTTTGGTATGAAGATTTTTTTAAAAGATAAATAAATACAAAAATATTTTGATGGGCTTTTTGGATAAAGATTTTTTTTTTACGGGTATAGGCAATTATCCATTTAATATCCCTTTAATATATATCAAATAAGCATTAAGAAATAAATATAAATATCTTACATCAAACATAGTCATGCATAAATATTAAATTTTGATGTAATACTCATACATATTAGTTCAAATTAACAAGCATAAACATGCTAAACCGAATTAAACAAGTAAACATACTTGTAAAATAACAAACATAAACTTTATTATTATAGTGAAATCATCTTAACAATCAGGCATATAGCAGTGTTGGTTCACAAAATTCTGAACCCAAATTTTTCTCAAATTAGCATTTTTTGCCATAAATGTTTTTCCCAACATTTCATTTTGGATGTGATCAAAAGCACCACCAAGAGCGATCTCCTCAAAGCCTTCAACTTTCATCACTTTTGTATATAACTCATTAACATCAAGTTGATTTTTTGCTTAGCCTTTGAATTGCAAACGTTATATCTCCAATCTTTTTAGACAACTTTTCAACACTATCATCTTCATACATTCGATTTCTCTTCTTATGTTGCCTCTTTAGTGTACTAGAGGAAGATGTCTCTTTACCTTTTAAAGTTTCTTCATATTCTCCTTCATTTTCAATTGAAATAGATTGCACTTCAATGTTCTCTTCTAGGTTGATATCAACATATGATTTGACATAATTTCTGGTGTCATGTCTTTTCCAACAACAATTGTCATTACTTCATACATATCAAGTTTTTTGTTGAGATATTTATCATGATTGAGATGTGCCTGTTCATAAAAATTAGAATATACAATTTTCAGTTCCTTGTATAAAGTTTTGGAAACAAAAGTAAATGTAAAAATTACATAGAATATACTATTTATCATACCTTTACTTCTTCATCATATACATCTTTCGAAACCGTAATCATCTTTAAACAATCATCCTAACCAAAACCACTTTTATTTTTAAGTTAGGTTATTATTCCCCATTCTTTTTTCACAGTTTTGAGATGATTGTTCATATGCTTAGGCTCGCATTGCACGTTGAACTTTTGACTAATTTCTGTAGCTACCTTTACAAAAAATTCTGCTTTAAAGGTGGAAGAAGGCTTGTTTCCTTTAAGTGCCTCCTCGACTAATATCTCAAGTAGCATGTGAGACATAGGCTTAGACCATGTGAAGTGCTTACCTTTGCATTTTTCATTCTTCGCGGCACTCATTTCTACAAAAAAAATCACAAATTTATACAAAATAAAATTATATAATATTTAGATTGAACTAATTTTATACAACAAAAATACAACTACTATTTAAAAAAGAACACATGAAATACGTAATAAATTATAATAAAGTCAACAAACAATCCAAATATATAACAAAGACAATACAAACTCAAGAAAGACATAATAAAAACAAATACATATAATTAACACTCAATTATTAGTTTCTTTGAGTGTTATAATCATTCCACATGGTTGATGCAATCATTTTTCTTTTTGTTATCCACTCCCTATTCTCTTCCCTCTCCTCTTGTTGGCTTAAGTTGATTGTTTTTTTAATTGGTTCACTTTCCAAACATATTTCTTCCATAAGAAAGTCATAAGGATCAACTCCCATTATGTGATTATGAATAATACAACATGCAAACATAACATTCACTTGTGTTTTATAAGATCAAAAAGGTTTTTCATCAATTGATCTAAAATAACTCTTCAAAATACTAAACCCTCACTCAATAGCGGTTTGTAATGAAGAGAGTCGAAGATTAAATAACTCCTTTTTATTTTTCGATGAATGTTATGTAAACTCATTCAAATGGTATCGAACTCATGAAAAGGAGTAATGATTCCTTTTCGAAAACAATAACCAGCATCACCAAGATAATATTTCCCTACAAATAAAAAATAAAACCTATTATTATCTTTATCTAATTAGACAATTTACATGTTTATTGCATATTGTAAATATTTAATTTATACATTCTGGAATTTTTAGTCCACTAAGTCTTGATAGTGCATCACCTAAAACCCAGGAATCGTGTGCACTTCCTTCTCATCCATCTAAAACATATATAAACTTCAAATCAAACGTTATAGCTGCTAAAACATTTTGTGTTGTTCCCTCTTTTTGACTTCGAAACTTTCCTTGAATTTCAACAAGAACATTTGCAAGAACATGGGTACCATCAATTGCTCCCACACATTCCTATATAAACATGAAAAAAATAATTTATAACCTTTTTCTTCTAGATGTAATTAATTAATGTATAAAAATATTAATATTGTTCTCATACCTTAAAATAAGGATAGAATCTGCTATTATTCATTATCTCCGAAGGAACTGTATCCCCTGGGTCTATGATAAGATGTTTGTATAACTTAAGAACTGTTTTTAATATAATTCTAAAGTAACGATGGATAGTTTCAATAGACCTATAGTATATATACTACTAATAAAACAAAATCTTTGGTTTCGATCTATAATTTATAAGAACACAATTACTTGTTCCCTAATAGACACATTTTGAGTTGATCGTAATAGGTTACAACTTGTGAGAACATCACACAAATTATATAACACAACTGGTTTCATACGAATTGGTTTGACGCAATGTATATCACCTCGATTCAAAATGCTATTAATATAGAATTCTCATTGAGCAATTGCATTTATACGTGGTTTTCTTGGTATATAAATTATATTTCTTTCTCGTTCAATAATAGCTACTCCTGCAGCGATAACAGTTACAGCTGCTCCCATACATGTTGCATGAATAATCTTACTATCCATGATAAGAAAGTGAAGTTTTCTGATAATGAAACCTAAAAAGTATGGAGAAATAAACATTCAAAAAGCATATTAAATACTTACACAATCAATATAAGAAATTATGATCAAACTGACACAATCAAATATTTGGATAGCTAGAAATACTTGTAATTCTACATGTCATGTTCAGTTCAATTATGTAGTTCAGATGTCATTGAAAATAAAAGCAGAAACGATTACCAGATAACAGGTTTTAAATCAAAATCTAATAATCATCAAAACATGCATTCATACATATGAAATCCTGCTCAAATATAAGCACATGAAGTCAGAGAGCATGACAATAATGCACAACCACAGTTCCTGAATCATTTGTTTAACTTTTTTAGATTAAAATCTACCATGTGGAGTACAATGGAGGGAAATCCCTTCAAAAGACACGGAACCAAGAAACACCTGCTAAAGCATCACAGAACCACAAGCATTAATATAGGAAAGATCATTCCTCATCCATTCTCTTAAATGCGATACTGCCAAAAGAAAGAATTACTCATTTTGGAGACGGACTCGTGACCTCCCTACAGTGCGGTGCACTCTAAACTAAGAACGAAGGAGAGATTGAACAAAGACTGACTTCTTTTTATAAATAATTGTATAGAATAGTCCGTTCGAGTGACTCACAAATGAGATAAATTGGATCAAGGCATCCAATCACAGGCGAAAGGTATTCGGAGTTCTTCCCTAGAAAAGCAAAGTCCTTACTTTGACTTAGACTTACCCAAATCAAGTCAAGCCGATGAAGCTATAAAAAAGAAGAAAGTTCTGTTCCTAGATCGGAGCAAGGACTTTGCAAAATGACTTTTTTCCGCTAGGTTCAATCTAATCAATGAATCTTCAAGCAGGCAGGGTTTTTGATTTAAGAAGCTCCTATTAATTCATAAGCTCAACGGCCCCTAGTCATTACATCACCAGTCTTAGTTTCGGTAATAAAACAGGCCAAATCTGGGCAGTTTGCAGAGTGACACAATGCTGCACTTTCTAGTAAGACCTAAGAGTCTCGCAGCTTCTATAATTATTACAGAAAATTGGTTCATCTCAGGTCCACAGACCTCAGTTTCAAGTCAAACATGGATTCACTAGAGCAGCCTAAGTTAAAAGTAACACAGATAAACTGACCTCAAGAGTAGAGACTGTGGATCCGAAAGAGAGAGACGGGTCCTGATTGGAATTGGGTGGTCGAGGAAAAGAGATCCTATGCTTTGGTAGTGGATTTTGAGTGTTAGATCCGGCACTAACAGCAACCAAGACAATCTCGGGGCATGGAACAGAGATAAAAGCCACGCTCTCTCTTCTCAAAGCAATACCCAGAAAGAATGATGTCCTAAGTTATTGAGTTTTGAATTCTATTGACAGAAAGATTGAAAAAGTGTGATGGAGTTTTGTAGAGAAATGTGGCGATGAGATGAAGTGTCTAAGAAACCAAAATAGAGAAAAGCTAAATATTGAATCAACACGCACATTAACAAGCAAGATCTGAGATCCTATACAAAACAGAGCATGGAATTGTTCTAATTTTTTTCCAAAAATTAACAAGCTCACAAGATTCATGCAGGAAAAAAAAGACAGACAATAAAGAAATATTTGAGGAAAATAATTACCTGAAATAAAATGATTTTTTGTTCCAATAAAGAGATTTGAGAAAGAGAGTTTTACATCCACGCAAAGTGATTTTTTAAAGAGATCAATTATAAAATTAATAAGAGAGAGAAAAAAAAGAAGAGATTTATTTCATTGTCCGTAAGTAAAAAAGAAAAGTGTTTTTCAAGAATAAAAAAAAAAACACTTTCCAACCATTAAAGTTTAGTTTTTTCTTTGATCAGAATTTAATTTATTTTAATTAATTTTTTTGATGTATTTACCAAACATGAAAAAGTAAGAAAAATAATTTTATTTTTCTAGAACAGAACCAAACCTTTTGTCAGTGAAATTGCATTCAGAAGGCTGCTTCCTATTTTTCAAAATCATTTGTCATGATGAAAGAGAAAGGAAAAGGAGGAAGAAAAGTGTACTACTTTTATCATGTGGTAATCCAAAAGTAAAGTTGGGGCGTTACAACAGCAGTGTAACCGTGTGGGTCCATGTCGCACGTGGGGACTGTCTTTCTTTTCTACGTAGCATTGGGAATAGAAAGACAAAAGAGAAAATAAATGCAGTTTCTATCGTAATTTATTTATTAATAAAGCATACATACTGATAAAACGCAGGGAACTTATTAATTTATTTTTAATTTCACGTTCTTCAAACTAGTTTCAACATCAGTTAAATTAATTTTTTTTAAATAATTTTAAAAAATACTCTTATTTAGAATTCTCCGAGACCTTTCTATACCTACCTCCCTGGTTTCTGACCATTGCTCCGATCTTTGACTAGCTACTGGTCAGATTGGATTTAGAATCCAATAAAAAAGAACGGGAATTTTTTTTTTTTGATAATACAGAGGAAAAAATCACCAATCCAGTGGCAGAAGCGTAATTCTGAGAGATTAAAAGGTTATATGCTGTTATAAATTCTGCGCCTGTCTGATTCTGGGGGAAGGAAACCGACAGACCATCTGCTTACACTGGCTATAACTTGTGTTTATACATAGGGCTTTTGTTGGTGGCTCAGAGAGGGAGAGAGGAAAGCAGAAGAGGAAGTCAAGCCTGTGAAAAGAAAGTGCAAATCTAAGAAGGTATGTATGCCAGCAATGAAAACCCATCAGAAATCTGATACCTCTTAAGCTCCCCTATTATATGATATCTCAATCTTGCTTCTTCTTCTTCTTTTTATTTATGCTGAGCTGAAATTGCAGTTAAAAGTTTTTGTTTTTGAAAGTGGTTTAAAAGATGGATTTTCTTTTTTCGTTTTGCTTTGCTTTGATTTGTGTTACCCTTTTCTGCTGTCGTTTAATATTCTTCCTGTCTCCTACAAAGCAATATTAATTACATGAGTTCGAATCTTTGTTATGGGAATTTCCTACTAACTTGCAAAGTGGGGAATTTGTTATTAATGCTAGAGTAAAGTATTTTAATTTAATTTCTTGAAAGTCAAATAAATGCACCATTGGTGGTCAAAGCTGCTAGAGTTTACCAGCCCCAGTCACGATTTTGTGCTTAAATGGATTACAGTTAGTATATTCTTGGCGATCTGTACTTCTGTGTTCCACTTTCATAAGAATTGGGAATATGAAGGTGGTTTTGAAAGTATTATTCTTAAATTCGTTTTGGTTCTTCACCCCTGCAAATCTGAAATGCTTATATTCTTGCTTTGCTAGCAATACTGTACGTATTATTTTAAAACTCTCTTTTTTAATTGCTTGATCTGCTAGGATTTTGGTCTAAAAACTGCTCGAATAGTTTGGTGTTTGGATTTTTGTTAATAGGACTATGCATATCCCAAGAATATGTTTTAGAAATTATCTATTGCACTCAGTTATGCTATCTTTCTTGCTAAGATAGCTTTCCGATCTTGTTTTGGTATAAACAGGTTTTAACTTCTTGATGTAATTTTTTCTTTGGAATCTGTTTCACATGCAACTATTTGTGGTACAACCTTCAGAAGTACTTCCAGATTGCTGAAATGATTGATGGTTTCCACCATCTCTCAGAAACTTTTGGAAAGTCAAATTCAGTTATTTATTCCTTCTAGTGTCCTCAAATTCTCTTCAAATACGGTAGGTTGGACTACTTAATAGATATATGTCATCTATGTTTTTATGAGATGAGTCTACTTTGATGTTCTTAGAAGAAGATTGAGAAGAACTAGGCTGTTGCTGTACCATCTCCACCTGCGTTTCCTTTCCTGGGAGCAGGTTCAGGAAGACTATCATGGCCAAGATTTATTTCTTAGCATTAACTACCTTCCCTTCTTAAGAAAAGCTAATCACTAGAATCAAAAGACTGTTAACTAGCAATTTGAGTCAAACAAGTATAAAGTGGTAGTTGAATAGTGGATGATATATTCGTTTTGCCCTGTGAAAAACTGAAGGACTTTGTTATGGAGCTAATCATGTTTTTGGTCCACAACCAAATAACTCCACTCCTTCATGGTATGCTTCTAGTATTTGTTGCACGTGTACAACTATTTGTGTAAACTTTATTTCATCTTATCCGCCACTATGAGCACTATGATATGCGTTGCCCTTTTTTTTTAAATCACATTTCCTATAATAGTCTTTTTTCTTAACTCTTTTCAGATTAGGCCAGTGTCTTGGTATGATATCAGTGTCTACAAGAATCTATTTGTTAGCTGAAAATTGATGATGGAATCATGCTATTCTTAAACAAGATTTGAGATTTGTCTAGTTTTGAGAAAATTTGTATCAGAAAGGTTTCCTGGTATTGCTGTGAAGAGCTTTTTGGCAACAAATTGGCTATTCTGCAATGCAAACATCCCAGAAGAAAACAATTTCAGATGGGTCTCGTAGGTATGGTGACCAACCTATGCAATATCAGGAGTCCTATTGTTGGCCGCCCATCCAGAATATTGATGCAGGAAGTCAAGGGACGCACCTTTCAGCTATGACTTCTGATCAATACTGTACCCTAGAATCATCCTCTGAAACTAGTGCTTACCCAGTTCACAATTCTCCATCCACAGCTAGTTTCTCGCCAAATGAAAGTGTGGTTTCACAGCCAAATTCTCAGTCATATCCTTCAGATCTGCAGGATTCCTCTGAGAATGCTTGTGGTTCACCAACAAGTGAGTCTTATGTCACCCACAAGTTAAGAGAACTGGAAACTGCTATGCTGGGGCCTGATTCAGATAATCTTGACATGTACAGCATGACTGCAATGCCTGGACCCAACCAGATTGTATCTGAGGCAGAGAAATGGAAGTTTTTGGTTGAGATGATGTCCAGAGGAGACTTGAAAGAAGCACTTTGCACTTGTGCTCTAGCCATTGCAAATGGTGATATGTTCACGGTTGAATGGTTAATGTCAGAGTTACGCCAAATGGTGTCAGTTACTGGTGAGCCTATCCAACGTTTGGGAGCTTACATGCTGGAAGGCCTTGTTGCAAGGTTGGCATCATCAGGAAGTTCTATCTACAATGCCCTGAGGTGTAAGGAGCCTGCTGGTGCTGATCTCCTTTCCTACATGCTTTTACTCTATGAAGCCTGCCCATACTTCAAGTTTGGGTATATGTCAGCAAATGGAGCAATTGCTGATGCAATGAAAGATGAAATTAGTGTCCATATAATTGATTTTCAAATTGCGCAAGGCAGCCAGTGGGTCACCTTAATCCAGGCTCTTGCAGCTCGGCCTGGAGGACCCCCACGTATTCGGATTACAGGAATTGATGATTCCACATCAGCTTATGCCCGGGGAGGAGGACTTGATATAGTGGGGAAGAGACTGTTGAAGGTCGCTGAGTCATACAAGGTACCATTTGAGTTCCATTCTGCTGGAGTTTCTGCTTCTGAAATTCAAATTGAAAATCTTGGAATTCAACCCGGGGAAGCTGTGGCAGTTAATTTTGCATTATCGCTCCACCACTTGCCAGATGAAAGTGTGGGCACTCAAAATCATCGGGACAGGTTATTGAGGTTGGTTAAATCCTTGTCTCCCAAGGTGGTAACTCTTGTTGAACAAGAATCTAATACTAATACAGTCCCTTTCTTTGCCCGTTTTGTTGAGACACTAAACTATTATCTAGCTATCTTTGAATCAATTGATGTTACATTACCAAGAGAAAACAAGGAACGAATCAGTGTTGAACAGCACTGTCTTGCTCGGGAGGTTGTTAATATTGTAGCATGTGAGGGTGCCGAGAGAGTTGAACGCCATGAACCTCTTGGCAAGTGGAGATCTCGGTTTGAGATGGCTGGATTTACACCTTATCCACTAAGCTCTTTTGTCAATTCTACTATCAAGATTCTGCTGGAGAAGTACTCTGAAAAGTATACTCTTGAAGAGAGAGATGGAGCTCTCTTTCTTGGCTGGATGAACCGACCTTTGGTTGCCTCTTGTGCATGGAGATGATACATGGATATCAGATTGACAAGCCTATTCTTCATATGGCAATTTGAGGTACAGGACCCTCTTTCATGTTGTTGTTTGTAGTTTAATAGCAAAGCAATGTTGTGATATCACGGATTAACCAGGAATAAACTTGCCCTGTTACAATCTCTCCCAGATATTCTGTTGCTTAGCTTTGATCTCATTTTGGCATTGCATATTAGCTAAGGTTGCAATACAAGAGAGTTGAGTTTTAATGAACCTATGCCAGCTACTGCTTAACTTGTGCATTGATAGTTTTCTAGTGCTTGAGTATCATGCTGTTATGCATTTGTTGTTGGCAATGTTTAGTCAAACTAAGTATGGTTCAAGTACAAGAAATGACACCTAGAATGCATTTCTGAAATCACAGACGAAAGCTATGACAAAGCAGGGAAGTACAGCACATGGATTTCTTAAGATCACAGATTCTGGGTTGGAGGGCATCCCCTTCACTTCCACTGGAATCACAATGTTTGTATCCCATCAACCTTATCGATCACTGTCCCAGCAATTATCCTGCACACAGTTACAGGCTTACAGCCCTTTCCATTTTTTTTGAAAAGGGTATTATGTTATCACAAAGTTCATTGCTGCTTGTACTCAATCAAATCCTTCAGTTCTTGGTGTATTCTGTGTCAAAATTAGATTGAATTATTCTGCAGATACCTACAAGCAGGATCCCTTGGAATTTTTGCTGCAACAGGCATTGTTGTGCGTCAGGATATTGCTGTGCCATAGAATAGCAAAAGCTCGTTTCCATCTACAATGCTTTCTTGGATGTCTCTTATGTTGCTCATACGCGTGTTTTTTTAGTCTCCCTCTATTTCTCTCAAACCTTTCCAGAATTTCTTTGGAGTTCACCTTTAGGACCCTTTTGATCATCTGTAAGATGTTCCTTGCTGGATCTAATATTTAGCTCTGTTCAGAACGCAAGGAAAATCACCATGTTGAGGGACAAATCATTCTGAAGGATTTCTAGGATAGTAATAGGATCATGCATGTGAACGTAGAGGTGCACCTTGTAAGTATAGAGAAACACAAATAATCGGAGCCATAAAGAAACAGTCAAATCGCAAGACCCCATACAGAGGCCATACATTATCACGTGTGATCACTCAGCAAAAGGAGACCAATTGTGTTCCCCTGAGTAGCTAGCTAGCACACAAGTGCAGCCTTTTCATTGCTCTGTCTCCCTTACCCTCTTTTCTTGGCTTTGAAATATTAGCAGTCGTCTGTATACAGTCAACTAACAAAGAAGGAAAGAGAGTGAAGCCACGTAATGTTCTCCCTCCATTATTAAAAGTGTGTCAACTGGTTTGCATGTAAAACGTGTTATTTATTCAAAGGAAATCAGATTGACCGCACTAAGGATATAATTAAAATTACAATCACATTAAAAAAAAAATACCAAAAGGTATGGATAGTTTAAACTGGAATCCAGAGTGATTGCATTGTTTCTTTTATTATTTTTTTGGTAATTGAACTTTTTTCTCTTTGAATTGAGCCTTTTGTAGTTAAACTGGTACCCAATTGCCTTTGAATTGTTAAACAAGAGCCAATTTGAAAGAAAGAATACCAAGGTGAAAAAAACAGGTACAATGGGAAAAGTGACGAGAAAAGTTCACTTTGATTCTTTTACTTTCGAATCTCTAAATTTTTAGTCCCTATAGCTTTTAAAAATTCAATTTAGTTCAAAACTTTATTTGTTTTAATTTTTAATCTTCTATTTGAGAGAGAGAGAGAGAGAGAGAGAGAGAGAGTTAGTCGTAATATTTTGGTTGACACATTCTGACCATGAAATTAGTTAATTTATGTGTAATGAGTTTTATTTGGTGAAAATATAATTTCATTGAAGGTGTTTTTTTTGCATTTTCATCGCACGAGAATGATAGATTTGAGCTCGAGAAGTTTTTTTTTTAATTCTAGGTTGATTTTGAATTTTTGAATTAATTTTAGATTTATTTAAAGCTATAAAGAAGTTTGTCAGACTTTTTTATAGTGTTTTTTTTAGATATTTTAGAAAAAAAATGATTTGAAAACGGAATTTTTAAGCATTGCTTTGAAATTGGGTGTAGACTGTGTTTTCAGCTTCATATTTTTTCTTTTTTTAAATTATGAGGTCATGATCGTTGTGGGTATGACTTCCTTTTAATGTTTCAGACACACAAGCCTACACGCATGCTTAGCCACTTTTGTTTTATTTTTAATTTTTTTTCTATTTTTTCTTATATCTTACATTTTGATCCATTCAAATAAATTGATAAAAAATAACTTTTATATCTTTTTATATAGCTCTTTATATTATTGTTATATCTTGTTTGATCTCGCTCGGTTCTCGATGATTGTTGATCGTGTATTTTTTTATTATTTAATTAAATATTATTTGAATTTTTTTATGAAATATTATTACGTATTTTATTATAACATTAGTTTTTCTTTTTGTTTTTTCTTCCTGCTCTCCGCAATGGTTTTAACTTATGATGAAAATAAATTTGACTCACAATAAAAAATTATTCTGCTGCAAGAAATTTGTTATTAATGGCTACACTTTTTTTTCTTGCTAAAAAAAAAAAAAAAAAATCCATCCTTTGCGGGTGTGCTAGTATCTTCCTAATTCCCATGCTTGGAAGTTGGTACCAGTCACCCTCATTATGACTCCTTTTATCTTCTCGATATAGTTCTCTCTAACATCTCGTTGTCCTAAATTAATAACTAACTAGTCATCATTTGGCACGTGTTTCGCTGCACGTCTCTCTAATTTTTCGGAGACCTTGCAATTAAAATTCTTTTACGCAAGTTTCCAGTTATCTTGATTGATTTTATTGATTTTATGGGTTTAAATTTAATTTTAATGAATAATAAAAATATAATTTAAAATTTAAAAAATTTCAAGATAATATATATTTTTTAAAAAAATTATTGAAACAATGAAAAATTGGCTCGATCTTAGTTTCCAAGCGACTCATGTCATGAATTTCATTGTGTTTAATAATATTTTTTAATTATATTCATAATTTATTTCTCAACTAATATAATATTAAATGGTACAATTGAAAAAAAAAACTATTAAAACAAATTAAAGAACCAACAAAAAAAAAAGCATATTTGCTTACTGAGCGAATTCGTCAAACCTATAAATCGGATAAACCAAGCTAACACACCAAATCTGTGAATAATTTATTGACTTTAGTAGGATTATAATTTGTTTTTTGAAAAACTAGTTTTTTATTTAACTACATGATAACAAAAATAAACAATCATAAAATCAAATGCCAACCTAATATTAAGATGCTAAAAAAGTAATGAAAAAAAAAAAGTTAAACTCGTCAGTCCTTTTCTATAAAACTTTTTTTTTCTAGAATATGAGAAAAAAATATATGAAAAAAAAGTTAGTTTAGTAGAAAAAAAAAGAAGAGAAAAGACACTCCGACAAACCCATTTTGGGTTCATAATTTTTTTCTTAAAGAAAAAACATTAGAAAAACTGAGAGAAAAATATATATTAAGATATTTAATATTGTAATACGAGTAATTTATCTGATTGTGTTTAATAAATTTATTTATTAAAATCAAATTGAAATAGAGATCGACAAACACATAAGATTTATTAAATAAAATAAAAAGAAAAATATACTATGCAAGGCTACACATATTAAAAATATTATAGTAAATAAATATTTTTCATTCATAAAAATAAATTTAATATATATAACTATTTAAAAAAAACTACAAATGAATAATGTGAACGTCTTAAAAAATTAAATAAATCCAATATAATTAAGAACTAATCAGGATAAATAAGCAAATAAAAAAAATCATAAATAAATAAAATACAAATTTTAAAATTAATTTCCAAAACATATAAAAAAAAGAGAAAAAAAAGCAAAGAATCAGGCTAGGCCTAGCACCCGAGCCATGACTAAAGGGCCTGCGCGTGGGCCCAATCGCACGACCTCTTTTTTTTTAAAGATAATGGGGCGGATGCTATGTCGTTCGCCTCAATTCAATTTTTCTTTTATAAAAAAATTCAGATTATTATGGTGGCTGAAAAATCAGGGTGTCTGATTTTTGTCATCTAAAAACCAATTTTCAACCCCAAACACCTAGAAAATACCCTTAACCTTGTTCCATCCATCCTTAACCTCTAAATGCGTAAAACTCCGGTAAAAAACAATGAATCAATCTGGAACTCAATTTCTTTCCTAACTCAGATATGTTTTTCTAGGTATTTTTCAATGTACCAAAACACCTAATTTAAACTCTCCTTATCATATGTAACCATTTGAAATAAAAACCCAACGTTTTGGTAGTCAGAATCGTTGAAATGATGCCCTTCTCTCTATAGGCTAGATTTCAGCAATTCATTCTCTCATCTCTCACACAATAAGAACTAAAAAAATGATGAATTTGAAGTTTAGTATCAAAATAAATATTTGAAAAACACAAAGGATCGGTCACCTTATAACAAAAAATATAGAGGATAAAAATATACTTCAACAACAAATTCAAACGCACCACTTATATTTCCCGTGCATTGCACTTCAATCATTTGTCTTGCAATTCAATCCTCACCTCCAAAAAAAAAAAAAAAACATGCAACTGTTCTCTAATTATATATATAAAAATTACTATTGTAATCCATATAATCCATAATAAAATATAAAATAATAAACAGTAGTCTAACGAAAATAAAAACACCACGGCATTTAGCTTTATAAAAAAGAATAGATAGTAGATAATCATTCGAATGCAGGTGGGAGTCCCCAGTTGATGCAATTTGTTTGGCCGTGTTATCATCCTTAGAATATGTCTATTAAATAGTTTTCACTGCTTGTTTCATGCACCTCACAGGAAAATAGAAATGAGAGACGAAAATAACTTTATGTATCAGGTAACATGAGAAAGGGTAACGATGTACATCTTAATTCCCGATCCTTTTAAAATTTAAACAGGCACTGCTTAACTTACTGCAAAATGTTCTAGTTTTTTTTTTACAAGAAACTTGCTGAGTAGCAGTAAAGACAGATGATAACAACGCATATATAGAGGAGTCGAAACTTACCACCGAAACGTGTTCATGTGTGGTATATCCTGGTAATTGCTTCTCCATAAGAACTTTTCCTTTGAAGAATTAATGAACTTGCTTCCCAGGTTATCCTCACCGGGATTGTAGCTCCTTCTCTTACTATATTTATCCTGACTGATAACCCCATCATCAGTCACAGCTATCACTACCACAAAAATATGTTGTTTGCGTTATCTCTTTGTTAATCACTTCTCCAAATGCATATCTCCTTCTATGAAGGATCTTGCTGCTATCCATGTTTTCATCACACATACAGCTCTTCTGTAATCGCCGAGTTTTTCTGGGTGGATTATAACATCAGTTAGCCTACTGCCACACCTCGCATTCTCATTCTAGGACATCCACATAGCTAGCATCACTCCGCTTGCTCTCTTTTTCAGTCACTTTTTCCAGATCTCCATATCTCATAATTCCTTGTAAAGGGATCTTATTGAACAGTGTCAGCTTGGAGAGGTGGTTCCCGTTGGAGATTTGGGCTATAACGTAGCTGCATGCAGCTCCTGCCAAAGCAAAGACAAATGGTTTAACTCTCGGCTTTGTATGCTTTCTACAGCGCATTAATACTGTCTATTGAAGGTATTGAAGATATTCTGAAGATTTCTACCATTATGTCGTTGCCTAATATAAATTATTTGTTCCCTAGTTTGGATATGTTTGTGTCTTTATTGTTAGTATATAGTCATGGCAACGATCACGGAAGAATGATGGGCAAGTTATACTTTCCTTGCTGCATAATTTCTCTGCTATATATATGTGTACAGTTTCTAAGTTTTGGGTGTAAGAATACATTGTTATCTCTTAAAATTCTTTATGGTATGAGAGCACTCTGAATTCTTAGTATGTGACTCTGCTTCTGAGAGTCTGTTGTGTTGTTATGAAAGACCACTTAAAGTATGCCTTAGATGTTGGCTTAAAGGTATCGTTACTAACGAATTGTTCTTATGATACCAACCCCTCTTAAAGATTGAGCTCCGTGTTATTGAATGAATTCAATTATCTTCCTTGATTAAAAGTTGTCACTATCATCCTTGGTGGAAGATTTACATTAAGTTTTATAAATGGTTCTACCATTCCCCTAGAAGTTAATGATGTAGAATATGAAGCATGGCTTTCCAAACACCAACCGGTTGAGTCTTGGATCCTTAACTCAGTGGAAGTACATAACATTGCTGCAATTTTTAGTTTTTCAGAATCTTTATTGGACCTGTGGGATGCCATTCATGACGTGTATGGAAATCAAAATAATTCTATCAGGATTTTATAGATTCATCACGAGATTGCCAATCTTCATCAAGATGGAAAGCCTAAAAATCTAGTGGAATGAATTGGAGATGTATTGCCTTTATACTATAGTTGCTGCTATATTACAAAAAAGAACCGAGGATAGAATTTTTCAGCTGTTGGTAGGTCTCAGCCCAGATTTTGAAAACCCGCAAAGTCACATTCTAATGAATCTAGAACTGCCATCCTTGAAATAAGTTTACGCTACCATTCAATTCAACGTGAAGAAATATGCAAGAAAGTAATGACTTGTGATGTTAATCTTGGAGTTCCTGATGCTCGTGCCTATCAAACCAAATTGATGTCACAAGATATTAATCCTGGACTTTCTTACGGTGGTTAGTTCAGACCATTCTTTGATTCAAAATCTTATAAAGGGAAACAGACTGATTTGAAGTGCCAGTACTACCACAATCTTGGTCATAATACAGATCATTGCTAACTTCTTCATCTTGAAATTAAACCTAAATTTGCAAAGGATCAGAAAAGACATCCAAGTGGTGTACATAATCACAAGTCATACCTTGCTAATCATTCCATCGAGAGCTTCTTTACCAACCCTGTAACATTGATATCTGATTTTGCAAACTATCTACAAGACGAGCATGACCAAGGAAAATTACATGTTGAAACTACCAGTCAAGACCAAAAGCAACCACCTACCCTTCTTAGTAATCTTGCTGATTTTTTAGCAAAAGCAGACTCGAAAAATAGCCAAGCTACTCTAATTGCATTCATGACTGCATTAGAACTTGTAAATTTACATGATCTTTGGATAGTTGATTATGGTGCCACCGACCACATGTCAAACAAATTAAATAACATTCATGATTTTGAATCACTCGTCAACCCCACATTTGTATCCGTAGCTGATGGGAAGGATGCTCATGTTAAGAGGAAGGGAAAGATAAATCCACTTTTTGATAAGATAGTGTATAATGTTCTATTTGTACTATCATTTCCATTTTATTTGTTCTCTGTCAGTAAGATTACATTTACTCTAAATTGTGAAGTGATTTATATCTCTTCTAGGGTTATGTTTCAGGACCTTGTAACCAAGAAGATGATTGGTGAAGGATATTTCTTACATGGTCTTTATTATGTCTCTCATAAGTATTAAGTCTCCAGAGGCCTTCAAGCAACATCCAATCCATTACATGAGCACCTTTTATGGCACCGTTGTCTAGCACACTCTTCAGAGTTTGTTCTTAGTAAAATAAATTCAGTTCAAATATAGGAACCTCTCAATTATGAAATTTGTCACTTTTCCAAATCTACAAGATTTTCATTTACTTCTTTATAGTTAGAAACTACTCATGCATTTGAACTTGTTCACTTAGATGTATAGGGACTTTTCTATATTTATATTGATGGTTTTAAATATTTTATTACCTTTATCGATGACTTCTCTAGGGTTACTTGGGTGTATCTGCTGAAAACTAAGAGTGACATGTTTGATTGTTTTAAGAACTTTCATTTGTTAGCTTTTAATCAGTTTTTGGCTCACATTAAAATCCTTCGATCTGATAATGACACCAAATATATGTTCAAAGACATGATAAAATATTTATGTTCTAATGGAATTTTTCATCAGACTAGCCGTGTTGGCACACCTCAACAAAACATGATATCTGAACGTAAAAGTTATGATCTGTTTGAAAAAACTCGTGCCATTATGCTTCAAATGAATGTTCTAAAATGTTTCTGGTCATATGGAGCTCTTACAACTATTTATCTTGTAAATCGCTTACCCAACCGAGTGCTAGATTTCTCATCTTAAAGTTTTTGTTTTACACACTTACCAACTAAATATCGTGACAAGCTGGATTCTAGAGCCATCAAGTGCATTTTCCAGGTTACTCACAACTTAAAAGGGATACAATTGCTATGATCTTTTGTTGAAGAAATTCTATGTTTCCAGATATGTTCGATTAATTGAAGATACACTGTATTTTTCTGCAGCAAATCAGGGGGAGACTTTATCAGATTTTTTCCTTTGCCTAGTATTGGTAATGCTAGTCTGCTTCAACCTGTCATCCCTTGTTTTGATTTTAGCAACTCTAACCGATAGCCTCAGCTTCAACTTGCATATGATTCTAGTGATGTTGTCCTTTATGTTTCTGATTCTAGTAATCTCTAACCTGACAATACTAGCATATATGAATTGTCTTGCTCTCGTGATGCTTTGCCAACTATTAGAAGAATTTCACTCCAAACACGTCAACCACCATCTCGAATGCAAGATTATGTCACCTACAATGTGAAGTATCCTATTTCCAAGTTCTTGTCTTATCATCGACTCTCTCCAGCATATAATGCATTTCTTATTTCTATATCATATGTTTATGAACCGAAGACCTTCTAATAAGTATAATTGCAGGAAGTATGGCAGCATGCTATGAATGAAGAACTGACAGCTCATGCTGAAAACCACACGTGGAGTATAGTACCACTACTTGCTGGAAAACAAGCTATAGGTTGTCGTTGGATATTTAAGACAAAATTCAAGTCAGATGGGTCAATTGATCAACATAAAACTCATCTTGTGGCTTAAGGTTTCACTCAAAAATTTAGTGTTGACTACAAGAAAACATTTGCTCCTATGGCCAAGATGACTACTGTCAGAGTCCTTTTATCCGTTGCTATCAACTAGAGATGGTTTCTATATCAAATGGATGTAAGAAATACATTTTTACATGAAGATCTTAAAGAAGAAGTATTCATGAAACTTCCTCTTATACATCTTTAGAGTGGCAATTCTACACTAGTTTGCCAACTTCATAAATCTATTTTTGGCTTGAAGCAAAGTCCTTGGGGCTTGACATGCAAAATTAAGTGTTGCTATTGAAGTTCTTGGTTTTAAAAGAAGCTTTACAGATTTTTCCTTGTTTATTCAATTTGGTTTAACTCATAAGCTAGTTGTGCTCATATATATGGTTGATCTTATTATAAGTGGGAGTAATGGTGATTCAATAACTCATTTTAAGAAGTCTCTTCAACAACAATTCCTGATTAAAGATCTTGGTTCCTTGAAGTATTTTTTAGGCATTGAAATGACAACTTCTACTAAAAGACTTTTTTTAAATCAACGTAAGTATGTTATTAATCTGTTGAAGGATGTCGATATGTTGTATAGTAAGCCTGTTGCATATCCTTTAGACAACAAATTAACATCAGATCCTTCAAATGAACCTCATGCTTCTTACAATCACTATTTGAAGATTGTTTGTAAGCTAATTTACTTAACAATCACTTGATCGAATATTACATTTGTTGTCAGTCTCTTTAGTCAATATATGCATTCTCTAACTATTTAACATCATGGTTTGGTAAATCATATCTTATGGTATCTAAAAGGGATAATTGGTCTTCGAATTATTATGACTCGCAATGGCCATACTAACATCATGGGCTACACTGATTTTGATTGGCAGGAAATTATCGAGAGGAAGCTCTCTGACTTCTTTCTATAGAGATCAATATACAAACTTGCTTTATAGACACTAAAAGACGAGTTGTTGCAGACAGTGTTAGATTATGCTTGAGATTACGATATTAATTTTTTTAAAAGTATATTTTGCTTGAAAATATATTAAAATAGAAATATTAAAAAAATATTAATTTAGTTTTTTTTTAAATGTGATCCAATTCCACTCCTAAGCATTGTTAAACCAAAAGAATATCAATTATTGGTTGTTGTGCTTGTTGCTATAGTTGTCATGTTCTAGATCCGGACAATGACATGCCTATTTTATAGAAATATGAAGCAAATTATAATAACCTTAAACATATCAATCTCCAAATTAAAATTTTCAATTAAGAATGTTGATTGATAGGATAAATTTCTATACATGTTCATCACTATAAAGACATGCTAAACAAAAGATGTCGAATAAAAACTCAGAGTTTATACATGTTTAAAACTATAAGCATATAAAAGCATAACTAATGGCAAACATGTTTTCAACACAAAAATTAATAATAGAATATTAGTATGTATACTAAGCATTTATCCAAACTTGTAGTTGATATAAAATCAAATTTCTAGTATGCATATTAATAATAAAATTAACTATGCTTAAATTAAAATAAGAAAGGTACTAGCTTGTTGAAACACTTTAAAGAATGAATCTTTTGTTGTTGTCAAGAACAAATTCTTTATCCTTAAAGCTTTATTGCTCTTCACTTATGCAACTAGGATATTCACAATATATCTTCTAAGATTCCAACACTACCACTTTAGTTTAGATACACTTTTAAACAAGGTTTTTGAACAAAAAATTATATGACTCAAATATCTCTCAACAAGAAGAATATAAGATCTAGATTTGAGAGGCAAAACAAATCATTAAAAGGAGAAGAACAACACTAAAAATAAGATGAGAAAGAGTGTGTATAAATATGAAAAATTCAAGTGAAAACTATTCCTTTACCCCTATTTATATAGTGAATTTTAGAAGCTAAAAGGTTGAAGAGTTGATAAGAATTAATTTCTACCATTATCAACCTTTGATTATCCATCATAAATCAAGAATTAAATGTAGAAAAAAAGGGTTTTTTTAGTGAAAAAATCAATGGTTCTTTGAGATTAATTTCTCATTCACTCATAATTTGTTTAATCATGTTAATTAAAACAAATTTCCAACATTATAAAGTTCAAGAATTAAAGAAAACAATAAATAAAGCTATAGACAAAAGTAATAAAAACTAGAAGGAAGATAAATTTGTATTGAAACTCATGCATAAGGCTAACTATCTTTCAAAGTAGGGCTAACTATCTTTCAAAGTAGTTATGTGGACCTTTATATGTTAATATAGAGTTTGAATTTTATTTAAATATATTACCCTAATCCTACACAAGTATTTGAATTGGACAATGAGACTTTATTAAATCTCATTACAAACTAAAATACTTTTTTATTGATACCATTTGAATCCTAAGCTAACATTGTGACTTCTAATTAGTTATTTTATTATAGACTCTCTCTAAATAGAATCAAGCTTTCTGGTTCTTCTAATACATCTAAACTTTTATGGTCAATCATTCTCCTTTGATCGATCATGACTTTTGGTAGCTTAGTCAACTAATTGATTATGATTTTTCAAACACGGTCAATTCCACTACTCACGATCAATTTTAGTTTCCTTCCTTTATTTTATTAGGAATAATCATTGTTTTATGATTGATACGTGGATGTTTGTTTTTGGTGTAAACACAACCTTAAACCCACCTATAGTGATGAATCATGTTATAATATTTTAGTCAAAGTTGAGAGAGAAAAGGGGTAAGATACAACTACTTAATAATTAAGACCTTACACACTGTTAAGAAAAATATTTATGAAGATGTGTGTGTGTGTGTGTGTATGTTTTTGAAAGTAAATAACATTAAAATAATAACACCTTTTTTTAGATTTGATGTTAAACTCTCAAATCAATAACCTAAGAAATAATTGTATACATAAATAAGTAATTGATAACATAACTAAGCAATTAAGAAACATAAAAGATAGAGAACACTAATTTTTAACATGGTAAAACCCTAGTTAGGAAAACATCCACAACCAAATCAATGAAAAAATAATCCATTAACTTTAAGAAAATATTACGAACTTTAATCCTAGGTCAAGATAACTTACTACTTGATACTAGTCTTTTACAATCCTAAAAACTCACTACATATTGTTTTTTGTGCTCTCTCATTTCCCTTTGTCTTCTTCTTTTCCTTAAACTAAAAAAAAATAAAATATATAGGTTTGTTTTTATGATCCTAAAAAAACCATAAAAAAATAGGCTTGCATTTAAGGAGGTTGTGTGTGTTGGCATCTAATAATCGAACCCTACATGACTACATAATAAAAATAAGATTATGGATCAAACATCCTTTTTAAGAAGGCTTTTGGTCCCTTAAAAGTTGTCTTTCATAATTGAGAAGACTTCTCGACTACTTTCGTTTTCAATTACAACTTGTCATAGTTAAGAAATTTCATGCTCCTTATAAAGTTGTTTTTCAAAGGTAGGATAATTCAAAATTAAAATTGAAAATAATTCAGAATGATAATATAGTGGTTTACCTTATAAAAAAAACTACTCGATTGACTATATAAGCATTAGTCTTTACCTCGCGGGGTTGTCTTAATTTAGGTATAGCAAGAACATGTGGAGTGTTGATTTTAGGAATTAAATGTCAAGTAGCAAAACCTTTTCATATTGCATTTTTTTTCTTAGAGGTGGCACTCTATATTCTATAGATATCTCAAAGACCATATCATTATGGATTTTGACTTTTGTTTTTGAATTTATATGTATTTATTAGCATTGAGCATATCTTCAATGTTACGTAATTTAAAACCAACTATTCAAATAGAAAGTAAGAGATGACTTTGACTAGTATTAACTAAATGCTTAATTTATTAAGTAGTCACAAAAAAAAAAAACATTTTCAGATATATAGTAGGACAAATGCAATAACTAATTCCATCTTTGACAAGTCTAACAAGTTTTCAAATATTATTGCTTCTATGTAAAACTCCATCTTTGTCCTATAGGTAAGGACTACCAAAAATCACTAGATAAATGTTTAATGGAATAATATTACAAGTACATCCTTTAATACTTAATTAATTACAAATTTGAAAATACATTATTCCATTACCTTTAATTTAGATTTCTTATTTGGCCATCCAATTAGATATGGTAAAGGATGTGATTTTTTTTTTGTAACTTGAGTTGTTAAGCTAACTAATATGAAATTAGTATTTTTTTTATATCATATCATACAAAGCTACAACTTTACTTATATGAATTTTAATATACACTCAAATTAATTATTCCTTAAAACTATTAAGGGCATTTTCAACTTGATTGAAAGGCATTAGGTTAGAGGTAGTAGCTAGAGAATTTTTGGACTCGTTTTTATTGATTTGTTGGATGTTAATCTATTGATTGACCATTGTTAATATGTTGATCCGACATTGATTCTCCGATCAATATGCTACCTATTATTCATTTTTTTCTTCTAACAAAAAGAAACTATAATTAGTAACTTAATCTTGAGTGAAGGCAGGTAATAGCTCACAAATCAAGCTAGTTGTATATGTGGAAAGACTTACGTGTCAATTGTTTAAGTGATTCTTAGACTTGAGATCTCTAGGTTATTTTATATAGAAAATATTATGTTTTGATCTTAATCATATGTTACTCTTAATTAAGGGTAAATGATGCAAACCTGAGGGTAGGAACCCTTGAACCCATATGCAAGAAAGAAACAACACAAGAAAGTTAAAATTAGATTAAAGATCAAACCAGACATAATAATTAATTGAACCAAGACACCAAAGTTATTAAATGAAAGAAATTTTAACCCTATGATTATAATGAATCATGAACTAATGGTATAAAAGAAGAACTCTATAAAGACAGTAGATTTCTGATAAGTCTAAGAAAAGTTCAATGAAAAACTTATAGCATGAGCAACCTTTCATATACAAAATATTATTTTGAAATCAAGGTCTATATAAAAAACCTAAATACAAGATAAATAACTTTATTTATAATAGGTAAAAATTCCTAAACATATTTGGAAAATAACCAAGAAGTTTTAAATAAATTAAGAAAAATAATCCTAAACCAACTAGAAAAATAATGCAATTCTTGCACAGTGGTTTCCGGACTTGATCACAAGGTCTTCCTTATATCCAATTGCTATGAAATTCTGATTATATATAACATAAGGCATCTAAAAGCTTCTGGGAAGACTTTATCCCAATCCAATAGTTGGATTGAAAGTTATCCATGTTAATGTGAAATTTTATATTAGAAAAAATAAGCCCAAAACCGCATCTAATATCCTTAAATGATAAAGAAAATTTGTCAATAAGGAAATCCACAAAACAAAGGAAACATAAATTGCTACCTAATTGATCTTTTTGAAATTAAAGAATCATTGTAAAATAAGAATTCCACATTTAACTAAATCCTTGCCTTGTAGGAATCCACAAATCATATGGAAAACAATCATTTTCCAACTTTTCTTGTTTACTGGTAGATTTCAAGCCTGATGTCAAACATATTATTATCTATTTTATGGATGATTTACCGAGCCTACCAAATATGAATATAAAGCTTAACATGTTTAGTTTCTAGCCTAACTAGAATCGCAATAAAACTCCACTTGTAGCTTTAAATATGTCTCAGACAGTACATAAAAGTTTATTTGCAACTTGTTAACCCAAACATCTAGAATCAACCTAATTAATTTCTCTTGTATCCTTTTAGTTTCAGACCTTGTAATTGGCTGAATTGGTACCTCTGATGAGTTCTTTGGCAATGCTCATTGATTTACATTAGTAATATAAAGGTAAATATTGGATATAACATAAACTATATAAAGACATTGATAAAAAAGGATTTATTGTCTTAGATAAATTAGAAAAAAAATTGTTTCATATGTTCTATAATGGTATTTATTTTGAAATCTTTAGGTAAGGTGAAATGAGACTTAAAATGGTTTTCAAAACTTATTCAAATAATCAAAGAGTATGGTGTCGAGAACAAATGCGATTTGATAGAGCAAACACACTTTGTACTCAAATCTTTAAATTAAAATATTAGTGATGAAAGAATAATAAATATACTAAGAAACTAGTCACTAAAATGTTATGTAAAACCACATGACTTTTCTAATATTTAAAGAATCATGACATATTATTAAACATTGTACTTGATCTTTAAATATAAATCAATGAATTTATTGAATTGATAATAAGTTAAATGATTTAAATTACTTAATTATATGTATTATGATTTACATTTGGGTCAATATATTAGGAATCTAATGGGTCACACATATTAAGAATCATTTGTAAGAAATTAAATTGAGATGATATTTTACTATTTATATGGCTATCATGTTTCTCCTATAACTATAATATTATGCCTCATATTTTCTAATGAAGAGATAATATACAATATAAAGAAAAGAATGATCTAGCACTCAAGAAATAGTATATGGGATTACAATCTTAGTCTTAGGAAAGTCAAGTACCGACTTGATTGCATAAATTTCTAATAATTATCCTAAAATAAAATTTATGATATTTTTCTCTTAATATGGTTATCATGTTTTTCCTATAAATTAAATGTTGTGCATCATATTTTTCTATTGAATAGACATTATACAATACAAAGAAGAAGAAGAAAGAGCTAGCATATAAGGAATATCAATCCCTCTTTGTTAGAAAGATGAGTTAATTAGACAGTTTGTGGTTTGTGATAACCTAGTCTCTAAGAGTTTATCAAATACTAGAAGCAAGAACTAATATTTAATTAATCCTCTCACAAACCCTAAAAGACTAGATGACTTGCGATTTACTACAACCCAACCTTGAAGAGTTTATTAAACACTAGAAGGACAAACTAATATTTAGTTAATCTTTGCATAAACCTTAAACAACATAATATTGTCTAATAAGATCTACGAGATTCTCAAAAACATTGAACACTTTTTGTTTTTGGCCCCCAATGTCTTTGGGTCCATATAGGTTAGCTTTTAAGTAATAAAAATAGGTGGTTCTTTTAGGAACTTAAATCATTTTCAGATCATAATATGAATTTCTCTTTATCAATAACATATGTGAAATATGACCATATAGTCCATAATAATTGCAAATAATAAGATCAATTTTCTTATAAGAACATGAATTAACAATATTAATCTCTTTTCTCTATAAGTTGGATGAGATTTGATAGAACATATTGCTTTTATATAAAAAAACAACTTTGGACATTTTTGTCTTTGAAAGATTTGCAAACAATAAAAACTCTTTTTGCAAAATTTAGCTTTTCAGATGCCATAACATGACTTTTTTTTTCTTTGAACACTTTTTTAAAGATCAATCAATCAAGTCTAAATATTTCTTAAGTCATTTTACAATTTATAACAAGTTGAGTTTGAGAATAAGCCACTTTATTTTCACAATTAAAATCATCATTCTCAACTTCAAGAGAGCTAGGTTTCTAAATTTTTATTTTGCAATATATTTCTTCATTTCTTTTCTTAAAAGCTTATTTTCAATTTTGACTTCAACAAATTATTTTAGCTTTGAAATCATCAAATCATTTTCTTTCTTTAAAACATCAATTTATTTTAAAAATAAACAATTTATCTTTCTAAGAGAATTTTCTCAAAATAAAACTCATAGAATTCAATAAATTCATTATGAAGTTAATCATAAGAAAAATGTTCGAATGAGTCATTTATTGCCTCATTATCTTTGTCCTCTTGGCAATTAGGAGTTGTCTCACAAATTGAATATCCTTTTCCTTTGTTTTTGCAGGAAAAAGCCTTATTTTGTACATTCTCTATTAAACCATTTGAAGTTTATTCTTGAGATCAAAACTTGTTTTATATCTCACTTGAAATTTATTCAAAATTCTTGATCCATATTTTAGCTTACATTCTTTTTATTGATAATACTCTATGTTAACCTCTTTTATGCTCACATCTTTATTAACTTCAAAAATATCTTTATTTCCATATAATTTCTTAAGAGCATCCCATATCTTCTTGCCACTTAAGAAAGCATAAACTTTACTAAGAATATGGAATATCTCATAAAGGTTGTGTAACATGCTCAACATTTAGGAACAAATTTCATTATATTAAATCCAAAAAAAAATGTCAATTGTTTTTTTACTGATCGATGGAATGGTCAACCGATTTAATTTAAAATTCAATAGGTTGACCGGATTGATTTAAAAATATCCATTTTACTATCTCATTAAGATTGTGTAATATCCTCAACATTTAAAAACAAATTTCATTATATTTAATCCAAAAAAAAGTGTTAATTGTTTTTTACTGATCGATGAAATGGTCAACTTATTTAATTGAAAATTCAATATGTTGACCGGATTGATTTAAAAATATCCATTTTACTAACTCATTAAAATTCTGCTGAAATTTTGGTAAAGTTTCCTTTGTGTTTGGGACATCCCAAGTGTTGACATCAAATTCATAACACAAAAAAATAATACTTTATAACTATAAACACCACACCTTATCACCTCAATTCCGATCCAATCATCTTGGATCTCATCTCATTATATTCATCATTTCATATTTCGTTCCCATCAATTTATATCACTATAACATTTATTTGTTTCATATCCATCATAATAATTTAAAACATCAAAACAATACAATAATTCTACACCATCTAACACTTGAATAAATACAAAGATATAAGTTAAACAAATTATATCACTAAAGATATTACATCACCTTAACTAGGTAGTGATAATTGCTAGTTTAATTATATAACAAAATCAAGTATTTAAAATTACAATCCATTAGCTTAATATTACAACATAATAGTCCATATGTACCTAGATCTACACAAAAATACTAACTAATAATTAGTATTTGAATTACATATTATGGTCTGAATACTAATTAATTTGGTCAACCCATCTTGGTTGCCAATCATTCTGGCATTATCATTCGGAAACCAATATCGAGGTATTTCTTATGAATACCATTCAATCCGGTCAACCTATCTTGGTTTTCAATCATTTCAGCATTCCTATTCAGAAGCCAATAATCTAGTTAATTCATTTTAGTTGCCAATTAATCCTACATTCTTTAACAAATAACAATCAATCCTTATGTTATATATATATATATATATATATATATATATATATATATATATATATATATATATATATATATAGGTCTACTAAAAATATCATTATCCAAAATTTTCATATATCAACTAATTAACACGTGAAAGTAATGAAAAATTTTAAAGAAGAATTTTTACAAGGTGTCGATGTACCTACCTACAGTCTAGCTATGCCAAGTACCTTCGACTAGTTAAACAACCCCAACGATATACCTTGTATTGATAGGTTTTCTAATTCATTATCATTATTGTATCCAAAAATACTCTTCACTCGTCATAATACCTATTATAATTTCACCGGTTATTCATCCATAATCAAATTCATTTCTCTTTTTTATATCATTTTAGTTGCATATAAATAAACACGAATTTCATTACATCTTGGTTAAATCTTA
>Ga0325411_1000555_pt1 | contig 39513 bp, 18 predicted proteins | sample PopdelMetagenome_13_FD_206181 | JGI IMG/M metagenome (GOLD analysis project Ga0325411, IMG submission 206181) | Populus deltoides microbial communities from Bellville, Georgia, United States - Xylem-PdIQD-R4 | ecosystem: Host-associated > Plants > Phyllosphere > Stem > Wood/Secondary xylem...
AAAATTATTCAAAATTGATTGATCTCCAAAGTTAAGAAGGCCCGGACGAATATACTGTACTTTTCACTTGGGAGGGCCCGGAGAGTTTTTCACCAGGGCCCATTCAACAATTAATCCTACCCGGAATAATTGTGAATAATTATGTGCTTTTATTTTGTCTTGTTTCCGTGTCCAAGGGGGAATATCAAGCAACTCTATTATGGCTGTCGGCTGGCGAGAACAAGTGGACGAACGCTTATCCCTTCGATGCAAACAAAAGAAACCTCGTACATATGATACTAACTAGAGGTTACTTTCGGCTACACATTAGGTTGGATTAAAAAAAAATTGAATGGAAAAAAATAATATATTGTTTGTGAATAATTTTTTTTTTTTGGTGTTGTCGTGAAACTTATAACCTAATTTATTGTCTGGTTTGGATTTCAAATTAAATAACATGTGAGTTGTTTTGACACGATTTAATTGATTAATTTTTTTTTTAAAATCAAGAATAAAAGATTAAATTGTTACACCCGACATCACGGTAAAAAAAATCTGATATCTTGTTTTTAGAGGGAAAATATCTTGTTTAAAAAAACGTTCGCTACCTAGTATTATAATCACTAAAAACCCTCAATATTTTGAAACTCAATTAAGCCATTTTACAAGCAAATCGATGGCCAATTTAGGTAAATTTGCTAAGAAATGGTAGGATTGAAAGTTAGAGGATCAAAGTGAAAAACATGGACAAAAAAGGTGGCAATTTAAAAATTTAAGTGAAGAGTTTATTTTGGTACACCTACTTTTTAAGTGAATATATTTAGGTCCCTCAATATTTCAAAATTTTGATTTTAGTACAAAACTTCATTTTTGTTTTTTTCAATTTCTAGTTTGAGAGAGGAGAGAGAGAATCATTAAATTCTAACAATGGAGAGATAAACTCATTGGTTGACACTGATTCTAACCACTAAAAAGATTGATTTTGGTGTCTACGAGTTCCATTCGATAAGAGGAGTCTAAATTGGTTATGCTTTAAGCTTAAAATTATTTGAGAAGGTAGATCTGACATCCAGAAGTTTTTAGGTTTCCGGTTGATTTTTTTTTGTTTTTGGATCAACTTTTAAATTGTTTGAGGGCATAAAGAGCTTTATGTAGATCTCTGGGTTGTTTTATAGGTATCTTTGGGTTAAAGAAGGGTTAGAAAAAAAATATTTTTAAGGTTATGAAACTCATACCCTAATTTTTCAACGACCCTCGGTCGTTGAAAACTGAAGATGCAAACAACGAGTTGTCTACGTTATTTGAAAAATAAAAAAATAGTTGGGTGAATGACGCGTTGTTCTTATAGTCAAGCAAAATTGATCCATTAGGCCGACACTTTTGGGCTCCATTTTAAAGGGCTTTCCTTTATTTATTTTTTAAAATTCATTTAAATAAAATTAAAGACTTTTTTCTTAAATCATACACCGATAATGTTTTTAGATTATGGTGGGATATTTTTTTTTGTTGCTTAATTTTTTTAAAGAAGTTATTTTGGTCTTTAACTCAAGTTGTAGATTTTAATATGTAACCTGATTTGACTCAGATTTTTTTTAAAAATAAATTTTGTTCTTAATTTTATACCTTGATAATGAGATGGTTAAGACAGGTTCATTTATCTTGTTCTACTCTATTTTCTTATTTTTGCACCAGGAGCCGGGTACTATTGTCATTGTATTTGTATCTTTTCCACTCAAAACTTACCCGCATTACATTATGGGTCACACGTCAAGTTAAGATTTTTTAAAAGTAAAAAAAATATTTAAATATTATTAATTTTTTTCACAGAAAAAAATTATGTAAGGATTTACTTGATATAACCCGATTGACTTTACTGATAAAAAAATAACCCATACAATCCGTGAAACAATTTCAAAATGATATCTTTTCTTAATATTAAAATAACAATATATTAGATTAAGTTGGGACAACCCGGGTTATCATGTCAAATTCATGACCTAGGTTATGAGATTATGATAAGCCTATAGAAAACAAATCAAAATAAATTATGAAACCTAATTCCCAATCAACTCAATATTGAAGAATGAAATCGAAAAAAAAATCAATTAAAAAAAGACCTAAATTAACATGTCATACTTGCAACTCGGATCATAAGACCAAGATAACTCCATGAAAAGCAAATTAAAACAAATTACGAATTCCAATCCACAACAAACCCAATACTGAAGGATGAGATTAAAAACGAAATTAATTAAAAAAGAACATAAAAAAAACTTGAGTCAATCCACCAAACTCATGACCCAGGTCATCAGACCGAGATAACCTCATTCAAAAAAATAAAAAAATAACCTGATTTAACCCTGGTTAACGTGTCAAATCTGCAACTTTGGTTTTGAGACTGAAATAACCACATAGAAAGAAAGTCAAAACAAATTAAAAAAAACTCAATTCTTAATTGTCATGTCGGACCTAATGTTGAACAATGAAATTTGTAAAAATCTTAATTAAAAAAATGACATAAAAAAAGCCAAATCAACCCGAGTTAACCGTTAAGCACTATTCTCAGGTCATGAGACTAGGATAACTTAATGAAAAATAAAGCAAAATAAATAATGAAGTCCAATTCCCAGTCAAATGCAATAGTAATTAATGAAATTGGAAAAAAAAAGTCAATTGAAAAGAGAGAGAGAGAGAGAGAGAGAGAGAGTCAATTAGATTAACTCGTCAAATCCACAACTCAAGTCATGAGACGAGAACAACCTAATTAAAAGCAAGTCCAATTTTGAAGGACCCGTGACCCGGGTCATGAGACCAATATAACCTCTTAGAAAGAAAATTAAAAAAAAAAACAACCTGATTTAACCAGGGTAAATGCTAAAACTTGTGACCTTGATCGTGAGACCAAGATATTTTCATAAAAAACAAATCAAACAGATTATAAAGCTCAATTCTCAACCAACCCAATATTGAATGATAAAATTAAAAAAATCAATTAAATAAAAAACACAAAAAATAACCTGAGTTAACTCGGGTTAACATGTTAAGCATTATTCTCGGGTCATGAGACTAGGATAACCTAATTAAAAGTAAACAAAACAAATCATGAAGTTTAATTTTCAATTGAATTAATATTAAAGGATGAAATTGAAAAAAAAATTAAGAAAAAGAAAAAAAATCTGAGTCAAACTAGGTTATCCTGTTAAATCTGAGATCCGTGTCATGAGAGTATGATAACTAAATAGAAAAAAAAAACTAATATTAAAGAATGAAATTAAAAAAAATTCAAAGGAAAAAAAAAGCAAAGCAAAACACTATTCCAATAAATATTGTTTTGTGAGGAGGGATACAATAAAATCCCCTCATTTTTAGTTTATAGTTAATATACATCCTATAGGCTACACTAGTATATTGGTCTGTAATTCGTCGCGGGTTGGATCAATTTTTTTAAAATATAAAAGAATATTCAGAGCATAATTTTTTTTTAACATTGTTATTAAACCTGACTAAATAGGTTAATTTTGAAATCTCCAAACTCAAATCTTTGCCTAACTTAAGTTTTTAATTAAACCACGTGAGAGCTAGCTCGACTTAAATCGATTTATTTTATAGTTCCAAATGCAACCTTGATGATGATCGATAAAAACATGATTTAGTTTTTTAAAAAACTTCAAGATGATATTTTAAAAAAATATTAAGATAATAACAGATTGGATCGACCTCACCCCTCTTACAACCCGAGTTATAGACTTTATTGGGTTTGATAACTTTTTTTATTTAATTATATAATAAAAATAGATGGTTATAAAATTGAGCACTAATATAAAAATAGACATTCATTTGAGATAATTATCCCTAGAAAGCAAACAAAAATCAATAATCCAGTCTATTTCCCAAACAATCAAATATTAAATGATGAAATAAAAAAGAAATAAATTAAAACCATTTAAAAGCAAACATATTTTTTTGGTGGGTAAACTCGTCAAACCTATGAATTGGGTAAGACAGATTAGTACACCAAATCTACGAATTGAGTTATGGATTTCACTGAGATTACTTCCCAATAAAAAATCCTTAACTTCACAAGATTTTTCTGAGTTGAGATCATGACTTTCATAACATTTTCTGAATATGGGCAAAAAATCTGAGATGATACAACTAACTAATGGAAATTGCCTAAGAACCAAGACTAAATTACTGCACATAACTAAAGTACATTGTTTTGTAAATAATATGGAGAAACTTGTGTCAATTATGAGACTCTTTTTTAAAGGATGTATAAGAGGATCACTCATCTAATGAGGATTCAACACAAATTTCACCAGTCAAAGCCCTATTGCATTTCTAGGATCAAAACTATAGATGTTTCATATTCAAAGACATTAACATGACCCGTACCATTAAGCATGCTCGGATTTGAATTTCCCAAATAGCCATCATAAGGTTTATTGCAACAACTATGTTCATTTCCTTTATATATATATATATATATATATATATATTCCCTATCTCAATTTCAATCTTTGGCGATATATTTATACTCTTTTATGATGATTAGTATTTTTATCTAATTTTCAACAGGGTTTCTTTTTAAATATATCATTCTTAAATTTTCTCAATAAATAAATCACACATACAACTCAATATAAACATATAAATCACAAAACCATATATGAATGTTATAAGATTGATTATGATTGATTGTTAATGAGGTAATCATGTAGTTGCTAAAGAGCGATGTACACACATACACAAGACAATTAAAATTAAAATTAAAATTAACATAAACGATGATTAAAATTATAATCATAAATAATGGCTAAATAATCTAGTTAAAGTTTGTATACACCTCCAAATAACATTAATTAATATACATGTAATAGTCCTAATTACTAAGACAAACATGTTTATAAGAACACAAAATAAAATAAAATTATATTGATAATCTGCCAAAATACCAACAGAGTCTTTACTATACCAGAAGATCTTAAATTATCGATCATGTCCTGTTACACTTTCATTCATATTTTTCATTTTTGATCCCATCATCCTGGATATCAAATTGTATCAATGATACTTATTATATCACCAAAGTCCACATGATTAAGCTCACAAGTAATTATGCATTTTAACTAAATAAAAACTAAAGCATATACATGTTATACCTACTCTATGATAACAAAAGTAAAGTAAGACGAAAATTACTCCTAAGAGAAAAAGATGGCCCTAAAAAATGCAACAAATCATTACGAGTAATGAAACAACTATAAATAATTACTATTACATTGAAAAATATCATTACATCCTTTTTTCTTGTTTCAACCCAACACTTTAAAAATTATTCCATAAAAATTGATTTCCTCTTAATGCATTCTCTCCCATACTCATATTATTGTTGATCTTCTAGAAATTGAACAACATTCATACCGTCAACTTCAATTACTAATAAATAACATTTCTCAACACCTTAAGAATGATCAATCAACATTATCTTAATATCAGATCACTAGTATCATTTGCTATCATTCCGTAAATAACTAATCCAAATTTTGGAAATATGTCAATGCAAGGTATCCTCTTGATATCATTAGCTTTCCCTATTTCCTAGGAATAACGAATTAAGTTCATTTTTGCTCTCCTGATTTTTTAGGGTTATGTCGATGCTAATAAATCTCATTAGCATTTAATTTCCCTTACCTGGGATCGACTAATCAAATTCAAAATAATGTTGATATCAATATTGAGCCATTGATATCATTAGCTATCCGAACTTGAAATAGCTAATCAAATCCTTTTAGATACTTTCATTCATTAATTGATAATATTAATGTCAAGGACCCCTTGACATCATTAGCCTCCATTCCAAGAGTAACTAATCAAGTTTCATGAAAATACCAATATCAATATAACCCATTAATATCATTAGTTATTCAATCTTGGAATAAATAATCAAATCCTTTGAGATACTTTAATTTATTATTCATTAATGTCGATGTCAAGAGCCTTATTGATATCATTAACCTCCATTTTAGGAGCAACTAATTAGGTTATTCATCTAGGTTCTTTCTTTCCCTCTTTTATTCACTCGTTTATTTATTTTACATATCAGAATGGAATACATAATGAGTAAATTCTAGCGATATTAACAATGCAATAATTTAATAATCTATAGGTGTTAAGCACGTACCTGTTGTATGAGCTTTAATCGTGATTTTCTAATGCTTTCTGGATACCACAACCTCTCCTATACCAATACAGATTTAATCATAATCACTCATTCAACCCATATTGAAAATTCCATTTCAACTTCTCATTTTCATCCTAGCATAGCTAGCCATTAACTCTACAGAATACAAAGTTTTTTTTCTTTATAATTTGTCTCAATTTTCTTCAATTTATCACTAATTGCATATCTTATAAATCACAATCCAATCATATTAAGATTTAACATTATAACTATGTGATCGCAACATTCCTTCATCATATTCAATTTCAATATTTAATTTCATTCCAATAATCATATGCATTATGCTACAATGCATAATTATACACAATTATAAATATTAAACACACTTAAATTCATCCTTCCATTCTTTCTTACTTATCTGGCCTTTTTGACCATTAATTCACCAAGTTTTCTACTTCAATAACAAGTGATTTAACATAGTTCTTAAGTTATTTTATCCAATTTATTTGATATTAACATAGTTCTTAAGTTATTTTATCCAATTTATTTGATATCACAAGTAATTTATAATTCCATCAAAATTAATCAAGAACCCTAATTAAGTAAAAATCTAAAATTCAACACTAACATGTTAACTATTTAAATTAATGAGAGCATTGAGGTTTAAAGGTGCATTACCAACCAAGATGGATATTCAAACCTTTCCTTAGCAAACCAATGTTTTCAATTCTCCTACCTCGTCCAATCTTCTATCTCTTTCTATTTCTCCAACCATATCTCTCTCTTCCTTTCTCCCTTATTTTCAGCCTCCACGTATGTTTCTCTTCTCTCCAATCTTTTTTTTTTCACCCCTCACACCATCTCTCAAGAGAGAAGAATAAGAAATTAAGGAAAAAAAAGATGAAGACTATCGGCCTCTCTCTCTCCTTTCCTTCACAATTGCATGCCAGTTTTTTAAGGGAAAAAGGAAGAGTTTTTGGCTCAATTCCAATCTTACCTTTACCTTTTGTTTATATGTTAATTATTTTACCCGAATTCCAGCAATATCACGAGGCCTTTAAGAACACCTATCAACTCAATGTATAGTGTTGTGTTAAGAGGTTACTAGTATATCTTTAGCATCATTCAATGATTGGACTGAAAGTTATGAATGATAGTATAAAACTAGCTAGCAAATAATTTTCACTCCAAAATCCAAATTTATGAGTTATTTCACTTACTAAAATTATCAATATTTTCAAAATAATTAATTAGGGACTTACATCCATATTTATAATAAATTTATTCTTCAGATTTCATCTCTTTACAAGTTAAAACTACACAATCGTACATAGGCTTATACAGGTAGTTAGAGTCATTCGTGTGTAAAATCATACATTATTTGTTTAAAAATTTCAAATTATTTTTCTAAATATTTTCACCTCAAATTTATAAAATCAAATATCCATATTAATCACTAATTTATCAACTTTTTAGTCTATGGGTTCACACCATACCCTTTCTATTTACAATGTCATATTTTTCAGATTTAAACCCATTTATAATACTGAGTTTAAGCTGACCACGTCAAGTTTCATTAAACCTTATCCTAGAACATCTATAGTCGGTACCGTCATCGCCAAATGTTTATGGACGTTTGTTGTTTTTGAATCTTTAGTTATGAATTTCGGAGGTTGTTTTTTAATATTAGCTTCTATCACGATATAAATATCCTCGACTTTTCTCTATTCCTTTGCCCACAGAGCCATAACTCTTGTCGAGTGAAGCACGAGAAGAAAATAAAAGAAAAATCGTGAGTCCCTCATATCATTTCAATTTACTTAGCCAGCGGGGGGCTGACGGTGGTCGGTTCTATACTTAATTAAGACAAAGGGCATTGATTTTTATGTCCGACCATGCACGCGACGGGTGGATAAGCACAAAACTTGTCGGTGTGATTTGCACATTGACTGCCGCCGTCTAATGAAATCGTGGGATTAATGCATCGATACTTCTTTGAAAAATCCCCTTCTTCCCTTCTTTTAGCTCTCTAGTCTTGCTTCGATGCAGTTGGAGATACGTTATGAATATTCAAAGAGTTACCATTATATTCCAAATTTCCCCTAAAATAGCTACATGATTTTCCAAAATCACTCCACCGTTTTCGAAATAGACGTTAAATATAGCTTAACTAAATGCTGGGATATTGAAAAATGGATCAGAAATAGATCTAATAAATAGCTAGTTAAATAATTACAAGTACTGGATTTGATTATATGGCTTGCCTTTAGTTTTTATGGAAGGCAACGCACGTAGAAACTTCGCACCTATTTCGTAGATTTACTTGGGATTACTCTTCATGCAATCTCACTAGTAGTTGACTCCTCGCATCACTCAAGACGTACACGCAATGCTTTTTAGCTCGAAACTATATTAGACGTTACAGTATACATTATAAAAACATCGGTCCATTAAATCTGCATTTTTAGCGTGAAAAATCATGTTTTTAGGATTCTTTATATTTGGTCTGTGTTGTTTCTGTTTGTGTTTCAGTCATAAATCTCGATTTTCTTACATTTAAGTTTATGCGAGTTAACAGAAGAGTGAGAATGTCCTAAAAGAAAGAGAGGAGAAAGAAAGCTTGGGGTAAAACATATTCTAGCAAAATAAAAAATAAAAAAGTAATGTTAATGAAATTGTCTTGGGAATAAGAGTTTGATATGGATTGTTTCGACATTTTATTATATTAAAAAAATATATCAAAATCCGAGATTTTTCAATTTGATTTAATTTTATATTTTTAGACTAATTAGAGGGTATTTTTGAAGTTGAAAATAGAATTATTAAACTTAATTAAAATCATTAAAAAATTTTATAAATTGCTATTAGTTTTTACTTAAAAAATCATCCGAATAATATTAAAAAAATGCTTAATTAAAACAAAAAAAAACATGTAAAAAAGTGAATTCTTGCTAGAAACACTCTTTTTTCTTCGGAATTTCAATTATTATCATTTTTATGAATATATATTTTAATTATCATAAAATTAAATTTAATAAAGTGCCTTGCCACATCGTTGGGTACTACTAGTATATTACTGTAAAAAAAAAGAAAAAAAGGAAGAAGAAGGAAAGAAGGAAGGTGGATGATAATATAAATTTGGCTATGAGAGTCGTACGATGGAAACAAACAACCAACCTCTATTATAATAATAATTACCTCCCGTTAACAACTCAAATATGGACACGTGTAATATAAAGCAACGCCACCACGTGCAATAATAATGCAATTTAAAGTTGTTTAATAATAGTATTTGAAACTTAATTACTCTCATTAATTATGTAAATTACTTAATAAACCCTTTAGTTTTCCGTTTTAAAACATAGTCGTCGTCTTCAGGAAAGAAAACGACAGCCGAGGAGGCGCCAATCCCATCACCTTTTCATTGTTTTGATTCCTCTCCCAGCGGCCTCTTCTTCTTTGCAAAAACACTCTCACTTCTATCTTTTGAAGTTACTTCTTGTCTTGAACTTGGTTAGTTTAAGTCACCCGATTCAGGCTGGACACGTTTCTTACAAACCAATTACATGTAAAGAGTACTGCTTTGATCACCATTAACTCAGTAAATATTCTGTCACCGATCGTTTGAGTCTCAATCACGATCACAGCCGTTGATCAAGGAGGAGAAATGGAAAAATCTACGGCTTTCAGGGAAGCTTACCTCAACGGGAATCACCATCATTCCTTTTCTTCTTCCTCTGCTTCTCATAGACATGTTAGCTACAGGTTCTTTCTCTTCCTCTATATATGGATCCTTTTTATATGGGGTTCTTTTTTTGGAATTGAAATATTGTGTTTATGATAGGGGCATTTTTTCTTTTTTTTGTTGTTGATTCAAATTAGCTGGCTGTCCTATTCTCTCTGTTTTATATTGGAAATTCACCGTATTCCATTCACGTTCAAATTGAGGCCGTGTAGGACATCTGATTTACTATGCCTGGCTTCTCCATGATAGAACCCAGGTTTCTTTTCAAGGTTCTTAATAAGCTTGTGAGAATTGATCTAAATGGATGTAAAATATGAGGCTAGGTTGATATTTGAAGTCAATTCCTAAGCTTGAGAACCAAAAGTCGTCGTCTTCTGTAAGTTTTGAACAATGTCTTGGGTGGTTAATACTGATACAGAACTTAAACATAATTCTTTAATGGGTAGCAGGACAAGTGTTATGACCAATCAAATTAGGTGAACAACTCTGGTTTTACGAAAAGGCGCATTTAAATTTCCCCTTATAGGAAGAAGTTCTCTTCTACATCCCCGCAATCATTATAAAAGCTGTTAGTTCTGCCTCTTACGCGCAAGATTTTCGTTGTGCATGAGGCCATTACAGAAATGGTCCTATTAAGGCGATCGGATGAGTTGTTGATCCTCTATTGCCTTTTTTACTGAAACTGATGGAAAAAGTGACTTGAGAGAGAGGATAGGATAGAAATTTAGTTGTAGTCACATTAACATATAAGACAGTATCCATCCATAGACATGTTATGTGCTTTCCAAAAATTCTTTATTGGATCATTGTGGATTTGGTTGTTTCTGCATTGGTTGTGTTTTTCTAAGGATATATAGAAAATAAAATGGAGGGACTTTGATGCAGCTGCGGTATCTGCGGGTATGAGTTGAACTTGAGCTCCTCCAATCGAAACACGTCAACAATTGGCTCTAAATATGGGAAATCCATAAAGCGAGGGAAAATCTCATTCTTCTTCATCGATGAGAGTAGATTTACTCAGGTTGATGAATTCCAATGCTTTCCCTTCTTTTCAAAAAACTCCCTTGGTTTGTTCCGCCAGAGAACTGCACTTCTTTGCCGCAAGTGTGGTAATCACATTGGAATTGCTTATGCTGATGAAGCCTCAGCTTATCCACTTGTAGCAGACGGATCTGACTCTTCCTCAGTCAGTGAAGTTTTCAAACGTCGAAAATATGATGTTAAAATCCGTGCCTTGCAGCCTTCTTCTGCCGAGCAGTTTAGCATTCCACTTTACACCTGATGTATTGGAGCAAGCCTCTTCATGTTTTATGTTAATCAAATGATATCAATTATACGTCCAAAACTATGCCAGAAGTTTTCCCGTGACACTTTCATGTATATGCGTTTGAGTCCTCCTTTAATTTTGTTCTTTGTGTGTATTTAATGTCATATATTAGATGGTGACTTGTACAGAGCACTGTTCATGAGCATTAAAGAGAGAAAAGTAGAGTTTGAAGGGCCAAAGTCCATAACCAATCTAGATTTGACTGTAGAATAGTAGTACGATAGAAAGAATCAAGTTAAATGCATACGTGTGGAGGTGTTGGGTTTCTAGGAATATATATATATATATATATATCAAAAACTGTAAATTTAAATTTTTTTTAGGATTTTCAAAATCTATTAGACAAATTTTGAGTTGTTTAGAGTTTATTAGAATATTACCTGAAGATCATATGTTTTTTTACTTTGAATAATTGCTTCAATGTTGGTTTGTTGTAAATCACAAGCCGTTTAAATATCTAATCTTTAACCATAATTCACACAAATTATCAATGAAAAATCTCATAAATCCTTTTAAGAGAGAATGATGGCTATACCTTTGAGTGTTAGCTTTTTTTTTTTTTTGTGTTTTAGGTGTTTATGTACTGTACTTTACTCATAGAAAATAAGAGGTATAACTTTCTATTTATAAGAAAATCTAAAAACCTTATAAATAATAAAATATCAATTTGCTTCCTGAATAATATCACATATATTATTTCAAAATAATTTTAGAAATTTATTCAATTAAGTCTCTACTTGATCTTTCTAGCTCTAGAATTGTAATTTCATGTAAAAATTACATTCTAGTTCTCAATTTCTAAAATTTATTTACAATCAAGTCACACTTGATTAATCATTTATTTTTAATTTCTAGCTAATGATTTTTATGTGTGTGACCAATTAGGTTTCTTAATAAGTTAGCTCAAATATAAATTACAATTCTAAATAAAATAGGATTAAATAAATTAATTTATTATCAATTTAACAATTGAATGATTTATATTTGAAGATTAAGTAAAATGTCTAACAACTTGTCATGATCTCTCAAATATTATAAAAATCATAACTAGTTTAACTTAACCTTTTAATGGCTATTTTCTCAGTGTAATTATTATTCATTCATCAACAATGTTTTGATTTAAATATTATAGCATTAAGTGTGTCTATTCTGTCAAATTATGTTTGTTCTCAACACTATAGTCATTAATTATTTGAATAAGATTTGAAACTTTTTTCAAATCTTATTTCACATTACGCAAGAATTTACAATCAATATTATTTGACAACAGATGAAATATTTTTTCTAATTCACCTAATGTGATGAATCTTCTCTTAATTACTCATATACCTTTAAATAGTTCTTATTATACCCAATATCTGTTTATTTGTTACCTTTGATTAGAACAACGTGTAATAGGATCAAAACTCAACATTCTCAATATAAAATAATTTAGTGATCTCAAGTCTAAAGATCACTTACACAATTGTAACGTGAGCCTTTCTATAACATATATGATCTCACTCCATATGAACTCTCATGTGGGTCACTTCAGTGTCCATCTCATCTGACATGCACTTACATATTAGTTCTAGATATGTCTCATACCTCTGCTTTTGAGAACAATTGCTTCTTTTTATAAAAGAAAAAACATAATATGTATCAGTCTCAACAACTCTAATTAATATCTAGTCTTAATAAAGCATTGATCAAGAATATTTTAGGAATAATCATTTCATGCAATAAAAATGTCTTAACAACTTTATAATTTCCTTTACAAAAGATTTTTATCCCAAAAACTTTATCTTTACTTTAGATTCATTAATAACATATTATATTTTTTAATAAAATATTTAATGAATATTAAATTTAAATAAGCCTCTATTAAAATCAAATATGTTTACATGAATAAAGGTAATGTCACGTGTAACCAACCGAGATTGGTTACAGGGCGTATACACTAACAATCTTTTACTTGCACTAAAGTCAATCACTCATGTATCAAATACCATAGCGCTCTATTTGATGATAATGCTTTTACTAGATAATAGCTTAGTAAAAGAATTTACAATATTCTCTTTAATAGGCACTCAGTTTATCTTTACATCTTTTCTTTATATGATTCTTTAAACAAATGAAATTGTCTAAGTACATTTTTAGATCATTGATGAGACCTTGGTTCCTTTGCATGTGTAATGGGTCTATTGTTATCACAATACATGGCTAGTAGATAAACAATGCTAGGAACCACACCTAATTTAGTGATGAACTTCTTAATCTAAACAACCTTTTTTTTGTTCCGTTAAACATAAAGGTATACTCAACTTTAGCTGTAAAATTTACTTTGATCCTTTATTTAAAACTTTTCCAACTCATTACCATTATTTAGAGTAAAACACAATCCAACTGCTTTCACCATTTTCAATATCTGATTGAAAACTAGCATCTAAATAATCATGAACAACTAGTTCATATCCTTCATAGACTAGAGAAAAATTCTTATTTTTTCTTATGTATTTCATAATATTTTTAACTATCTTTCAGTGAATCTTACCTGGAGTAGATTAGTATCTACTCGTTATGCTCAAAATATAAGACACATATGGTATTGTATATAGTATCACATATATTATAGATCTTATATCTATAGTATATGAAATCATTTTCATCTTATCTCTTTTAATTTGTGTTTCGAGCATATATCTTTTGAGAGAGTATCATATGCAAAATAGATAAGTATCATCTTTTGGATTCTTTCATGCTAAATCATTTTAGCATTTTATGTATGTAAATGGATTGAGACAATCCAAGCAACATTTTAGATCTATCTTTATAGATCTTTATTCCCATTATATAGGTTTGTTCTCTCATATCATTCATGGATAAATTCTTGGACAACCAGATCTTTATTAACTAGAGTAAAGAAACGTCATTTCTTATTAATAATATGTTGTTTACATATAATATTAGAAAAACAACTGCACTTTTACTAACCTTTTTATAAACACAAGTCTCATAAATGGATTTTTATAGCTTGCATATTTTATTTGAAAATTCCTTAGATTCAAAACTTACAAGTTGTGTCACATATACATTTTTTTTAAAGATTCCTATTCAAAAATATAGTTTTGACATCCATTTTTCAAATGTCATAATTATGGTATGCAACTATAGTAAGAAAAATCCTTATAGCCTTTAGCATAGTTACCAGCTAGAAAGTTTCATCAAAGTTAACCTATTTGTCTTTATTTGTAACATTTGACAACTAGTTTAGCTTTGTAAGTTTGTACATTGTCATCCATGTCAATTTTTATCTTAAAGATCTACTAACATCCAATGGATTTTATCCCTTCAAGTGAATCAACTAAGATCCATACTTGATTGGCGTATATGAAATTCATTTTAGATTTTATGGTCTCCAGCCATTTCTTAGAATCAATATAAGATATTGGTTTTATGTAATTAGTAGGCTTATCAAGTATAAGCAACTTGTCGTTTTCATCTTCTATGAGAAGTTTTTATCTTATTGGTGCATGACGTGTCCTACCAGATCTACGGAGTACTTATATTTCTTAAGCTTTAGGCTGAACATCCAATGTTATAGCCTTAGGCTCGAGTTCTATTTGGATGTCGGTTTGTGATTCTTGAACTTCTTCAAGTTTTATTTTTCTCTCACTACTCATTTCAAAACAAATTATTTCTTTAGAAAGTTAGCATATTTTAAGATAATTATTTTTGCTCAATGGGATGATATAAATAATATCTAATACTTTCTTTTGGATATCCTATAAACTTATATTTATCTAACTTAGCTCCTATCCTCTCTTATACAATACGCTTTATATGAACATCACATTTCAAGTCTTTATGTATGATATGATTGGTTTTCTACCATTCCATAACTCATATGGAGTCTTATCAATAGATTTTGATGGAATTCTTTTTAAAAAGTAAGTAGTAGTTTATAAAGCATAGCCCTATAAAGAAGGTGAAAGGTTTGTTTAGCTTATAATGGACTGCACCATATCCAATAAGGTGCAATTTATCATTTTAAAACTACATTATGTTGTGGTGTTGTAAGAGGTGTCTATTATGAAAGAATCTCATTCTCTTTTAAATTATTTTGAAAATCTTGGTTGAAGTATTCACCACGTCGATCCAATTGAAGTATATTAATGCTTTTCTAGTTTATTTTTTTAACTTTATTTTTAAATTTTTTGAATCTTTTAAATTGAAACTTCTATCATATATATATATATATATATATTACAATGGATAATTTATTCAAACTTTGAAAAAGCCAAAAGTAGAAATTGCCCACACATAAAGGCAAATCAAATTTTGATGATTAGTGGAATGACATGAAAAGGTTAAAGATAGGAAAATGCCTATCATGTCTAGGAGGGAAAAGTGAGGTTTTAATTGACGAAAGGCACAACTAATGCCAAAATTTGATGTCGGAGCAAGAGTAAAAAAAGAAGAAGAAATACTGAACTATAAACATGTCTTATGGTATATGTCATAAAGTTTACAGTGTCTTCAAATGAAGACATTGGTTATCCATCAAAGGAAAAGTTTGAGTTGCTTTATGGCCTCTTTTGTAAAATATTGATCTTTTAGGTGAAAATAGAATGTGTGGCATGATTATATGTCATTGTTTAAAAACAAATAGTGAAAAAAAATGAGGAAATGATGAGGCTAATGATTGTCAGTGAACCATTACCCTCTCTTCGAATTAAAACGTGAACCAATAAAAAGATGAAGGAGTATCATGAGATAAATGATGGACAATGAGCTTTAGTATTCTCTTTAAGTTTGAGATTAACAATGAAATGAACGACATGATTATATGCCAATGATTGATAAGAATGGAACTTCTTAAATCATTGATTTAATGAGAAGAAAATTCCTGTTGAAAAGAGTGGCATGATTATATGCCAATGTTTGACCTTGATTAATAACATTGAAAGTTTTTTTTATTGATGAAAAGTCTATAAAGAGGTGAGGCATGGTTTCATGCCACTGCTTGATTTTGATTAATGAAAATTCCTTAAAAAAGGTGAAACATGATTATATGTCATTGTTTGATTATGATTAGAAAATGGAGTTTCCTATCCTATTTCAGGAAACATGATTTTTTGATTAAATTTATAGCATGGTTATATGTCATTAGAAAGATAGCAAAAGAAAGAGAGCGAAGTGAATAGTTAATGGTGATCCTAAGTTTTTGAAACCCTTAAACATCTTTTGAACCTACAAATTTCCCTTTCTTTTATAACCATTAATTATAGCTTGTATTATATACTTTTAAAAGCCCTTTTTAATCAAGTAATTGATTGGAACCAATAAACAGTACTTTCAAAACATGAAGAGCTTTTTCATAACGGTTATCGTAACCTAATTTTTAAATTTTCAAAAACATATTAAAAAAAATGAATGAACAATAATTTGGGAATTGAGTCAAGACAACTTAAATTGAAGGTTCATGGGCTAATAAGGAGAAATTATACATTTAGAAGTCAATATGGCAAAAAATTAAGAGAATTGATAAGTTTAGGGACTTAATTAAACTTTGAATTAGTTTAATTAATGAAATCAGAAGCTTAATTTAAGAAATATCAAAGTTCAAGATCAATTTGGGTCAAAATAGCTAGAAATTGAATTCTAGGGACCAAAGTGAATAAACGTTGATATTCTAGGGGAGTTAATTTATTTTTACAGGGGTAATTATGAAAGAATTAAAAGTTGAGGAGTCCATTAAGAACTAAATTGATTAAATTTGAAATCAATGACTGTTTTATAAATGACGTTGAAGTTCAATGGTCCAATTACAATTGATCCAGGGGCAAAAAAAAGAGATTTTCAAAAACAAGGGCTTGATTGCAAGATGTCAGAACTTCAGTGATCAAATTGAAGAATGACCATTTTAGCCTAAAACGACGTTGTTTGATCTACTATCCATTCTCTTCTTCAGGAAAGCAGAGGAAATTCACCTGAGATGCCAAAAAATTGGCTTCGGCCAGACCCCCATTCCTCACCAAACACACCACAACAGACCCGTTTCAATGCCCAAGACATCCATCACCAATTTGGGTAGTTGGTTCAGTAACCCTCACCCTCATAACTCTCCCCTGATGCAAGGATAAGCATCACCAACACTCCAACAATGACAGGAATGTCGGTGTTTTGAATCCATCAAACACGGAGCAAACCCAAGTTATATATATCCTCATCCACGAGATCGTCATCCTGAGGAGATAAGGGATGAAGTTCGTGGATAAGAATTGGAGATTCACCCCTATAAAAGCCAGAGGAAAGACAGAACTAAAGGGAGGAAAAAATGGATAGAGAGAACCTAGAGGACGATACACAGAGAGGGACTAGAAACGAAAAAAAATAGAGAGAGATAGAAAGAACAAAAGTAACTACAACACACATAAGAAAGGGAGAGAAGGAGAGGATGGTCATCACAGAAGCGCCACCAGATCAGCCAAAGACCATCTCCTCACGTCTTCATCTCCAACAGCAGCGCAGCAGAACCAGAGCTTTCTAGGAAGAAATCACAGCAAAAACAAAACAGATGAATGAAAAACACAGAAAAAATTAGGGAAGAAAAGAGATAGAGAATAAAAAAACAAAGAGGCAGAGGAAAAAGAGCAGAGAAAAAAGGAACCAAAAGTAGAATAACAAACTTTAGTCTTCTTCCAAAATCCCAGCAACAAACATCGTTCTTATTCCCTCTATTTTGCAAAAACTTTTTTATCAAACGTGAGTGTTCAGGTCAGCTTGCGTACATCTTAACTAATTGTAATTTTAATTAGCTATTTATTGTGCAAGCACGTGTGAATTAATTCACGCATGCTCGCTGCTACAGCGTGGTCACTGGGTTTGACCAGTGATCAGGCTGGGCTGGCTAGATCAAGACCAGCTTAGATGATTGGGCTAGATCCAATCCATAAAAAATTAGAGAAAACAAAAATTATTGAGGTCGGGCTGGACCTGGGCCTTAAGCCTAGCCAATCTAATTTTCTTTGGGTTAAGGGTGTTTTTGGCAAAACACACCCTTTTCTCCTTTCCCTTTAATTTCACTCTCCTTTATATTTTTATCTAGCCAAACATGCCTTTTTAGATATCAAAAAAGTCTGAAAAAATTCAGAGTCCTTTTTTGATTTATTTATGGGTTCCTCATACATTTTTTTGATGACTTTACCAAGTATTTGAATTGTAGACTTATACTGTGAAATGCGAATCTAGTATGCAATACATATTTGTCTTTTTTTTCCTTTTCTCTAAAAAAATTAATAAAAATGTGTTTTTGCTTTCAATCCAAATTTCACTGATTTATTCATTGGCACAAGAGTCAAGAATACCATACTTTTTTTTGGTTACGTAATAATTACCAATGTCAAAGTTGAAAATATTCGTAGTCGAATATTCACTGGCATCAGAGTCTAGAATATTATAAATAGACCATCAAAAATAGAATAAAATAAACCCTTAGCAATTTAAGAAAAAAAAATCAACAATGCAGCTTACCTTAGGTAGGACGCTTAAGGGTTGATAATATCTTCTATTTTTGCGTAACCAATCCCATACCATAGAATCTCTATTAACCAATTAGGGTTCTTAGTGACCATAATACTAGGTGATGACTTTTTAAATAAGACCTTTTTCTCCTCTAAGAACAAGATGCTAAAAATATGTTCTTATAGAGAAAATTTTAAAAGTTGCTGCAATTTCGGGTGCGATAAGGGTTGTGGCTGCATAAATTAAACTACTAGTTATTGTTCATGCTGATAAAATGGATGCTCAAAAGAGATAATCTTTCTTGATAGAGCCTCGAGTCTTGACTCGAGGCTCTTGCTATTGAAATCAACATAAGGTCACCTTGTCAGGTACCATCAAATAATATACCCAAAATAAGAGATTAAAATTGACACAAAGAACCATAAAGGAGCCAAACAAATCAAAATTTGTTTTGAAAATACAAGATAATCAAAGGACTGCATGTAATGAATGGCGAGTGTTAGATCTTTGACTAAAATGACTTAATTTTCAAAATACTTTCAAATTGACATCTCTTTAATTTTATTATAACAGTTAGGCTTGAGTGGACATGATCTTTGAAATTTATGAGTTAATTCCAGAATAAGAAAAATACAAAATAAAACATTGACCGAGTTTGTACAATCCTTGACAGAAATGACGTTGACACTTCTTATAAGTCATCCTTAGAAAGTTGATCAGTTGGGGGATAATGCAGTGGAACCTAAAAGGCAAACCAAACAACATTCAGATCAACTGAGGGCAAAGAAACACATAATTAAATGATGATTTAGTGAAACCCATTAAAGCTATGATTAACATTTGTCGATGACAAATGCCTCTTGATAATAGGAAGAAGAACAAACATAACTATTTCAACTGAAGGTAATGTTGCCTAAGAAATTTGTGTATTACTTAATGAACTCCAACATTAGTTTAGAGTAACACCGCAGTTGAGGTGTATCTTTATATCTGAAAGCTTGGTTTATTCTTTGAAATATGATTATGATTCCTGAAATATGTTATCATGTGGGTGGATTTTGATAAATATTGAAAGGATATGGATGTGGGGTGATAAAAGGAACATCATTTATAATGGTAATGTATTTATTTCCACGATCGAGTCTAAATGATTACAAAGCCATTTATTGTAAAGAATACCGAGCATACAAAAATGAGCCTTTACTACAAGCAATAAGATGCATGGCTAGATGACTTGACAATCATAAAGGTTGATGATAACATATATTTGGTTAAACTAGGGGCAACATCATGATTGATTTGCAATCTAAGATAAGGTCGACACAAGAAAACCTTTTGATAATTGTTAGTAGAATGCACACAACTAATCAAGGGATAATTTTTTTAAAAAATCCAAGAAGTTAGATGATTTGTTAAACTCCTTTATGATGAAGCAAACATCACCACACTTGGGGGGGTTTGGTCAAGCTTGATGAGCAATGAGAGCAGTAATCGCAGTGGACAATCCAAGAAGAGCACTTACATTCGAGCGGAGGATTGACATATGGTAAACTCAAATGAGCTGGTGAATCAGAGGATTAAGAAGGCTTTAGATGGCAAGTCAAGACACTTTATGATGATGAAGCATCGAAGAGGAGGCCTATATTTCAAACCAGGTAAGGATGCATAACCCATAAACATTGCTTAAATGTTTTTGAATTTTTACAGGAAAATCCATAATGAAATCAGTTGAAAAATAAATAATTATAGCAAGGGATGTTGGTTTTAACCCTGCAATTAGAAAGAAAATAAAGGAAATCCTGCCATCAGGAACTTCTTAGTTCTTTGGCATTGAAAAATGTTAAAATGTTCAAATCTCATGATTGAAAGTATCATATGTCAAGCCTATAATCAAAGTGTTTTGGATTTAATCAAGATGCCTTTGGACAGTTATAGGAAATCACCAGATTGATATTTCAGGTCAACTAAGCTGAAAACACAAATCGCTAAGATAATAGGACTTTGCCAGAAAAGATTTGCATAGGAGGATAATTGTGAGAATATTGTTCTCCTAAAAAAGAAAGATTTTGGTTCTAGTTAAAGAGGATCACAAAAATAGGATCTCAGGTTAGCTAAGCTGAAGATAAAGATTGCGGTTCTGGTTAAAAAGGATAGCCAAATTGAGATCTCAAGTTAGTCGAGCTAAAGATAAAGATTTTAGTTTTGGTTAACGGGGATCGTAAAGATTGGGATCTCAGGTTCGCCAAGTTGAAAATAAAGATTTTGATTCTGGTTAAAAGGGATAGCCAGATTTGGATCTCAGGTTAGCCGAGTTGAAGGTAAATATTGTAGTTCTAGTTAAAGGGGGTCGCCAGATTAGGATTTCAGATTAGTCGAGTTGAACACAAAGATTATGGTTCTGGTTAAAAAGGATTACCAAATTAGAATCTCAGGTTAGCCAAGCTAAAGACAAAGATTTTGGTTTTATTGAAAAGGGATTGCTAGATTTAGATCTTAGGTTGACGGAGCTGAATACCAAGATTCTAGTTCTGATTAAAAGGGATAGCCAGATTGAAATCTCAGGTTAGCTGAGCTGAAGACAAATATTATAGTTCTAATTAAAAGGGGTTGCTAGATTGAGATTTCAGATTAGCTGAGTTGAACACAAAGATTATGGTTCTGGTTAAATGAGATTGCCAAATTAGGATCTCAGGTTAGCCAAGTTGAAGACAAAGATTGTGGTTTTGGTTAAAAAGGATCGACGAATTAGAATCTCAGGTTAGCCAAGCTAAAGACAAAGATTTTGGTTTTGTTGAAAAAGGATTGCTAGATTTAGATCATAGGTTGAGCAAGCTGAAGACCAAGATTTTAGTTCTGGTTAAATGATCGCCAAATTGGGATCTCAGGTTAACCGAGCTGAAAATAAAGAGTTTGGGTTTTGGTTAAAGGAAATCTCTAGATTGAGATTTCAGGTTAACCGAACTATGAAACAAAAGTTTTAGTTGAAGGGAATCGCTAAGATACAGGAGTTCAGGTCAAGTGAATAAAAATCGCTAAGATGATAGAATTCATTTCCAATTAGGATAGTATTTGTCATGGCATATATATATATATATATATATATATATATAAAGGAGACTATAAATGTAGCTTGACGCTTAAGATTTGAAAGTAACTTGCACAAAATTGCTTGGGTAAATTGGAAGATGAACCAGAAAAAATGATTACCTTAGAAATTACAACTCTCAACAATAAAAAAAAAGAGATTGAGAAGAAATAAGGGATTATATTTCAAAAAGCATGCATTACATATGATTTAACCTCAACTTTGAAGAAGTGTTGGTGCAAGATTCATCAATCAAGAGGAAAGGCGGTGAAATCTGCATGGGTGATTGAAAGTCGAGAAATGGTGAAGAAATCTCATACATATGGTGTAGATAACTAAAGCCATAAAATAAGACATGTTTTAAGAGTTTACCTTGGAGGGCATTTTCTTTTGATTTTTTTAGGAAAGTTTTGAAGGATTTTGATGAAAATCGTAGTTTGAATTCCAAAATAGACAGGTCGCTTGTGAAAATAGACCAATTTCTGAGAAGCATGAACGCTTGTTGAAGTTCTTTTTAAAATTCAAAAAGAGCAGGTCGCTCATGAAAACAGACTAACTTTTGAATTTCCAAATGAGTAGGTCGCTTGTGAAAATAGATCATTTTCAGGGAAGTATGGATGCTTGCTGAAGTTTTTTAGAAATTTAAGGAGGGCAATTCGCCCGTGAAAATAAACTAGTTTTTAAATTTCAAAATAGACAGGTTGCTCATAAAAATAGACTAATTTTAGAGAAGCATGGATGCTTGTTAAAGTTCTTTTCGGAATTTGAAAAGGGTAGGTCACCCGTGAAAATATACCAGTTTTTTAATTTCAAAATGGGTAGGTCGCCTATGAAAATATGACCTATTTCAAGGAAGGATGAACACTTGCTAAAATTCTTTTTGAAATTTGAAAAGGGCATGTCGTCTGTGAAATAGGCCAACTTTTGAATTTCAAAATGGCTAGATCGCCTATGAAAATAGACCAATTTCAGGGAAGCATGGATGCTTGCTGAAGTTCTTTTTGAATTTTAAAAAGGGAGGTTGCCTATGAAAATAAACCAGTTTTTGAATTTTAAAAGCAAAGTCTTCGGATAAGTTGATCACCCAACAAGTCGGATAAACACTTTTTCTTTACATGCTCATTATGCAAAACCTTGATGAGATTTTGCTTCATAAGTATTGTAAAAAAGGAGCATCTATTGTTATCTATTTTTTAACTTATAACAAATCAAGAAAAAAAAGGAAAAAAATACAAGAGAATACACATGAAGAAAGCTCGAAAAATTGCCCACGTTGGTGGTGAAGGGCCAAAATGACAACTCGAAAAGTAGAAGGATCAAAATGTACAAGATTGGTAAAATTAGTGACCCAATTCTAATTGACAAAAGACCTATTCGGTGAAAATATTTTTATTTGGGGTAAAGAAATATAATTTTGAATGAGTAAAGACTTAATGAGGATTTTAGAAGGCTTAATCAATTTTACTAAGGACTTGATTGGAAGGAAAATCAGTTTTTTGGAATCAATTTGGGTGTTAATTAGAAGAAATTGAAGTTTAGGGATTGAAACTAGACTTTGGAAAGTTTGATTGATCAAATCAAGGGCTTAATTGTGAAAAACAATTAAAGTTTGATAGCCAATTAGGGATTTGTTCAAAGAAATTCAAAACCAAGGACCAAATCGTAAAAGGCGAGGGACTTCAAGGGCTGAAATTGACCAAATTAGGGGTCAGATTGAATAAAATTAAAACTTTTATGGCCAATTAAGGGTTCAAATGCAAAAATAAAAAAAAATAAGGACCAAGATGAAAATGGTGTTAAACTCTAGGGTAGACGATTGAGTTTGACAGAGTTGAAATTACATGAAATTAAGAGTTTAAGAGGCAATTATAGGTGCAATTAAAAGTAATTTGAAGAACATGGACTAAAATGAAATTTGCTAGATCCCAAATTTAAGATCCTAATTTCTAGGGATTTAATATAGATGACGCGTCGTTCACCTACCGTTCATCTCCTTCCTTAGTAGTTTTGGATGATCGGGTTGACATTTTCCAAGAGCTAGTTATGGAGTTCTAGGCGCTCGTTGGCACCATGAAAATGGAAGAAGTTTCCATGAAATTGGATGTTTACATCCCAATTCTTCCATATAAGCCTCCAACATCTTATCCCTGATTAGCCATCACTACAATTTTAGATTCTAGGCTGATCGAGTTGGTATCATTAGATAAATAAATGTGAAGCTACAGACCTCTAAATTAAATAAGGTTGGATACAACCAAAATATATACACCTCATCCACCAACTTCAGGTGGTTTTCGGTGATGTTTACATCGGAGTTGCTAGGTGATTTGACATTTTTTTCAAGGAAATAATTTTAAATAATTGAATGTTGATTTTATCACATTTAATGAGATAATTGAGTGATTAACAAAACATTAATAGCTTGATGTTATTATGTCACTTACTAAAGAATTTAATTTAAAAAATTAAACATCTCTTGAAAGAATTTATGGTGGAAATTTTATAGTACGGACTACGTGAATACATGAACCATGTTTTTATAAGCTCAATACAAAACTTTCAACGTATGAAGACTATACAATGCAGCTTACCTCATGAAAGGTGCACTAGGGGTGCTAATATTTTTCCTAGCCATAACTATTCCTTTATCCTAGAATTTTTTTATAAAATCAGCACACTCGAATCTTCTAATAACCCTAAACCAAACAATTAGGTGACAATTACTTAACCTCAAACACTACTAGTCCATATACAACACTAATAATTTAGTAATTTCAAGTTTAGTAATCTTGCACACAACACTTGCCCAAGCGTGATGAGTAAGAGACACGAGTGTCGGTGCATGAATTAATCTTCTTACTGCACGCATCATTGAATATGTCATGCCGATACAAATGACGTTCATTTAGAAATTGACCATAAAACTAGGTTTGAAAGGTCTTACATGACTGCGAGATGTTGGTTTTAATAAACCATAGATATAACATCGCTGCATAAATTAATCTTCCCCTCTCTACCTAGCTCTCATCTCAAAATTCCTTGCGGAGTTCTCTACCACTAGCTTATCCATGACAAATATCTCCTCTTTTTGCCTTTTTTTTTTCACTTTACTTACCATCTTGAACCCGATATCTGCTTTGAAAAGTTGTGAGTTCCCAGCTATCTTTAACTTTGGTGACTCAAATTCGGATACAGGAGGATTCGTTGCTTCCTTCCCTCCTCTTAATTCTCCCTATGGAGAAACTTACTTTCAAATGCCGGCGGGGAGGTTCTCCGATGGAAGGCTGATTATAGATTTCGTCGGTAAGTTTCGAACCTTTAGTTCCAGCTTAGAATAAATTAGTATCATTGCCTAATTTATTAGTTGCCACATGAATAGACATTGACAAATCTTGTGAGATGATAGAACCGACTCTGACAAATAGATAGGTCTCTGAATAAGACATGGCTAGCGATCAGCCTCTCTTTTAAGAAACCCTTTACGTCTATAAAGGACAAGGAGGTGTGACGAGCTTTTTTTTTCTTTTAAATTTTGAATTTTTTATTATTATTAAAAATTATTTTTTTTATTTTAATATTAAAAATAAAAAAATATTATTTTAATATATTTTAAATAAAAAATATTTTATATTAGAACTATCATAATTCCAAACAATATGATAACTTAGCAACACCGGTATAATATAACATGTGTTGTTTGTTGATATGTATTGAAGACTTTGGTGGAGTTTAGTTGACTGGTAATTATTATTATTATTATTATTATTATTTTGAGAATTTAATTATTTAAATTTATGAGAATTCTCTGTACCAAGTACACAATTCACATTAATTTACATGACATTTAATACGAAAAAATTGCTTATAAATTATTTTTCTTTCTGATATAGTGCTAATTAAGTACACAATTCTCTGTACCAAGTACACAATTCACATTATTTTGAGTAATATTCATTTATTTTCATCTTCTTCTTTTTCTGTGGAGTTGTTAATAGAAATGTAAAAAAATCATTTTAATTTAAAATTTTAAATTATTAGATAATTATTTAATATATGAATTATATTATTTTAATGAATTTTTTTTTTAGTATAAAATTTGTATAAACTCATTATTATCTTGTATTTAATTTTATCAAATAAAATAGAAACGAGGAGATTTAACTTATAACTATTATATTAAAGAACTACTTTAATCTAACCGTGAAACTTCAAAATATGGTTTAGAAAAATAATGTTTTACTGACAATAGATTTTATATATATATATATATATATATATATATATATATATATATTGTGATATTGTATCAGCAAAGAGTTTGAATCTCTCATTTCTAAGTGCTTACCTCGACTCTCTGGGGACCAACTTCACTGTCGGAGCAAGTTTTGCCACAGCATCATCCACCATTACATTGCCAGCTAGGATTATACCGGGCAATAATGGATTCAGTCCATTCTTCTTTCTAGTGCAATATAATCAGTTCGTGCAGTTAAAGGCCAGATCACAGTTGATTAGGAAACAAGGTAAGCATTAATTAATTAATTAATTAATTAATCTTCTTATCTGGGATTTTGATGTTCAATTAATTAAGATATAATTGGCAATAAATTGAATTTCTCGTTAAGCCATGATCTATTTGTAGGAGGAGTATTTGCACGATTGATGCCCAAGGAGGAATATTTTCATAAAGCTTTGTACACATTCGATATTGGTCAAAATGATCTTGGAGCTGGATTTTTCGGAAATATGTCTGTTGAGGAAGTGAATGCATCTGTTCCTAACATTGTCAATACGTTCTTGACAAATGTTAAGGTAACAAGTTTCTATTCCCTTTTCCTCCCCAACATCTGTTATTGTTAGAGAATAATATAAATCATATCCTAAAACCTCACCTAACAGCTTAAGTTATTGGGTTAAAATGGTTCTTTAACAGTTATTCTAAGTTTTTTTTACGTAGAATTCAATTTCAAAGTTTACTTTTCTTAATCGTAATTTATAATGTATGCTAATAATGTATGCCCCGTTTCTAGTTATTTTAGTTGAAAATAAACTAGATTTTGGTTTTCTAGAAAATAAAAGAATCAGTTTATTGATTGAGTATCGCTTAAATGATTGAATTAAATGAATTGGTCGACTAGTTCAGAAATGATCGACCGGTTAAGTTGGCAGAATACGTCTATTCTTTAAATTATGATTTTCTTTTTCTTGTTTGTCTAGAACTTGAAGTCTATAAATAGACTTGTAATTAGAAGGATAATTCAATAACTGTAGAGAGAAATACATAAGAGAAAATATTTAATAAGATTGTTTTTCCTCTCAAATTTTTCTTTTTGTTATTTAGTTTTGCTTATTATTTTGTTGTTTATAAACACCTACCACACCTGTTTTTGTCCTAACAAATAATATCAAAGCTTGTTTTTTATTGTTTGGCATAGTCACTACAAAATTTCCACTTATATCTGGATTATACCACTTTTGCAATCATTTTATCGCGTAGAAATATTATATACATCTAAAACATCATAGTTACTTTGATGCAGAACATATACAATTTGGGAGCGAGATCATTCTGGATTCACAATACAGGACCGATTGGTTGTCTTGCTTATGTTTTAGCCAATTTTCCTTCTGCTGAAAAAGACACTGTTGGTTGCGCCAAGTCTTATAACGAAGTAGCTCAATACTTCAATTATGAGTTGAAAGAGACCGTACTTCAACTCAGGAAGGTTTTTCCTTCAGCAGCATTTACATACGTAGATGTCTATTCTGTGAAGTATTCTTTATTCAGTGAACCCAAAAAACATGGTACGTAAAACCCTATATTTTACTCTTATTTATTTTAAAAAATTGTTCATATTTAATGTTGTTTTGTTTCATATTGTAGGATTTGAGCTTCCACTTGTAGCATGTTGTGGCTATGGAGGCATGTATAACTACAGTAGCAGTGCTGGATGTGGAGCAACAATTACAGTAAATGGCACCCAGATAACCGTGGGCTCATGTGATGATCCCTCAGTGCGAGTCGTTTGGGATGGAATTCATTACACCGAGGCCGCCAACAAATTTGTTTTTGAGCAAATATCTACTGGAGCCTTTTCTGATCCTCCTATTCCTTTGAAGATGGCATGTCACAGGACTGTGGGTTAATATATAGGTATAAATCTACAGCTCATTATCATATAATCTAGGTGATAAATCTCAATAAAGGATGAATTATTCAATATGCTATGAATTGTACTATTCTCTCTCATAAAAATACGAGATTTACGAATTATTTTCATCGTAAATTTGTGTTCTCTGAAGATGATGAAATACAACTCCTGACAAATTTAATAATTTCTCTCCATTACTTGAGTGTTTACATCAGGCAGCCATCTAGTCTTTCTCGATTGGCTTGATAGTGTATTAAGGGACACTACGACGGTGCTTATCAATAATTGATGGCAAGAATATGTGACACATATATGTTTTATAAGCATATTGAATTAGTACGGTATCTAGTTTATCAGCAATACTATGATCGACCATGCATTAATTTCTGATTTGGTTTAGGGATGTTTGGAATTGTAGAAGTGATTATTTTTTTAAATATTTTTTATTTAAAAAATATATTAAAATAATATTTTTTTAAAATTATTTTTAACATTAAAATATAAAAATAATTTAAAAATACTAAAAATAAAATATTAACAGGAAGTAAAGATAAAAATAAATAACACCTTAACATCCGGTGTTTCATGTTGCTTGGGTATTTCTGTGAAGTTGTTCTGTGCTAGTCATTTCAATAAAAAAAAATGTTTTAAACTTAGTTATTAGCGTTGAAAAAAAAAAAAATTCTTCCTTATTTCTTCCTGCCTCTCTCTCTCCCCACGTGCTCTGCCAAAACCTAAAGCCCCACGCCCCCTCATGATGAGAAACCAGGGGAGCCGTGCCCTGCAAACCACACCCATGGGCCATCTCGTTCGGCGCCGTGATAGGGCAGGAAGGCCCCACTCCCCATATGCAATGATAGGGTGAGGATAGGGTCGATCCTGCTCCCCTTTGCCCTATAAATACCAATCTCAACACCATGAGAAAAAAAGAGAGGGAAAACAGACGAAGGAGAGAGAGCAAGGAAAGAAGACGGGCTTGAAACAGGGAGGTGAAGAAATAGGAACAGAAAAAAAGAGAGAAAGAAACACGGGACGAGGAGAGTATTGAGAGGATAACGTAGAAATAACAGAGAGAAGGAGGGAAACGAAAGAAAAGAAAGGACAGTGAAACAGGGGAAACAGAAGAGAAAGGAAAACACAGATCGTAAGAAGGGAAAGAAAAGGAAACGCAGAAGAATGGAAAATAGGGGAAAAGAAAAATAATCAGTTTATCTCCCTCTGTTAATAACAGCAGCAGCACCACCGCCCTATCTTCCTCTTAGAACCACTGCTTGGAAGAAGAAACAGAGAAAAAAAGCAATGCAGAAACAGAAGAGAAGAGGAAGAGCGACCGCAGTAACACCACCGAGAACAACCACCAACATCACCGTTAGCTTATCTATCCAAGCTCATTATTCTAGTTAATTCTCTCCCCCTCATCTACGTTTACTGTCTATCTTCTTGCATGCAGAACGTGCACCACAATTACTGTGCATGAGCACAGTAACCAGCTAATTATAATTGACTGGTTACTGTGCCCTTGCACAGTAACCAGTCCATGGTTGCCATGGGTTGGATCATCAGCTCAGCCCACGTGGCTAGGTTGAGCCCAACCCAAAATATAGTTGGTTGTATTCGGGTCGGCCATAACCCAAATCTGTTTTGGGTCCGACCCAATCTCAATCCAATTAAAAAAATTAAAAAATCTTTTCCAAAAAAAAAACTTTGTAATTTTCCCACGTATTTTTTATACCATTTTGCTTGAAATTGGTTTGTATTTTTATACCGTAAAAATACAAATCCGGTATTAAAATACCCAGTTTTTGTCAAAACATTGCAAAAAAAATTATAAAACATAAAAAATATGTTGTTTTCATACAACCAATTCTCTCAAAGAAAAAAAAAATCATCACATCGAATTTTCATACAATAATAATAATAATAATAATAATAATAATAATAATAATATATGTTTTAGCATGTATTTTTTGCTTTAATAACCAGTTTATTAAAGCAATGAGAACTAGCCAATATTTCAAAAATACCCAAAAAATATATATTTCTTTTCTTGTCTTTTAGTATCTGGATTATGAATTTATACGTAAAACATATTCTTGATATTAAAAAGAAAGTTCCTTTTTATTGATGTTAGAATGGTTAGGTTTTTTTACTTGATAAGATAAGGACCTCCTTACTGAGGAGGACTTTTTTTAAACCATAGACGGACCAACAATTAGAAATACAATAACACTTTAGTTTTTTATCAGACAATCAAACAATGCAACTTACCTTAGGCAAGATGTATTTGGGGTGCTAATACCTTCTCTTTACACAACCAGTCCCCATACTCAATATCTAAGACTAGTCAAGGTTCTTAGTCACCAAAATACTAGGTGGCGATTTCCTTTCCCGCTTTCCACTGATAAAAGACAAGGAATCCTTGTCTCCCTATATTTCTTGATTTCCATATACCTATATAAAATAGAATATTCGCCGCGACGCCGCACACATGTGACAACAATTAAAGAAAACAAGAGTGGCTATGATTTGCAATCAGGCAAATAATATGCGAAAGGCAACCGTGTATCCAGTAATGTGGACCCAAAATGATCTTAACTTTTATCTTCTAGATGGATTTTGTAAACAAGAACAACTTGTATTGCGACTTTTTTTTAAAGCAAAGATATTGAATTGAAATTTTAAATTCCTATTGACGAGCGAAAGGCCCGTGAAAGCAAAGGTATTTTTAATGTATGCCTATACATATTTTACTATTTATTTGAGAATAATATAGTTATTATTTTACCATTCCAAAAAAATAATAATTAATGGTCATTATATTAGACGTATTTTGTTTTTTCATAAGGTTTATTGGTTATTACAAGCTTGATCGGGGTAAAATTATCTTTTCAATTTTTTAACTAAAATGGAATGATTCAATTACCCTTAAAAATATAACAATTTTAAATGGTATCTAGGGTTTTTTGTCATTTTATTTTTTAAGCATAGTAAAATGACTCAATTACCTTTTTTTAAAAAAAGCTTACATCCAAAGACTTTTTTTTCATTATGGTTTTTTTGTTGTTATTAAGTTGAATGAGGGCAAGTTAGTCATTTAATAAATAAAAAATATCTTCATATTGATCATTTCTTCATTAAGCCTTCAAAGATATGTTTTAGTGCTCTCATCTTCTTATTGTGTGATGAAGAAGAGCTTAATTATGTTCTTTTTAGCTGGTATACTTGTGATGAACCGAGATATGAGTTTGGTGTTGAGATCCTGAAAGTTAATGATGGAGCCAAGCTTCAGGCTATGGTATCATGCTCTAGCAAATCTGTAAAATATTGTTTAAAGGACTTTACACATAATATTGTTGTTTTGTGTTACAAATTCCAAGTTATTTTGTACATTTTATATCTGTTCTTTTAGGTCTATAAATTCATTATAGTTGTTTATTTTTTCTTTCACAAACATGTAATCTTTGGAGAGATGAATGTGCTACTCCTGATAGGAAAATAGAGAAACTCCCACTTCGAAGAGGTGATATTCTTTCTTAGAACCTTCTTTTGTTATTAATATCATCTTAGGTAGCCACTCATATGGATATGACTTGTTGAGGCTTTAGTTTTTTACCATTAGAGTTCATGTATGGTGAGTATAGCTTAGGAACGATCTTCTTGGTAGGAGAGGTACCTTCAGAGGGTTAGAGTACGAGTTTTCTCATGTCTACTTTCTTTTATGTCGTTATGTCCTATTTCATCAAGGAATTGAAGTTGCCTATATGTTCTTAGCGGTGCATATAACAAAGTTCAATGTTTTGTCACCCATTAAAGGAGTGGAAGAGTGCAAAGCTATTTTTATGTAGCTAAAATAACTTTAGTAAGCATTTTTATTTGACGGATGAGTTATTGAAGACTTGGAGGAACTAATGTATCTATAGTGGGGAGACTGGTTACCCTTCCATGTCTTGTGTTTCTAAGTTGTTAGACATGGAAAAAACTTTAGGGTGAGGTGTGAAATGAGAATGAACTAACTTTTATTTAGGCTCCTATAAACAACACCACTGATGAAGTCATAAAAACTTTAGATTAAATTGAAGCTTTCCACAATTGATTCTAAGATAAAGTGTCTAGGCTTTCTATGGTTGCTTCTAAGTTAAGGTGTCTACTTGTTTCATGCTCTCTTACTAAAACATGTCTCCTATTAGAATATGAACCTTTTAATTCTTAAGTTAATGATATGTAGAAAGGCAAGAACGTTTAACAACGAATATAAGAAAATGTATATTATGATGATCATGTGTTGTGTTGTTCTATGATCCTTTCTTGGCCTCGTGTGTTATTACCTAGTGCTCAAGGTATATTTATAACTTAATCACATGAAATTGCCTTATTTAGTGTGGAGTTGCAAAAGCCATGTGGAGTAATGATGGAGAACAATTATCTATACTATATAGTTAGAGTCATGTTGGTGATGTATTAGAAGGTTATGCTCCATAATCATTGATGGGAAAGGTTGACATCTATGAATGGCAAGAAAGGTTATCGTCATATTGATAAGGTGTGAATTGTATTTCCATTGGTGGTAGTTATTGTAAATAAAACTAGGGGCCACACTAACCTCTTGGAGGTCGTAACACAACATTGTTAAGTGTGTTAGTGCTAGGCTTTTTGGGAATTTATGTGGGATTGGATCGAGGCCCATGTATGATTTGTTCTTGAAGGCCTAAAACTAGCAAACAACTAAGTTGTTCGTTCAGGCTATTAATGAATATGCTCTATAACCACAGTTAGTTACACATGACATTCATTTTATTCCTGTAAAATATATTTATTATTAATAAAAGTTTTCTTTTCTTTAATATTCATTTATATTTGATTAATGAATCTAATGTTTGATTAATAAATCTAGAGTAAAGATAAAGTCTATCGGATAAAAATGCTTTGTAAGAGAAATTATAAAGTTGTTATAATTATGAGATTTCTATTGCATAAAAGTGTTTTTTCTAAATTTTTTTCGTCAATATTCTATTAAGACTGGAAATTAATTAAAGTTGTTGAGACCAATACATATCGTGTTCTTTGATGCTGTTACTACCTCCCCCCGGGTACTGCACTCTCCCTCTTCTAAACCCCTTGCATTCTCTGATGCTGACAGGTATGTTGTTTGGCATGATGCTATGTGTGATGAGATCAAGGCTTTGTGCTCTAATCACACTTGGTTTTTAATTCTCTTTCATCCTTCGATGAACGTTGTTGGCAGTAGATGGGTGTATTAGATCAAATGTTGTGTTGATGGCAACATTGAGCATTATAAAGCACGCCTCGTTGCTAGAGGCTTTACCCAGAAGGAAGGCATTGATTAATCTGAAACCTTCACCCCAGTTATTAAGTAGGCCACCGTCCAATTAATCTTCTTAATTGCGGTTTCGCGCAATTGGAAGATTCATCAACTTGATATTTATAATGCCTTTCTTAATGACGTTCTTACTAAAAAGGTCTACATGAAATAATCTCCAAGTTTTGTTGACTTTACTCTTCCATCTCATGTGTGCAAATTGCACAAGTCGTTGTATGGTTTAAAAGAAGCACCTAGGGCATGGTACACTCGTTTGAGTGATTTTTTACTCTTCATTGATTTTCTTGCCTCTAAGGTTGACACTTCCCTGTTTATCTTATCTGATGGAACTAATATCTTTTATCTTCTGGTGTATGTTGATGATATCCTGCTTACGGGTAGCAACTCTGCTATTCTCCATCGCCTAATCTAGTTACTAAGCTTTAAATTCAAGCTTCGTGACTTAGGTGCAGTTCACTACTTTCTTCAGTCTACAGGTATGGGTTTGATGCTGCGTCAGTACAAATATATCCTTGACATACTCACTTGGGCTGGTATGACTTCCTGCAAACCTGTTGATACTCTAGTCTTTCCTTCAAAAGTTATTGTATTGTCGAATAATTCATTCTATGATCCTACATGGTTTTGTCAAATCATGGGTGATCTTCAGTATCTTACCTTCACTCGCCCAGATATCTGTTTTGTTGTTAACAGAGTCTGTCAATTTATGCTTGCTCCTACATATTCTCATTGGACTGCCGTTAAGCGTATTCTATACTACCTTAAAGGTACGAAATCTTATGGTTTTCATATCACTCGAGGTTCCTCCTTTGCTCTACATGGTTTTATAGATGCAGATTGGGCTGGTAGTATTGATGATCGCAAGTCTACAGGTGGTTACCTTATCTTTTTTTATCAGATGTCGATTTCATAGAAATCCGGCAAAGCAATGCACAATTGCTCGCTCCTCTACTGAGGCTGAGTATAAAGCCTTAGCAGACAGTACTGCTAAGGTCATCTGGCTTCAATATTTGTTAACAAATCTGTAGGTTCCCTCCGTCTCTGCTTCTACCATTTGGTGTGATAACCTTGGCACCATCAATCTGATCTCAACGAATCCTATTTTCCATGCTCGTACTAAGCATTTTAAGGTAGATTATCACTTTGTCCATACTCGGGTTGCGTAGCAAGAGATTTAGATTCATTTTATCCCCTTTCAGAATTAACTTGCAAATGTCTTCACCAAGTCGTTTTCTATTGCGTCCTTTACTGTTTTTCGTTACAAGTTTCGGGTCGATCCTCCACCATAACTTTAAGGAGCATATAGAATGTATATATATATATATATATATATATAAAAGATTTGCTAAGACCCAACCTAAGCCACTCTATTATTCTCAACTTAAACAAATTAGAAAGTTTTTTCTTTTCCAAAAATACATTTTAAGGAAAATGGACTGAATGGTCCAAAAAAACACTTGAAGCCATCATATGCTAGCACACTAGATGGGATGTGTTTCAATTCAGTCCAAACGTAGTCAAGCAAGTTCTTATCTTTGTTCCGGTCACTGTCTCTTCTATGGTGGTCACATGGACGTGGTTTCAACATTTCAGTGCTTTTAATTATGTCTCTACTCTCTGCTAAAAAGTTAAGGTGAAGTTCATGTGTCGAGAGAACAGTAAATTATGCATGATGAGGACTTGTTTCATCACATCATGGACTCACCAAGTACAAAGTAGGAGCTTTTAGCCTCCCACAAGCAAACAATTAAATGCTAGCAAAAGCATATTCCTGATTTCGCATCCATCCAACCAAGCGAATGAAAATAAAACTGACACGAGAATTAAGCCTACAGAGATAACTAGGGTTAAGGGAGAATATCGGAATGTATGAGATTCCCGTGTGAAATCTAAAATGCCAGGGGAAGCAGGAAGAATTGTAAAGAAGAAGAAGGAGGAGGAGGAGGAGGAGATAGTTATGGGCAGAGGCCTACCAATTAGGTATTTAAGTCACTTCTCTCCTTAGAAGCTACTTCTTGTCTTGAACTTGGTTAGTTTAAGTCACCCGATTCAGGCTGGACGCGTTTCTTACAAACCAATTATATGTAAAGAATACTGCTTTGATCACCATTAACTCAGTAAATATTCTGTCATCGATCATTTGAGTCACAATCACGATCACTGCCGTTGATCAAGGAGGAGAAATGGAAAAATCTACGGCTTTCAGGGAAGCTTACCTCAACGGCAATCACCATCATTCCTATTCTTCTTCCTCTGCTTCTCAAAGACATGTTAGCTACAGCTTCTTTCTCTTCCTCTATATATGGATCCTTTTTATATGGGGTTCTTTTTTTGGAATTGAAATATTGTGTTTATGATAGGGGGCATTTTATCTTTTTTTGTTGTTGATTCAAATTAGCTGACTGTCCTATGCTTTCTGTTTTATATTGGAAATTCACCGTATTCCATTCACGTTCAAATTGAGGCCGTGTAGGACATCTGATTTACTATGTTTGGCTTCTCCATGATAGAACCCAGCTTTCTTTTCAAGGTGAAAAGAAACCAGGGTTCTTAATAAGCTTGTGAGAATTGATCTAAATGGATGTAAAATATGAGGCTAGGTTGATATTTGACGTCATTTCCAACCAAAAGTCGTCGTCTTGTTTAAGTTTTGAACAATGTCTTGGGTGGTTAATACTGATACAGAACTTAAACATAATTCTTTAACGGGTAGCAGGACGAGTGTTATGACCAATCAAATCTGGTTTACGGAAAGGGGCATTTAAATCTCCCCTTATAGGAAGAAGTTCTTTTCTACATCCCCGCATTCATTATAAAAGCTGTTAGTTATGCCTCTTATGCGCAAGATTAAGGTCATACAGAAATGGTCCTACGAAGGATATATAGAAAATAAAATGGAGGAACTTTGGTGCAGCTGCAGTATCTGCGGGTATGAGCTGAACTTGAGCTCCTCCAATCGAAACACGTCAACTATTGACTCTAAATATGGGAAATCCATAAAGCGAGGGAAAATCTCATTCTTCTTCATCGATGAGAGTAGATTTACTCAGGTTGATGAATTCCAATGCTTTCCCTTCTTTTCGAAAATCTCCCTTTGTTTGTTCCGCCAGAGAACTGCACTTCTTTGCCGGAAGTGTGGTAATCACATTGGAATTGCTTATGCTGATGAAGCTTCAGCTTATCCACTTGTAGCAGACGGATCTGACTCTTCCTCAGTCAGTGAAGTTTTCAAACGTCGAAAATATGATGTTAAAATCCGTGCCTTGCAGCCTTCTTCTGTCGAGCAGTTTAGCATTCCACTTTACACCTGATGTATTGGAGCAAGCCTCTTCATGTTTCGTGTTAATCAAATGATATCAATTAGACGTCCAAAACAATGCCAGAAGTTTTCCCGTGACACTTTCATGTATATGCTAAACTGTCATTTATTAGATGGTGACTTGTACAGAGCACTGTCACTACCAAAATTTTTAGATTTACCGACGGATTTTTCCATCAATATTTGCACTACTATTCTGTTGGTAAAAAAATTACCGATGAAATCACCGACAAAAAGTCTTCGTTGGTGAATCTTTCGTCAGTAATTTTTTGTCCGTCGGTAAGTCCGTTGGTAATAAAAAAGATATTATTACCGATGGAGTTACTGACAGAACACTACACCATTAACCAGTTTTACCGACAGACTCATTCCGTCGGTGAAAGCAATGAAATCCGTCGGTACAATAATTACCGACGGCCTCACCAACGGAACACGTCCGTCGGTATACCAGTCGTCGGTAAAACTCATTTCCGTCGCTAAGTCTGTCGCAAATATAAAAAAAACACCCACCGATGGTCTTACAGACGGATACACGTGCGCCAAAAAAAAGTTTCCCGCGGGAACATTACCGACGGAATAAATCCTTCTGCACTTTCAACGATAATTACCGACGGACTTACCGATGTATATTCCGTCGGTAATGATGGCATGGCTGGTAATTGTTTATCAACTCTCTGTGAAATACCGACGGATAATATCCGTCGGTAAATCTGTCTGTAGTTAATCACCGACGGATATATTTCGTTGGTAATTATGGCATAGCTGGTAATTGTTTGGCAACTCTCTGTGAAATACCGACGGACATTATCCGTCGGTATATCCGTCGGTAGGTATTTAAATTATATATAAAAAATAATTTTGTTAATAGTAAATAACCTTAATAAACAAATAACTATGGATTAAACATTAAAAATATAAAAGTAATGTTAAATAATATTCATTACAAATTTAATGTGTTTAAAAAACAAAATTAAACTAGAATAGCGGCAGAGCTGGAGGAGGAGGAGGAGGAGGAGGAGGAGGAGGAGGCTGGTTGTTCCCGGGACCATACAGCCAAAAAAAAGCTGCACAAGTATCGTCACCCATCTTTGATCTCATCTCCATGACTATTTGACGGAGCTCATAATAATTCATCGAGAGTTGTTGATATTGTTGTTTCAACGCAATGAACTCCTCAGACTGGGTGTTCAATACTGATGGAGAGCTTCCAACAGTTGAGACACTATGAGCCGAACGCAAGTTTTCAGTCGTAGTGTTGGAGAGCCCGTAGACCCGATTTTTATCGGGTCCACCAGACGATCCCGCTTCCATCCACAAATCTGGATTGAAATCTGGATGGGTCGACGGATTGTCCCCATATCTCTCCCTCAACCGGCTATTATAGGTCTCCTGAAAATTCCGTCGGTAAAAAATCATCAAATGCAATTCAAGATGCAATTCAAGAAATTAATAACTTACAAAATAAAATGAATGAACGAACATACCACGAAGCGCTAAGTACGGTTGTCCACGAACTGCTGCACCCCCTTTTGGTGGTCTTGACTCCGCACATGCGTCTCTACAAACAGCTCCATTGGACTCGGTTCACGTCCAAGAGACGCAGCCTGTAAGGAAAAAATAGGTTGAAAGTTAAATATATTATAAGGAATGACAAATTATTTAACGATATATTTCATTAAAATTAATCTTACCATCCGCTTTGCATGTGCGCTGAATGGGACGGATCCGCCAGTGTGCATGGTCACCGAACCATGAATTTGCCGGTTCCGGTTGTCGGCGCCGGACTGTGAGCGCCGTGAGAATCGCTCTGAGGTCACGTGATCAATATATGCTGTCCATATTTCCCCTGAGATGAATGGCGGTTTGAATTCCTGCCAAATCGCCACCTCATTCCATCCTTCAAGACCGTTATCCCTCGCTTGTCTTTTTTATTTTTTTGGGTGTCATACAAAAAATCACGCAACCTACTTTCATAGTAACAAATTAGAATTTAAAACATAAAATTATAAAACAAAAATAAATATTATTTTCGATATTACCTAGTTGCCGCGTGATTCTCCCATACCCTTCTCACAACATTGTTGTCCGCTCTATCCCACTTAAATTTGTTATGTGTATATAAATAATTCATATAAAAAAGAATAGTACAAGATATAAAATTATAAAAATCATTTATTAAAAATAAGCTAGAAATTAAAAATTATTTATATACCTACCTGAAATCGCTTAAACCATGCATCGATATTAGGTTTCCATTCAGGATGTCTGGAAACCTGGCTCCATTGAAACAATAGAATCTCCATCGACGATTTAAATACCAATGTTATAGTCCTTGCAGCCTCAATGTTTGTGAACCTGAAATTAAATAAAAGTAGTAATATTAATTAGTTGTTCATAAATTATGTTATAAGTATATAAAAAAAACACTAAAACCTAAACAAACTTACATTGAGAGGTCATCCTTCCATTGTGCCTGGTACTTGCGGATGAATTGACCCCGCTGTGAAGGCACACCGCTTCTGCGCTGTGAAACCGCGCTAGAAGAGGCAGCATCACAAGTTGGCGTAGATTCCTTGCCGTTATCAGCACCTAAGGATATGTCCTCCTCGCTGCTAAAAGAACTAGCTACAACCGTCTGCTGACGACGTGCTGTAGATTTCATTCTACGCATCTACACAAATTTATACGAATAATTACATAATTAACTTCGATTATTTTAAAAAAAATTCGATAGATTCTCCCCTATACTGAGGGGTCTCAAGTTATCGACAAAATCATATTACACTTCCAATTTTATTTCACATCCCGATCCAATCATCCTGGATCTCAACCCAACTCATCATCATCAACACAACATTTTATTCAATAACATCATATA
>Ga0325411_1000556_pt1 | contig 39506 bp, 32 predicted proteins | sample PopdelMetagenome_13_FD_206181 | JGI IMG/M metagenome (GOLD analysis project Ga0325411, IMG submission 206181) | Populus deltoides microbial communities from Bellville, Georgia, United States - Xylem-PdIQD-R4 | ecosystem: Host-associated > Plants > Phyllosphere > Stem > Wood/Secondary xylem...
TTTGCCATTAAAAGGGAGGTTGAGAAAATTTATTCAAATTTTCTTTTATGTATGATGGTGATCACAGGTTTGCTTTTCCAAGCTATCATTTTCCTTGCCATCTTCTCCCTGTCGATAAGCCATCTAAATCGAAGCATTTGTGCCTGCCACGTATCGGAAGCTTTCTCCCGAATGGCTCTATTAATTCGTCAAGTACCCTTGATTTGCGTGGAGTACCTTTACATCAAAGTGACATTGATAGTATCCTTTCTGGTCGCTTGAACCTGACATGGCTGAGGTCGTATTGTTCCAATATGCCTCTTACCTTATACATACATGGTCAGCTTCTCAGTATGAAAACCTTGAATATTGCTGGGCCAACCTCAAAACTACAAGTCTTGAAAGCTTTCGAGTTTCAAGGTTCGATCCAAATTGTGTTTTTGTTGGAGTTCCATTTCTGAAAAAAGGTAGTTTGCCTGCAACTATGTGGAGCTCATCAATAGCCAGGATGCTAATTGCAACAGATCTTCCTCGGCTTCAATTTTTATCTCTGTTTTTTACGAGTGAGGTCTGCGAAGAAAAAACCATGTCCTTGTAAGTTCGTTTTTACACTCCTCTTGTAACCTTTGACATTTGATCAGTAACATGTAGATTTTTTCTCTATACGTGCTGCCCCAACGGGCAATAACTCCTAAATTCAACCTTCGAGAATAACTGGTTCTGCTTGTTAAGAGGTCATCAGATTTCGATATCTTCACAATTACCCGCCCGTTGAGGGTTTCTCTTGTCCTACAGATACTACATGCGAAGGTTGGTCCTTAATTTTGTTTAAGCCTAATATTCTGACATCTAAATTGATCTGTTATAGATTATATTGATTTTTTTTTTTATCAGAACATGAGCATGCTGCTCCATTCATATCACATGATGCATCCTTGTCTCTTTAAGAACGTAGTTGCCATCCTCCTACAGCTAGCAAGATGCTCCATTTATATCATTTGCACTAACTGGGATATCAGATGCCTTTATAACCTCACATTTCTTGGTTAAATCCAACACTGGATATGGATGTAACGTCCCGCATTGGGAAGAGTAAAGGGTTGCCTTGTTTATTGGCATAGCAGTCGATAGCCTTTTATATATACGAGAATTTGAGGATGAATCGAGAATGTGGCTAGAGCATTCTGGGAATGAAGTAGGATCATTGCAGTTAGTAGGTTTATAGACTGCTTGGCCCATAACAATGATATGAAAGCCAATTCAAAAGGATCGGTGCAGACTTGTAGGATCCTGCCTAATATATATCAAGTTGACGTCATTCGACAATAATACCTTGTATTGTTTCTGGATGGGAGACGTTATAGCATCCCACGTTGAAAGAGGAGAGATGGATCGGTATAGCTCAGGGTACTGAGCAATTATACAGATATATGCTATATCAAAATAGGGATTTGCTACTAACAGTCTACTTGAAAGGCATGTTTTTAGAGATTAGTGACACAAGTTTAAAAAGAGATTCGTAGCACCAAACTAAAATAGTAACTAAAATAGATCATAAATTTTAATTTAATTATTGAATAGAATTTAAATTTTTATAGAAAATTCTCGGCTCTAGATTTATGGAGGGACCCCTTTGCCGGTCCATCCATTACGTTGATTTTTTCAAATTAGATTTTGAAGATTTTATTTTATTATTTTTTCTTGATTTTTTTAAATTTTATGATTTTTAGCATATATCCTTTTTGTTATAGTATTTTGATTTTTTTATATAAAAACTTGTAAATCTTTTAGAGAGATAAACTCTGTAAGATTAATATTTCATAAATAAAAATAATATTTTAGGGTTATGTTTTTGTGTTTTATATCTATCTCAACCTATTTTATATATTTCTATGGTCGTTGTTGTTCTTGTTGTGCTCCCGATCGTAGATTTCCTGCTATTTGTATCTCGGGCTTCACTTAATCAAGTTACTGCAGTAGTTGGAGGATAGATGGAAGTTGATAAGCATGCACCTCTTTGCATGCAATTTTTTCTTTGAGCACCTTTTAACTTCTGGGACTAGAACATCTCTTTTTGTCTCCTCAGCTACAATCTTTACCAGCTCTATTTCTCTCAAAATAATTTATGCTAACTTATTTGTATCGAGTCTATAAACTCATTTTAAAGCACTTAGGTTGAGGAGAAAGGAGGAATTTTTTTGGGGATGGTAAGGACGCTACAGAGAACTTTTCATAGGATCGATCAGGTACGTAGTTTAAATCTTTCAAGCTTTGCATTGTTTCTGATGCCAACCATTTTACGGTTCATAATAAATTAATGTGCTTTTCGCATACCTCTCTTTTTAATTCTAACCTAACACTCCTTCGAATTTAATTTTCACGTCGAATTTATAATCTTCCAATTACATGAATGGTACAGCGTGATCGATCTTAATTATCAAGAAGTTTCATTAAAGGTTTGATTCTTGTTTGCATAGTTGGGTTTACGCTGTTCAAGCTTGATGGCTCTACCTATCCACCGGGACGAATTTATGATAGGTTAGCTTGTGTTATAATTCTCATTCTGGGAGCTTCGGCTGAAAAGGTCTGAGATTGTGCTAATCTTCACCATGATTTACATTTTACTTAACCTGCATTGCATAAGAGACTGAAGTTGACATAAATGTCCAAAATTAGTCAATTCCTTGGTTTTGAAAAGCTGTGCATATTAGTTATAGGCACTGTTTTGAAGAACTTGGTTTTAGGCCATGCCTTCATGAAGGCTCGTTGGATTTGAGTGACGGGTGAAGGGCACCTCTTAGAAATTTGGATGTGTTGGGAATTCATTAATTTTCTGCATGGTTCAATATACGTTGTTGCATGTTTACACACACACACACACACACACACACATATATATTGGTAATAAGCCATTTATCTTCATCATGTTTAATTGGATCATATAGCTGAGAAGGTAAGAAAGCTACATTTCATGAGTTTCACAAGTCTACCTTTCCATATGAACTGTGAACGTTTCTTTTTCTTTGTGGCAACTTGATGTTGACAGTTATGGACCCAGAAGACAAATTTATGAGCGAGCATTATTTACACCTACATTTAAAGTTGAAGGGAATTAAATTCGGGGGATTTAGTGGAGTATTGATGAGCTGGAGCTCGCAATGTATTTGCTCCGAATTGCTGTTGCACTGCTGCAAATGGTTGGTTGACTGTCTTTTGATTAGCATAAACTTTGAAGTTGATTTGTGGAGTGAAAGAAGTTTTCAATCTGGTTCTTATTCCTGTTCTTATTCGTATTCATACTATTCTTATTCTTCCTGTTCTTATTCGTATTCTTATTCCTGTTATTATTCGTATTCGTGTTCTTATTCTTAATCTTATTTTAGCATCTTCTAGAGTGGTACTGTTCAATTCATAAGGTTTGGGATCATCAACTATACGGATTTAAGACCTAAGTGGATTTTTTTTGGCTTAGAGATTGGAGGTTGATGTTGCTTGATTAGAGCCCCTTAGCCATTGCCAGGGATGGAGCTGTAGTCCTTTTCGGGATATTGCCCCTTAACTATTCAAAAAATTCTAAACGTTGTTTTTAACAGGGAAAACACTGGAGGGAAATTAAACAATAGTTGTGAGTGAAATATATTTTTTTTATTAAATGAGAAATGAAAATAAAAGTCCATAGGAAAAACTATAGAAAATGAAGAAAAATAAAGAAAATAAGAGGTTTGCCACAAAATTTGAAATTCAGTAGACCTGAATTATATATATAAATTGTTCAGTAGTTCCATATTATTTTGTGGCTTAATACAAATTCATGTCAGCAACAAAGCTTATAATTGTACATAAGAGACAACTAATAGTACTGAATGCTAATTACATTCACTTCATCTAAGCTACATGTAATCAGCCACCTTCTTGTTTCCAGTCAGCTGCCACAGCTGTGACGGGCAGTCTGCTTTGCTTTCAGCTACTAAAGCAGCCACTGAGCCCACGAAAGCTGCGTTCATATAAGTTGTAGGTTCAGCGTGAGAGTAGTCTGATCTTAAATCTTTGTACTGGTCATTTGAATCTGGACCTCCGACAATGGCACCTACATGTGTGTTTGGATTTGGTTGACTAGAAAAGTAATAACTAGAGTAGCCATCATTGCAGCCAATCTTTGATGGGAGAGCTTGGACTGAGGGGATGGATGCACCTCTATGGTGCATTTGAGTTGGATATTTGCTGCCAAACCCCACCATATATGACATCTTCATGGGGTTGCTCCCAAGTATATAGTCCACCTAAAAAAACACATGAATGAATTCACATGGTTAAGGAATTTTCTCTTCTTTTTGGTGATCCATTGGAAGGATGTGGAATCTACCTGTGATTTTGCAAAGGCTTTAATCTGAAGTGCAGAGAAATGTGCAGAGCCACACTGGACTCCATTAACATGAGCTGCTGTCAAGGTATTGGAGTAGATAAATAGCAGCATGGAAGAGCTTGTGACATACTGCAAATTAGAGCTATCTCTAGTATACAGAAGCCCACCTTCAAATGAACAAAAAATCTCATCTATTAATGATACTATCATAAATTTGTGCTGTTCAAATTAGCTACTGTAGTGGCCTTAATCATCCCTTTTGTTTTGCTTACCAGGAGTCGTTTTAATCTGTACAGAACTACTCCCTGGCATCAATGCACAAACAAATGACTCTGCATCACTCTTAAACTTGTCCAAATCCTGCTTCCCACCATAGAACTCCTGGACAAAAGTTTAGCTCTTGCCTTTCAGGTTCTCAAAGAATGAGGAGTCAAGTTTTTAGTTTTCTTATGGCAATACCTTTGCAAGTAATGTCTGAGCTCCGGCAAATTTGTTGTCCCAACTGAATTCTGACACTGCCTGACTCCATCCTTTATTGCTCGAGATGTAGCTCAAGTACTTGTTCTCTCCACTTGCCTTGTATAGCCAAGTTGCAGCCCACAACAATTCATCCTTCACAGAATTCAGAAATAGTAATTTCATGACAACACATAAGTATTACCAATCTCAGGGCCAGTTTCTACAGGCAGCTTTTATTTTTACCTGATAGCCTGAGAATGAGCAGTAGAAAGGGCAAGAATCTTTAAAAGATGATCTATAGTTGTCTGCCAGATCAAACAACTGCATAGCATCCTTAATGAGTCAGCCAAAGAGTTTTTCATCATAGCTTAATTGGTAGCATTTAAAATTTTTGGCCTTACTGATTGTGATTGTTGTAATAGCTTGGTGGAATAGCTGGGGTCAACAGCCTTAAAAACAATTGAAGCGGCCGAAAGAGCGGCTGATGCCTCGGCTGCAGCCTCAGTTCCTGGCGAATTTGGAGTTATCTTGTAGAGTGTTCGAGGAGTGTCCATATCTTCAGGACGTTCCCAGCATTGATGATCAGCATTTCCATCCCCAACCTACGATAGTATCAGAAAAATAAAGTAAAAAACAAAAAAAAATACTTCAAGACTTTAAGATATAACTCCGATGCTACCAATAAGCCATCACAAATCATATGGAAAAGAGAGACCACCTGGGTGTAAAATGCTGTGGATGAAGTATGACATTCCAGAATGAAGTTAGTGCCCCAACGGATTGCGGTGTGGAGATAACCAAGCTGGTTGACAGAAGATATCTCTTTCTGGTACTCAATTCCAGCCCAGCTCAATAAAGTAACAGTAAATGCCATTGGCCATCCAAATTTAACATTATCCCCAGCATCATAGTAGCCTCCTGTTAAATTCACCTGCTAAAACACACCACATAAATTATCAAATTACACCACAAGTACTAGCTTTGCTCTTGCTGAGTGATTTAATAAAGTTGTTCATGATTCTGTTATGTTCTTGCTTGTTATTTAGGCTGTTAGATACTCTTAGTTTGGTGATCAGGAATTTGCATAAAAATAATCCAAGTTTAATTTCAGAGAGAACAGCTTTTAGTCCCTCCAAAATAATGGTGATTAATTTTGTTTACCATACCTTTTCAGGCTTGCCATCGGAGAGAGCAGAATTTCCCCTCCATTTTACTCGCTGGTTGGAAGGCAGTTCCCCAGAACGTTGCCCTTCAAAAAACAATATCGCCTTGCCAAGGGCATCACCATAGCTAGTAGCTCTGGAGCATGGCTCTTCACTTTCCATGGCAAGACTAACCAAGACACAATACAATACAACACCCCAGACAACTCCACTATGCCCCATGATTTTTTTTAACCCGATGTCTCCCATGTGTCTAATTTAGATCACTTAATGGTATTTATAGACCAGTTTTACCACAAATATGCTGTATGGTTATTGAGTGTTCCTTTAAGTTATTTTGTTACGTAATTGTAAAAATGGTGTGGATTCGTCAATGGTTTAAATGAGGATGACAAAACAGAATGGAGATGGCGTGAGAGGTTCACACAAAGTCTTTGTGAAGGGATGGGTGGCGTGAGAGGCTTACACCAAGTCACAAAGATTATACAATCATGATACTTGGATACTGGCACCCACTCCTTAGTCATTAGCTACCATCATACTCTTATGCATGTATTTTACATGATGTGGAAAAAAATAAAATTAAATCTCTTTTTTTCTTGGTCACTCCTTGACGTCTCTTCAGCAGAACAGTAACAGTAGCCCTAGTCTAGCTCTAAATGGAGATTTTTTGTATTCATCATAAAGCTGTCTCCAAGGGGACAGTGAATCTTTTTCTTCAACATTCATCTAAAATATTATACCCTCTGCTGTATTCGAACTTGATAAATCTTAAAAAGAAGCTTTGCCTTTGGGCAGCGAAAACATATGAACGAACGGCTACCTTCGATGTGAGACGACTGAGCCCAGTCCTTCTTTAGGTGAAACAACTACCGCCTGAAACTTTTTCATACACGGCAATGTAAATCTCATTTCTGTCTACGTTCAAGGCGATTCTTCTAGTCATGACTGTTTCCTTGTGGTGTCTTTCTTGCATGAATCTATTTTCCAATTAATGGTGGTAGAAATACACGTATAATTCTTTTTGATAGAACAAGAAGTAAACTTTATCACAGGATATTCCCCGGACTAACAGCCCGTTTTTTCAGTAGCAACAGAGCCGCTGTCAGTCACTTCACTAAACAACCACATGTCCCTCTTGAATTTCACATCGAGTGGCCTTATTTGTTAGGCATTCTTGAGAGACGAGTCTTTGCCTTCGTGTGCCTTTGCTTGTGCTTTCTGCAATATTTAGCTTGTAAGATTACAAATTTAATCTTATGATATCCTTATCCCCAGTTATTTGAGAAATCAAATTTATGTAACAGCCCTTGTCATATTGAGTTTCGAAAATGAAGCATAAAATAAGTTTATAGCATAAGGACCGCGACCCTTCCAATGGATGACATAGAAAAAGGAGTTTACATGCATGGACTGATAATATATAAAATCCTCGTGTATGTAAAGCAGCATCTCTGATGAACTTGTTTTCACTACATTTTATTTCATAGAAATCTTTAGATTTGAGTATGTGTGCAGAGTGGTCTTCTGTTTCTTGTTTCTTGCTCCTTGTTTGTACATGCTACGAGGGCTTTTCCCCTGAACTAGTATTGCATCAGATTGCAGAATCTCCGGGTGCTGTCCACAGGCATAGCCTTCCTCCATAGATGATCTTTTGTTCTGGTTTTTGAATGTGATGCAGGTAGCTTCTATTCTAAAATCAAATCGAACATCCATATCCAAAAACATCAAGAAAATTATGATTTCATGATCTCACGAAAAAAAACTTAAACATGCTGTGAGAGGAGGATAAGCAAACCATACACGCACAAGCTACACTCTTTTCATTTGTATCTGTCATGTTCTTATTCTCCGCTGATTCTTGCAAGCATTAGAGCATGCTGCTGCAACTGCACTTGGTATAAATGGTGCAAATGGTAATCAGCACTATAGTGAATCAATAATTTGAACCACAAAAATGGATCTTGAACTCCATTCCCAACAAAATCATTTTGAACTTGGATTCTTCCAAGAAGATATGAAGTCCAGCAAGACTCTTCACAAAGTAGATTCTGAATAATTATAGCTAGTTACAGAACTGTTTCTCTTCGTCCGAGTTCTCTACCTTTTCGACTCCTATACAAAATCTCTGAAGCAAATTTGAATTTATAAATGACTGCAAAATCCTCCCCATTTCTTACATTCTGCCTAGATATGTACCTCCTTTTAGGAAAAGTGAAACAAGAGTTAGGAAAAGTGAAACAAGAGTGTATACTGCCACATGAAAGCCGTAGATATTCTGGGAAGCCAGAACTGCGCAGGAAAGCTTCAAGCATTATAAGAAGCCATAGAAGAGCATTTTCCTTCTTGAGAAGGAAAACCTAAATTGTTCTGTCTGTCCACAGAAGCACTTCTTGAGACTAACTGAAGCAGGGTTTGTGGCACCATGTAGGAAATCCTTCTGGAAGCTTTGCCCATAAGAATGCGCATCATTTGATATTTCTCTTTTTCAAGTGAACCAGACGTTTGTGAAGAGATGACATGATGCTTACAATGGAAAAGCTCCCAACTCCAGGCCATGCCTTGATAGAAGTACCTTTCGTTTGCCAACCCATTGTAGCTGGTAAGAGAGGTCCAGATTATGTATTAACAATTTCAAATTGTCTGCATAAGTCGAATCCCGGGCTTTCTCCTAAAAAAAAACATCACAAAAGTGTCATAACCTTTTCAAATTAGCTGTGCAAATCAGAGGAGATACTTTTGGTTTGCACTAATCTATCTTGTACGGGATTAAATTGTCCACCAAAGAAAGATGCAGCAATTCAACAAAAAAGTAATTTTAACCACTTGAGCTAGCATTTTGCACAGTTCACTAGCTAGAAGGAAAATCACCTGCAAATTGGCCTGGTTATCATGCCCCAATATGCTTGCCATTATGCTAGACCTAGAAGAATTGGGTGAAAATCCTTCCCATGGAGGTACAAATATCAGTTTGGTGCACTGGACAGGAGCCAAGTTTCGACTAAGTTTCTCCCACCACACAGATCCTAGTGACCACCATCTTATCATCAAGCCATGCTCAGAAAATGCAACCAGTCCCTGCACGTTTTATGACGAATTCAGATAATTGCAGGAAAATCATAAACAACTAACAAATTGTTATTTTCATCTTTTGTTGACTGATTGCACCAAAAATTTAAGAGGCTTCCAAGCCTCCAAACTATTCAGGATCTTGTCAAAAAGGTAACATTGATAGGTTTCATAGCCAACAAGGTTGCAGCAGATACCTTTACAATTACCCCAAGGATAACTGAAGGTGTTAAAAAAAAATTGAAGAAGTTCTGCATGCTTCATACATCTATCAGAGCTACTCTCAACTTGAAAATAGCACAATTCCACTTCATGCCACATGTATATATGACTAAGTTCTGCATTCAAAATATATACTTTCCTAACTCACATAGAATTCCTATTTATATCATGTGGTTCCTCATTATGAGGAAATCCTAAGCTTCTAAACTATGAAAAACTTCAAACCAAAACTCGCAGACTTTCTTGGATTCAAAGAATAAAATAGAATGCATAGGCATGGCAGAACAGCAGATGACACATGCCATGATCGTGTGTGCATGTGTGTGTGTGTGTGTGTGTCTATGTGTGTGTGAGAGAGCGAGAGAGAGAGAGATCAAATATTATATGAATAGCCCACAAAAAAAGTTCAAAACTATTATGCAGAAAGTCAATTTGATTGGTGGGTAGCCCAATCATGTCCATGAGTCAAAGTCAAGCCTTTTAAACCATGTTGATTGCACAGTCTAAGCCAGAATTGGCTGGCTAGTACAAGTTTAAAAATTGTCTATTTGAGGCCTTTGAACAACGTATACCTCTCCATCAGGGGCAAAGCTCAAAGCTGATATTACAGTGGTCACTGCCATTTCTGATGCTCCTGAAAGCAAATTGGGAAGACCAGGGGGTCCACATGCATCCAAGACTTTTATTTTTGTCACACTAACATTAGAAAGCAAAGATAGACTTACTATCCCAACAAATAAAAGATATAACAAGCAAGAGGCGTCAGAGAAGTATAAAGCCAACTCCAGCGGCACATTCAAAGAAAAAAAAAACATAAACTAATGGCAAAATTTTACTATTCGCTCCAATAATATTCTCTGACTTACAGTACAATTTATGATGCAAAACTCCAACTTCTGTTAACAAGTAAGCAACTAGTAATATAAGCATTGATTGATTTGTCCTTATAATCCGGCTAGGCAATTATGTACTTAAGAACATCTTTGAAACTAAGAAAACTCCAAGAAATTTATAAGAAGCCAGTAATTCTCCTGTGTATTTCGTTGGGATCTCAACTGCTAAAAGGACAGGTAGGATCAGGGAAGAACTTGGCTTAAAATCATACTGAAAGAAGAAAAGCGGAAAAAGGTATGCTTGTTTGCTGGAATAGTTCTACAGATAAGGGACAAGCAACCTCTAGGGCTGTAGGCCTTAGTCCTGAAAAGCAAGGGTTCTTATATCAATGGACACTTTGAGCCAAGGTAATCACGGAGGCAGATTGAATGGCACACACAGCTAATTGAAATCACAATTATCTTTCACCTGGTATTGTGGCTATTATATGAGCCATCTAGCTGAAAACATAAACCCAACTTGATACTTAAAACCATTGACACCGAAAGAGCTGGGAACTTTAGTTAAGTGATGGCCATCACGGCCCCCCTTGGGACAAATGATCTATGAATAGGAGAAATCTTAGAGCATATCCAGACTTGGCAAACTTGACTCCTAGGATGACATGATTCAGTAAACTTGACATAGATAAACATGAGAACTGTACAGACCCCCCCAGGTCCCGAAAATAAAATATAATAATGTGAAATTCTTTTGAATCTGAAAATCATGCCGGCCATACCTTTGCATGTCATAAACTGAAATAGTAGCATTATTTATCATTCCAATTGCATCGCCAACAGCCAATCTGGTAGATGTGTCATTCAGGGCTACCATAGGAAATGCCTGTACCATTTCCTTTAGTGCTGTCATTGAACTTTGAAGACAAGTTTTGCGCATGATTGAGTTGCCAGGATCCATAGTGTGTAAAATGAAGCTAACCACCTGCAGATCTGTCCATGTGTTACATGAAGATTCAAAATATGAAGCATACAGTCTGAAGTATTGTGCATGCTTTTTTTGTAGGAATGTAATCAATCCTGCTGACCTTATCAAGATATTGAGCCAGGTGCCGTGGAGAACCACGCACAACCCTTATTAGTGTTGTGAGGGATACCAGATGAACAGGTGAATCAGATGCAGTAGACCAAATTTGGCCCTCTATGACAGTTAAAAACCCTGGTATATCAGCCATAGCTAAACTTGGAAAAAGAATCCCAACCAAAGTCTCTCGAATGAAAGATGGTACAGATGAATGATGTCCAGCAGAGTTGGCAGATTGACCACTTACACACTCTATCTGGTAGAATATATCCCCAATGAGGTGAGGTATTTCAGAACTAACGCATGCCTCCCATGTACTCTCCATACCTTCTGCAAGGAGCTCTGCCGCAGTGGAACTATATGCTTCATTCATGTCCATAACCAACTTAATTAAAGGATGAGCAACCAATGTGGCAATACTCGGTTTGACAAGGCTAGGGTACCACACTGCCAATGCAGCTGCAACAATGACGTGAGATGTCATTGCATCTTGACTTGTCCCTCCAACACATGAAATCCAGTCTTGCACTTCAAATGACTCTAGCCAATCAAGTATTTTGGATCTTGCTGCTTCAGTAATTCCCTGTTTTTCCAGTGACTTGTCAGGAAATTCTACAGCCTGAGGGTTTGCTTGTGGTTCAGGTGACATATCAGATGCCAAATCATTTGTAGATGTCCCTCCTACATTTGAAACTTCAGCTTCATTGCCTCTAATTTCACTCAAAGATCTCACAAGTTCTCTGTGTGCATTCATTTTTTTATCACATAGAGGGAGTGGGATAGCCCGTGAAGCAGCACAATGGAATAAAGTGCGGGCAGCCATGCGTACATGTTCACTTTCATCTTGCCAAAAACTAACCAGAAGCTGTTTCCAAAAAAGCACACAGACACTTCAGTTAAAAATAAAAATTAGAAGATAAAAATAGGAACTTGTCAAGCACAATTCCATCAGTGCAAGTTTCAGGACTGATATGATTGTCAAGATGCTTCAGGGAAAAAAGTTGACCTGGAGTAAAGGGGGCTTTATATCTGGAATTTTGTCTGCAAAACTCCGAGTGTAAAATGCTGCTAAGGCACTGAAAACAATGTCCATTAGATCAAAACTTGTGAAAGTTGACAGCAAAATGCACATGGGTTTTTGAAAATTAGCAAACAAGAACACTGATTTGATCTGTAAGACTAGTGATTTGTGTATCATGGTACTAGTCTTGCAGAGTAGATGCTAGCGTCTGCAGGAAAACAAATATGCAGTGTCATAGAATACCACATGCAAGAATGAAGACATGCAATAGGTTTCCTCTGAAGGTCTCCTGCAACAGACCAAAATAAAAGGCTATTTACAATTTTACATTTAAATTATTATGTAAAAATAAATTAAACCAAGAAGCTAAATATTATCCCAGTGGCCATTTATTGGCAGCCTAATATTGTAAAAGCATAATTACAACCAGAAGAACAATCTCGACCAAACTTCAGAATTTGTGAAGGAAAAGGTAGTTCACACACTTTGTTACCATAAACCATTCAAATTTAAAGATCTCATTTATAGCTATTTCCATTTCCACAGTTTGATTTATCTCACGATCCTATACAGAATCCTGATAAATAGCAGATTAGTTTTAACTCAGAAAAACTATATTAATATAAAGAACCATAATACTCAGCAGCTTACAATTTTTGGAGAATTCACTAAGAATATGTAACAGAAGTAGTCTGATATCATAGGCGCTTCTATGGAGAAGCATCACAATACCTGCTGACTGGTGAACTGCATCGAGACAAGCTAATCATGCGTTGAGCAATGGACACCATCGTAAGTGACCTCATGGCACAGAACTCTGATGATGATTTCCAGAGCTGAAAAGTTATCAACGTCTCAAAGAAAGTTGAAATGAGCCAAACAAGAAAACAAATCCCAGTATTTAATAGATTCATCCAAAAGTACCTCAAGAATAGAACTCAAACCAGGAAATGACAGGGTCAAAGACCCCTTGTCACCTTGCAAACCAGAAGCTATGATCAAATTCTCTGGCCGATTTAGCTTCATTTCTGTTACTAGCAATTTATCAAGCTCGCTATCCAGATTCCACAAATGCAAGAATGACAAGCTAAATCGAAGTGAATATTCTTCTAGTGACCTAATCCAGTCATACTCCTCAATGGTATCAGTTGAGGTCCCATTCTTATCAGAACCACCATCAAAGTTCATATCATGAGTTCTTGGGGTGCTAGTTCCCTGTTCCTTGACATCTATATTCTCTTGCTTAACAACACCATTAGCTGCCGGCTCATGTTTCTGAAAAGGAAACATCAAGGACGCAAGGTCAAAACTCAAGGCTGCAATCCCAGGGAACGGGCAAGTGCATCCAATGGCATGCTTGTTCATTTGTAGGAAAGATGGCGTGGTTGGAAATATTCCTTTCTTGACCTGTCCTTGGGAAGCAGTGGGGTCCATTGCATTTTTCATGTTTGACATCATTCTTGGTGAGCTGACCTTCTTCTCCAGAAGCTTTGAGTGGGATTGAGAGAAGGTTTCATCTTCAATTATTGGAAGAAGCAACGAGGACACTGAAGTGTTTCCATTCAATATAGAACCAGATATAGAATGCACACTGATTTCTTTACAAAAATGATCGAACATTGAGTGAGAGGCTGTTCCGTGAAGAACGCGCTCTCGGGCACCGGTTTTTACATCCCATATGTACAGAGCATCGACAGTATCAGATAATCCTAAATGGCTCTGGCAGAGACATGCAATGTAACCTCTTGCACCATCCCACACAACCTTTTCAAGATAGCTTGGGTGCCCTGGAAACATTCTCTCTACACGCAAAGTTTCAAGAGAAGTTAGAGCAACACATGAGTCCTCCCCGACAGAGAGAAAGCAATCACCCCAAGGACGTTCTGTCCGTGCTGAGGGAAAGATTATTTGACGCACTGAAGCTATATGTTGGTGCATCACAGTAATGAGGTTTCCAGTGTCCAGATCCCAGATGCGAACTGTGCAGTCCATGCTTCCAGAAACTAAAACATGACTGAAACTCCATCCTCTGGCAGCACCTAACATCCGATGCGCTGCCAAACAAAGCACAGCGCCTGTGTGCCCTGAAAAATATTGCCTGGATACAGGAGAATCTACATCATTACGTGGACTTTCACCGTGAGAATCTGGTTCAAGAAGCATATCAAATCGTACAACTTCTATTTCACCATTAAAGAAGCCATATACAACAGCATAAGGGAAAAAATGATTTTCAGAAACAACCATGGAAGAGGATACAGTTTTTCCGTTGCACACAAAACCAAAACTTTCATCGGCATGTTTATTATTTTCAGTTCTTGAATTTGGAACAGAGCTTTGAGCAGAAGTCATCCTCATTTTCCCGACACCTTGGTTATTAATTCCAAGGAGGCTAGAGTTTGAGACCCAATCAGCAAAAAAATCGCTTTCACCAAGCATTTTGCATTGTTGGGATGACTTTCCATGGTTATCATGCTTTCGACATAGAGACCAGATTGTGACATGGGGTCTCCACTGTAAAGGCTCTTCGTCATCAAAGCAAACAGATTCAATTCGAAGAAGATAATTGTTCAACTGAATGAAAGAAAACAACAATCTCACATCAGCAGGATAAGAAGCAGCAGGAATCTCCCAGAGAGTTTCAGATTTAAATACATTGTTCAGATATGATACAATATATACAATAGCAGAACCTCTACTATTCCAGACAGCAAAATGTCCACAGAAATTATCGTGCTGGGCACTCTGCATTTCACCAGCTTCACCAATTTCAAGAAACATGCCTCCCAAAACATGTGATTGGGCAAAACGGTCCTCGACACAAAGGATATCTTCAGCAAAAGAAGTCTCTCCAATTGTAGTTTCGCTGGTCAATAGCCTAAATATGCAACGTGTTTTTAACACTAGAGCAATAAGGTTCCCACGAGTTGCAGTTGACACGACCTGTCCTTCCTTACTCAAACCATTGCCCCAATTAACCACTTCCAACTGAGAACTCTTACGCAAGCCACTCCCACCATCACCAACTGGATTTGACTCCTTCAAGATCGGAACCAATTCCACCTTACCAGATGAATCAGCGATAAAAACAGAATGCTTCTCCCCATCTTCACCCAACAAAACTACATCCATAAAATCCAATCGCCCAATTGATAAATTCCCATGAAAAACAGACTGTACAATAGTGAGACTATACGTATCAACAATCACAACAGTACTCTTCGGATGTTTCCCGGGCAGACAACCTTTATCCACTGAAACCTCACCCCCTTCAAGAGAATCAATAGAATGACGATCTGATGAATGAGCAGCATCAATAAAACAGCACCCTATACACACATATCTCGAACTCGTAGGCAATGTCCGAACAATACACGGACTTCCAACCCAAGGGGGAAGTTTCCTTCTACGCCGGCAGTGTCCACTTCCTCTACTCCAAACACACAATACACCAAATTTACACGCACTAATTAACGCATCATAAGTATCGGAAGCAGAACTTCCATCACCATTACTCAAACATTTCGTTTTGGTATCTTCTCCCGTGACCACCATGGGACAACAAATGCTAAGATCAGCTATCGGTGCAGCGTGGCCACACAGCATTGCAACCGGTTTAATTTCCTATCAAACAAAAATTAAAAATAGTTAACCTAAATCATCAGCGACAATTTACATTGATAACATACGAGAGAATAAAAAAGAAGACTGTTTGGTTGCTGGGAGATTAAATGATACAGCTAACAGAAAACAGATTCGGTAACTAATGAGGTAAGTGTAGTTTAAGAGAAGGAAGGGGCTGAGGTGAGTTACCGTGTTGGAATCGGAAGAAGAGAGGTTCCAGCAGAGAATGGAGCCATCGGATCCACCAGTGTAAAGGGTTGGCGGGTGGTTAAGTGAGGCGGAGGCGGTGACTTTGTGAGATGGAGGTGTGTCCGGCCATATACACGCCACGGATCGGCACTTCATGAACTGTGTGAGTCAGTTTTGGAGTGGGAGAGAGGAGGGAAATGAACGATGCGAGGAAGGAAGGAAGCAGAAGTTGTTTGCTTCCGTTGAATTACTCTTGTTTCGAGTTTGTATTGTAAGCGGAGACGGGCTTTGTGCTTTGTATTAATCGGCTTTTTTTTATCAATGGGCTTTAGTATTACCCCAAATGGACCCATCTTTACGTAAAATCCATAAAGATAAAAAAAACAATATTTTATTGGCCAGCAATAAAATAATAAGTCATTAAAATAGTTGATGAATGTGATATTTATAAGTAAGCTAAGATAAAAATGGTGGCTTATCCTAGCCTATTATAACCACTACCCTTATCAGTGGGCACATGAAGACTATGGATTTTATATAATCATTTTCAAAATCTAAAAGTAAAACCATATTATAGTAAATAGTGGTGGATAAATTTATAAAATATACACAATTTATTATCAACTCATCCATTTAGAGCTCAAGACATAGCTTAAGTGTTTCTCGATCACTTTTACAAGTTTCATAAATTACTAGCTACATTCGTAAGTTTATTTTGGAATGAGCTATTTAAAAAGTTAGGAGTAAAGCTGCTAATGAGTTCAACTTATCATTCCCAACAAGATGGTCAATTAGTAAGGGTAAATTAGTGTTTGGAAACCTACTTAATGTGCATGACAATGTACAATCAAAAGAAATGGCATGTGTGGTTATCATTGGCTCAATAATAGTATAATTCAAGTTTTTAATCGGTCATTAAAATGAATTCATTTCAAGCCCTGTATAACTATCCTCCACCCAATAGAGAAACAATTACATAAGAAGTAATTAGTGTAGTTGTTGTGAAAGAAATGGTACGATCAAAAAAGAATATGGATCAAATTCTACAAAGCCAATTGGCAATGACAAGGCACACATGATGAAACAAATACCACATAAATAGAGGACTGAAAGGAAATTAAATGTTGATGATCTAGTCTATCTTAGATTCCAACCATAGCTTTGAGGTAGAGTTTCAAGCTTAATCCCATATTTTACAGTCCTTACAAGGTTATTCAGAAAGTTAGTGTTGTGGCTTATTGTTAGATGGAGCTTCAATACATTCAGTTTTTTATATTTTTATTGCTTAATAAGAAGGTTGGGAATAATACAATAATGTTTTATAAACTACCAGAGGTTGATGAATATGAAAATGATAAGGTGAATCCAATGGCTGTTCTTGACAAGAAACCGATGAAGAAAGATAATAGACGTATCATAATAGGGTTAGTGAATGGTTTAATTTGTTTAAAAAAGATGTCACATGGGAAGACTTGGAAGAGTTCAACAAATAATTTCCTAATCTTTACATTGATGGCACTGATTCTCGACGACAATAATCACTTTAAAGAGGAGGTCATATTACAATACAAGGATCAAAATGTTAATAGCTAATGAATGAAGAGATGGCAGGTCAAGGCACGCAGGAAATAGCAGTTGGATTAGTTTTAGTAGTTATAAGCAATAGGTGGTCAATCAATGGATTTTATCACATGAAGAGTTGGTTAAGAAGTACATAAATAGTTGGTTGGTAGTTAGGATTTGTTAGGAAGATGATTAGTAGTTGCTTTCTAGAAGGAAATTGGACCATACATAGTTAGTTTAGTTACTTATATAACCTTGACAACTTACAAGCTCGACGAACATGTATAATTGTCTTCTTTTCTCTTGCAAGCTTGAAGTTTCTAGAACTACAAGTCTTGTGGTAATAGTAGCAACAGCAGCATATAAGCAATAACTAAATTTCTTTACATTACTTAAAATGCTCAAATACAAAACTTGACAATAAAGACAAAAAAAACAAAAAAAGAATTCATTAATAATGATTTCTCACATGCCCTTGGTTTATAATCAAAAGCCATTAACTTTAACCGCACAAATGCTAGTTAACTCAAGCCAATATCAAACTCTGTAACTTCAATTGTGTATCTATTGTATGTACATGTTTTTATTTAATTTTTATTATAACATAAGGTTATTATATTATTTTTATATTTATTAGAATTTAAACAGAGGTTGTTGTTGATGAAAAAAAAAAACAATTAAATTGGATTTTTCAATGGAAAAGGTGTTTTTGTGTAAACGATATGGGCTAATATAACATCCCCAATTATTTACACAACATTCCAGGTATATATATTTTACAAGATTATATATATATATATATATATCATCTCAACAATTTTCACAACCTACCAAAAAAAAACCAACATTGTTCCGAAACTTCCTTATTTATATTAAACCCAACCATAAAAATCAACTTCTCATTTTTCTTCAATATCCACTCAAATAAATCACGTATTATGTTATTCAAGAAATATTATGAATAATAAGACAATTAAATTACTTACAAAATCAATAAAGACACACATTTATTGTAAAGTAAAAGTAAATATAAAAAGGAGTGCAATATAATTATATAAAATTACATCATTTGATTAAACTCACACAAAAACAAATTACAAATACATTATCTACAACCCGACATGACATGATGATATGAGATATTTAAAAATTTAGTTAATACCAAATACAATTAGTTTTGTACATAATAATTATTTATTATTATCTCTTTTATATATTTACAATGTCAATTAATTACTAAACAGTTAATTTTTTATTTTACCCTTAACTTTACAAATTAATACAATAAGCATAATTTAAGGACATGTTAGTGTCCTTTCTGGCCTAAACCAAGCATTTGTTCATTTACCCTATTAATTGATTTCTTCAATTAACGATTAATTAGGAACTAGTTTCTTCAATTGCCTATTAATTAAGGAACTAGTTTTATTAATCAAGGTAACTAGTTTTCTCGAGTCGTTGAGTGTTTGATACTGTGACTTTTAGGTAATGTTTGATATTATGATAACGTTTGTTTTTTTAAGTGTTTTTTAGTTTGAAATGTGTCAAAATAATATATTTTTTTATTTTTTAAAATTTATTTTTGACATCAGCACATAAAAAATACAAAAAAAATTAAAAAAATGTAAAAAAAATCATTTTTTTTAAAAACGCAATTCTGCCTCAATAACAAACAATGCCTTGTAAACTATGAAAATCAGGTGGGGGGGTTTGTTTGTTGTCGCCAAATGCAAAATTATTACGTGGCAGATTATTCATTAATCTCTTCGGCTTTTTTATTATGAATGAAAAAGAAAATAAATTAATTTCTTTATGTATTTTACTTTCCTTTGTTTTAACTTTTAAGATTATGAAATTAAAAATTTCGGTCAGTATTCAATACTAAAATCATAAAGGGATCCGGTTTTAATTTGTAAGAACTAGTTTACAAAAAATCATCATCATCATTGAAAAATAATTAAATTTCTTGCAAGTCAGGATGTGTTTCATTATTGGAAGCCACTTCAAATTGGATTGCGTATGCAAAAGTTATATATAAAAAAAATACTATGTAATAGTTAAAATACAAATATTCAAAATCAAAATAAATAAAAAACTCATCTACAGTAGCATTCAAGAATTTTGCAGCTAACGACACTCAGAACAGGTCTGCATGATGCGATTCATGAAAAAAATATTCTCCAGAATTGTGCAGTTACAGCTCAGAAATAATTTACCATAATTAACTTGTGCTGGGAATCATTTAGATTTAAATATATATTTAACAAAAATTAACCCAAAGCAATCTTCTTAAAAAAGGAATGTAATACAAGATAATATCAATATGTTCACTTTTCTTTGCTAATATTCCAATAATTTATTAAATTCTTTTAATATAGACAATATTATAAAAGATATGTTTTTAAAATCATCTAAAAAAACTGCATAAAATATTGTGAAAATAATCACTATAGTTGAATAAAAGAATCGGTAGAAAATTAATTTTTGGTGACAGCTTAATTTAGACTAAAATTTGAAATATGTATTTTTTTATCCAAATCAGAATACAAGTCAGAAGTTATATTAAATCATATGAATAAATTTAGAAAATATTTGAAAATATAATAAGAGTTGCTTTTTAAAATATTATTTTCTCGAAAATATATTAAAATAATATTTTTTTATTTTTAAAATTATTTTTTATATTAACATATTAAAATAATCTAAAATATATAAAAAAATAATTTTTAAAAAAATCAGTTTTTTTTTAGAAATACTGTTTGAACGGAATTCAAAACTGCCACTTATATTTCCCAAGAAATAGTTCCCTTGTACAGTTAACAAAACTCGTTTAACGTGAAAAGCAGGAACCGAAGATTTCATGAATTTGCTCAGAGAAAATGAATTACCAAGGGAACCGTAGAATACAAAATTATCTGGAAGCAATTCGTTGCCTTCACTGCGTAAGATGTGTTGATGCAATTCAAACACAAATTCCAACTTCTAGAAACGCAATAATTATATCCCAAAATAATGTTTCTCTTGCAACGAATAGCAGTGCAGTGATTCAAAAGGATATCCTACCACCTATGCTAAACAAATCTGGTTAAAATGTCACTGTTCCTCATTAATATTAATAGAGAGCGCACCAAGCCAGGGGGGCGAGGAGAAAGACGCGTGGAACATCCAGTGCCACAATCAATGGATAAGTCCCCGGTGCCTCTTCTCTTTTTTTTTTTTTTTTTTTGCTCTATAGTCCAGAATCATAAATTGAGATCAAATTATAGAGCAACAAGCAAATCACAAACATGCTATGCGAGGTTCGTGACTCGGTTCCATATCTCAAACATTGAATAGGGGATGCAATCCATCATAAAATGGTAAATAGCATAAATCACACTTCCTTTCAAATTAAAGTGTTTTGCCTTAATTGAAAGCAACTGAAAAGGAAGCATTCTCACGAGTTCGAAAGTTCCATTTTACATCAATTAAAACATAACTTTATTTCAAAGGAGAAGAGGTGCATCAACTCCTTTAACAAGGTTCAATAGCATAATGTCTCCACGTTCATCTTGCACAGGCGCCTAGGGTTTCTTTCAAAAGGTGCAGGAACTTATGCCTTCACATTTTATCTTTTGTGCCAAAGGTGGACTCAAAAGTTACTGTGATTATGCCTAACCATAAAGAAGGTGATTCTGGCCAGGATGACTTGCACAAGACAGAGCAAACCAACTCCATTTGCTATATTCCACTTCAGATTTTTAATGCTGTGCAAATCAATCAGCTCTTCCCCTTGAGAGAAATGAGGGGTGTTAAAACTCAATAAGATTTCATGAAAATCTAAAGTTCACAAAGGTTGCAGTATGGCTAATAATTTCACAATGCCTTGCATTGCTCAAAAGAAAATGCAGTGCAAACAGAAATTGTGGACAAGTCAGCACACAGCACAAAGATAGGCATATGATGCCAAAAGATGGTTACAATTTTGGATTAACAAGAATAGTAAGAGAATTGGTTGGTATAGAACCATGGCAATTGTGTCCACCTTAATTGTTGCAGAAGAAGAATGATTTACATCAATTCTCACAGGAATAAAATTCCAGAGTCAAACCACCCCTTCAGATATACATTGTCATTCTAGGTGAATTCTCATGTTGAAATCTGTAATGATGAATTCCCAATAAGATATTCTATTTTGCATTTTAGATCTTTTGATAATGTTGCAGCCTTTCTTTATTTTTTCCAATTTTTGCTGGGCGAGGAGAGGGGAGGCTTGAAAATGATTTTCAGGAATTTAGTCTTAATAAACTGACCAGGATTCAACCTTATCAAGTCTTGGTCATTAGTCAGAACAGAGCTTGTTCAAGAAAAAAAATGCCAGAACAGTAACACAATGCCAATCTATGGGGTGTGACTAAATTCACATACCTTGTGAGGTGGAGTTCCTGGTCTCAAAATGTTGTTGCCAAATCCGCCTTTGCCTTTCTTCTCAGAGGCTCTAAGGATTTGAAAGGAACAAGTCAAAGTATCATCGACACTCATCATGGCGCCAGCATTATCGAACTCACCACAGTAATTTGGTGCAGAGAATATTGTGACCAGCTGTCGCTTTGCAAAAAACTCATAACCATCTTCAACAACCTATTGATCACACTCATTCCCACAAACCAGATAGACATTAATTAAGCACTTCATGATGCTAACACAAGGATTTCCATGCATGGCTCATAACAAATAAGCACATAAAGACACACTCAGAGAGTAAACTAGCAGGCCAAATAACAATGAAGACCCAATTTTTTTATCAAGCCTAAATACATGAAACAAGCAATAACAAAAAAGGAAACCATTAAGTTAGCAAACTCTACAAGTATAAAATCTTTTTGCACATGAACAGTAAAATGCATGCCCTGCATCGCCAAGGCCCTTTCATACAGCTAGAAATCAAAGGCATGAGGAGAAACACGAATGAAACACAAATATTTCTAAGTGAACCGATAGGGCATACCCTGAGCATGCATAAATGTGTGCACTGGCATAAACACACATGATTGATAATGATGTGATCAATCCCATCTATTCTACTTCACAAGTTTCCCGGGAGGTTTGACATGCAAAATTCTGCTGATAGAAATTTAGAAAGTCATTCACATGTCTGCAGCTTTCACTAAAACAGTGAACGATAAATGTGATTCTTGGAGACAGTCCACCCAAAATTGACAGGAACCGAAGTTGGATCAAGAATTCAGGCTTTCAGCACAAATGCACCAATGCTAAAGTATAAGGGTTAATTTAACTAAAATTACCTGATGAGCTCGGCAAACAAGATCAAGGTCCTGTTTCCGAAGAAATTCAACAACCTTGTCAGCCCCAAATGTGTATGACACTCCCCTGTCATTCTCTCCCCAGCCTTCCATATCTTTATCCGGGTCAGCCCACAATAGATCACATAAAAGACCATGGTCCGGCACATCAATAGGGCGAGCAAGATTCCTGATCTGATCCAAGTTCTTCAACTCGGGAGACAATCCACCATGCATGCAAAGGATCTTTTCATCTATAAGAGCAGCCACAGGCAGACAATTAAAGCAGTCAGTGAATGTCTTCCAGACACGAACGTTAAACCTCCTCTTGCACTCATCATAAAACCCATATATACGGTTGATGGAAGCACATTCATGGTTGCCCCTAAGAAGGAAGAAGTTCTCCTTGTATTTGATCTTGTATGCAAGGAGGAGGCATATTGTCTCTATGCTCTGTTTGCCACGATCAACATAGTCCCCCAGGAACAAATAATTTGCCTCGGGTGGGTAACCACCATACTCAAACAATCGTAGAAGATCCGAGAACTGACCATGAACATCACCTGCCATACCGGTTGTTAATGTATAGAAAGCCTATAGAAATTATCTGCAGTATTAGATTCCTTATATGTGACAGATCAAGAAATGAAACAAGTCAATATAGATGATATTCTATTGCCAAGTTAGGTATGAAACATAACTTTCTAAATCTCTCTAGTCTATTATGCCATCACCAATACAGTAACAATACAAAACAAAACCAATAATAATAATACTGACAAATAAGGCACAACAAAAAGAGTTCCCTCCAAAGTTCATTTATACCATTAGGCATTGGAGACAGAGTGATGAAACCATGAGCTCTACCTCCCTACCACACCATAGCTTCTTATATGACAAACTATATCAATTGTCATTATAGGAGACAAGATTCAATGTTGAATGACCATCAAGACCTACAGGCACTAGAACCCTGTAGCCAAAATATAATAACCAACCAACTAGTATCGATTCGCCACATCATCAATGAAATTATCCTTTCAAGATGAACGTGGTTGATCACCTAACATTAAGCAAAATTCAAGCTGAGAAAGGAAAAAATTATCTTGCTTGACCAGTATCACTGAAATCAAATTATTCTCCATTTTATTCCTCTAAAATAAACTTTTAAGAGTTTTACAAATGTGTTTACTTAAAGGTTGGAACCAAATCATACAAGAAAAGAGGAGATTGATTGATACATTCAAAACAAGAAGGCAGTAGGCTACCTTTTTTGTTTCAATAAAAGATTTGTAAATCTCTTGTAATTAGAAATCATCTATATGGAGGTTTTTGAACCACATAAATCTGAAAAATCAACTCGAATTACAACTCTCATCTACATCTTCCTGTAAGGCTAAGAGCTTGTATTGCGGTAGCAAAAGGGGATCGTGAGTATTTCAGGTTTCTTACAAGATTTGTAAATATCTTGTAATTAGAAATCATATATATGGAGATTTTTTAACCACAAAAATTTGTAAAGTCAAGTCGTATTACACCTCTCATTTAAGGCTTCCAGTAAAGCTACGAGCTTGTACCACGATAGCAAAAGGAGAATCATGAGCATATTCCAGGTTTCTTAGAAGACTAACAGCCTGCGGAACGGGCAACTCAAAAGCTATAGCAGCAAGATTTTAATGTAACAACAGTGATGGTAAGAACTGATAAAAGCTGATTCTTGACCTTTACTCAGACAATTTGATGCAATAAATTACATTTATTTCACCTTAATCGCATTAGATAAAATAAAAAATGTATTCCTTTCTGAGGACAAGGCTATCACCACCTCCCACCTCCCCAAAACAGACCATAAAAGTTTTAGAAAGGCTCCTGCTCAAAGCATGCATGCATTTTCATGGCTATACAGTCCCCAAAGACCTAGAAAAAGGCAAAGCTGTGTGTTTTATATGATACCAGTCCATGCTAACAAGTATGCAACTCCTTGCAATTACCATCAACTGAACTCCTTGCAGTTACCATCAACTGAACGTAAGACCAACACTATCCCTTCCTAAAAGAAGTGTTATTAACTCAATTCAGATCCCAAGCACTTACTTGAAGCCTACATACTCTGCTATGTGTCACAGTATCCCAATAAAATCCTAGGCAGAGAGAGCGAAGAGTAGGGAAACTTACAAAGGCTAAGCTACCAAAATTCCTCAATGACTGTCCATAACATAACCCGAACAAACCATCACAAAACAGCCATGGAATATCTACATGGAACACGCCCTGCCTAAGGCTCCAGCAATTGTCTAATTATTTCTTTACATTTGTTTCCCTTCTTGCCAACCATAACGGAAGAGAGGAACATGACAGCTAAAAAAATTAGATAAGATATATCTCACGTCATAAACACAATTACAGAGACAACCACTGCCTAAGTCATTCATTCAATTCCAGTAGTTTTAGCATCATGATAAATTAAAAACCACCCTCTACTCGCACTGATTACATGGATACCAATCACTTTAAGAGTTCTACAAAAAAAATCATTCACGTGGTTACTATCCTAACTACCATACTCTCTAATGATTCCATGACGCAACTTCCATTCAATTAATACATGCTACCTCTTCCACCAATCAAGCAACTCACTTGCCATTCGCCATCCAAGTAGCCAGCTTACAAACAACACAAAGCCAGTAGTCCATTCAATTAATACATACTACCTCTTCCACCAATCAAGCAACTCACTTGCCATTAGTCATCCATGTAGCCAGCTTATAAACAAACACAAAGCCAGTAGTCATCTCAGAACTACAAATATTCAATGATGTTTAAAACATTTCCTATTGAATGCTCCTGTCTTACATTCTTAACTTATGTCTCCACAAACTATTACAGAAAAAGAATCGAAGTTCACATCCCTGGTCCTCCTTTTATCATCTATCAGGAAAAAAAAAACAATTATTCACCTGCTCGCTTTCGCAGCTATTTTCTTACCGGCGTGAATATTCCACTCTATTTGTCCACAAATGAGCTCTAAAACTACTTCTCAAATTTCACACAAATAAGTTCAAATTCACAGTATATTAAACCAAAAAAAAATGAAAAACTGAAAAGAGAAAGAAGAAAGAGGAGACTTTTCCACTTTTCCATTTCTTTACCACAGATCTTAATAGGTGCTTCAAGCTCGAGAAGATTTGGCTGACTAAGAAAAACCTCCTTAGAAGCCAAACAAAGCTGCTTGATTTCCGCCTCAGTCAAATGAACTTGTTTCGTCGTCCTCCCATTCTTCGCTTCCACTAACCGCCGTATTATGTCGTCAAGTAAACTATCGTCCATTAAAACAAACCCTAGCAAAAAACAAACCCTAACAAAAGCAACAAGTAAAACAACTCTCCCTCGCGATAAAGATTTCTTTGCTTTCCTTAAAGTGACAAAAGAGATTGCGGCGTTAAAACTAACGGCGGGATATGTGAGATTCTGGTAGTGGACAGTATCAATGGGTAAGGTTAGTGGCGGCTATTTTCCCGCCTGGCGTTGACAGACGGAGTTAGAACAAAAATAATATTTACTGATGATTCGTGTTTTTAAAAAAAAAAACATTTTTTTATTTTAAATTAAGTTTTTTTGTTTTTTTTATAATTTTCATATACTAATATCAAAATTAAATCTTAAAAAATAAAAAATATTATTTTAATATATTTTTAAATCAAAATATTTAAACAAATAACCAAAAAATTACAAACAGTAGTTATTATGGAAGATGAGGAGCCCCAGAAAATTTAAAAACTAGCCGGGTTTTATCGTTTAATAATTCAAACAGATTTTGAATTTGTGATGAGATTAGCCCATCCTTTCAATTCTATTGAAGTCAAAATTATTAACCAAAGAAAGACGCGTGGCGGACGTTGATTAGCTGAAATCTCAATCAAAGTTTGACAACTGGCCAAATTTGATCTTGACAGAAATTGGAAAATTGGATTACACTTGAAGGAACTAGCTATACCCTAAATATCAGAAATCCAGTTGTTTTTCTTTTTTGTTGTCTGTGTTTTTTATTAATTAGATAATTGAATTCTCATTATTAATTTTGAATTCAGTTGAGTTAGGTGTTGTCGTTTTACTATGCATTGAATCATACCCATTTGATTTAGATTTAACAAACATGATAAAATCTAACATGAGAGGATTTCAATTATCATATCTACAGCTTTAAATAAAAAAAATGAAAACATAACCGAACTAATTTAGAATATTTTTGCCTTTTCTTTTCTGTATTATTATATATTTAAGTGGTAATTTTTTTATTTTATTTTCAAGTATCATTACAATTTTACTTGATAACATGGGCAAATTTCGATTTTTTTTTCCTTACAAATTTATCAATATTCTGCTTTTACTCTTGTGGTTTATATTTTTTTGAATGTTATCGTTTTGATGCTATCCCTTGGTGTTAAAAAGTTTACTTTAAAAAATTTATTTATGAGTTTTTCTAGGTTTTTAGTTATTTGCTGTGAGATGTCATGACACGTATCATATATGTGAACTTGAGAGGGCAAAATAAAAAAGAAGAGCAGAAGTAAAACAAAAATATAAAAAAGTTAGCTCTGTGTTGGTTATTTAGTGGCAAATAGGAGAAAATGAAAATCTTTATAGGAAGAGATGGAACATTGTTAAATTTACAAGGCAAAATATAGGTTTTTTCCTTGATATATATATATAAGAAAAAATATTGATTCATTAAAAAAATAGATGGGATCCTTCACATTTAATTAAACTAAAAAATGTCAGTTCTTAACAAATCTATTATTGAAGTATGAAATTGAAAAAAAATTAATTTTAAAAAGGCAACAAAAAAAACTTGAGTCAATTTGGGTTAACCTGTTGAATCTACCACTCGAGTTGTGAAACAATGATAATTTCATTAAAAAAAACTATGTTTTTCTAAAAAAACAAACAGAGTGAAAAAAATATTTATCCCACCATAATCCAAAAAAAATATTATTAGTGTATAATTTTTTTAAAAATAAATTCTTTGATTTTGATTTTATTTAAATGAAACAAAAAAAAAACTCAAGGAAAACCCTTTAAAAATGAGCCCTAAGAGTCTAGTCCTAATGGACTAGTTTGTGGGCTCAAAGCAAGGACAGGCTTATGCGCTTGCCCCATTTAAATTTATTTTTTTTGCTTAATTATGCAGACGACATGTTGTTTGTCTAACCGATTTTTTTATAGGTGATGTGGACGACATGTTGTCTATCTCTCCGGTTCTCAATGACTCAAATAATTGAAAACTCAGGGTTGGGGTTTTTCAACCCCAAAGTTCATTTCTCTCCTGTTTTTTTTTTTTTACCCAAAAAACACCTCCAATCATAACCTAAAAACCAACATAAACCCTTTAATTCCTTTAAACAACAAAAAAAAAATTGGTCAAAAAATGAGAAATTAACTTGAAATCCAAAAATTTACTAAGGTTAAATCTATATTTTCAGGTCATTTCAAGGCAAAATAACACATAATCTAAACCTCTCTCGTCAAATAAAATCTGTGGACACCAAGACCGAACTTTTTTATGGCCAGAATTGGTGTTAACGGCAACTTTCTCTTTTTGTTGCTATAATTCAACAACATTTCTCTCTCACCTCTATAACCAGGAAATAAAAATAAGAGAAATGAAGTTTTGTAATAAAATTAAATTTAGAAATATTGAGGGACTGAAAATGTATCATTGGAAAAGTAGAAGGACAAAAGTAAACTTTCATGTGCAAACTTTAGAACGGTCACTTATTTTACATGTCTTTTTCACCTTAGTCCTCTGTATTTAATTTTGTATTCCTTAATAATTTAACTTAAATTGGCCTTAGATTTGGTTTTGGAAGAGTGAACTTGAAAAAAAAATGACGGGAAAAAAGATTGTGAACAATAAATTCATGGTGTTTTATGAGGAACCCCCTCCCCGGTTTTGTTAATGTGGATGCTTTTCATTTGTACATGTCCATTTACACATACACACATTAAAAAAAAAAAAACTAAAGGTGAAGGAGAAGTTATTATAGCTCAAGACTCAAACTACTATTAATTTGAATAGTGTAAAGACAATTGTTGCATGACAATTAAACTTTTGAACTAGATATTTAACTCAAGATGATCTTTTCATCATGATATAAATGTTTTTTTACAAAATAAATAAGGTTAGATTAGTCATTTTATTTTTTATTGCACAGTAAAATTTCTAATTTAACTTTAGAATAAAATAATCTAATGCCTAATATTCGGGGAATTTTTTGTATTTTCAATTTTTAAGAATAATATAATCATTTTGATGTCCTTAAAGACAAAACCAACAAAACTCCAACTTAGGGGCTGTTTTGTTATTTTACATTGGTTTTATTATAAATTTTAAATGTACTCATGGGTATTCTTGTAAGTTATAGTTATTAAATATAATAAAAAAAAATTATTGGTATGTGCAATGCATGCACTAGTGTGTGAACAACCCCTGAATTATTTGTGCGGTGTAAGAAGGGTCGTATGACCATCTATCGCCGCCTTTTAGGGTAGCTTTTAAAAGGTCTTGACTGCCCTAATGCAATGAGACAATGTATGTGTAATATCTCACATCGGCGGGTGAGAAGTTGGTAGCTGACCTTACTAGCAATGCCGAATGCTAGCATGTCAGACGCGTTTTGAAGCTATGTGTGGCCACCAAGAACAAAACTGTGAGGACAGTAAGGCTCAAAGCGAACAATATCTGGCAGGTTAGGTTGGGTTGTGACTTTTGGTATCAGAGCCGACCTCACTGGCTGTTCGGTGGTGCTGACAGGGTCGTCGAGCTTCTTAATGGGGGTGAATTGTAATATTCCACATCGGTGGGTGAAGAGTTGATAACTAGCTTTATTAGTAGTGCTGGTTGCTAACTTGTCAGAGGCGTTTTGGGGTTATACATGGTCACCAAAAACAAAACCGTGATGGCAATAAGGCCTAAAGCAGATAATATCTAGCTGGTGGGGCCGAATTGTGACTATATGCCCCTAACAAGCATCTAATTTGGCTATAGTGATCGTTTCTTTTTATATTTATATAACAATGGAATTACTAAATTATAAAGGTATTTTTATCGATCAAATATTTATATAGAATTCATGTTTTTATACATAGTTACAAATACATTATGTCCAACAATATTTCGTGCAAAATAAACTCCTCTTAACCATTTTTTTATATAATTCTGTAATAAAAATAAATACTTATTATTGTGATGTTATGTGAACTATAAAGATTGACACCTTATTTTTTTTTTAAGAAAGAATAAAAAAGACAGGAGTTTCCATCCTTCGTGATCTTCAAAATTCCACCATTTGAGCCACCTGGTTTCCTTCCATTTCCAAATTCGATAGGATAAATCCACGTCATAAAGCATGAGACTCAATTACGCCCGCTCAACAAACCCAGACGCCATGGATTAGGCTGATGTTATTGTCATTTGTTAAGAGTATATTTGTTTTCACCTTTTAAAAGTGCTTTTTTAAAATTATTATTATTATTATTTATTTTAAATTAATTTTTTGATATTTTTATATAATTTTGATATGTTCATATTAAAAATTATTTTTTAAAAAATAAAAATTATTATTTTAATAAATTTTAAAATAAAAATTACTATAAAAATCAATAATTTTCATACTGCTAAAAATACATTTTCACTATCAATCATATTAACCTATACATAACATACACTATGCATAATATTCTTATAAAAATGATGTGTAAGTAACGTATGGTATTATAATTTATCAAATAAATAAATTATCAAACCACTTTATTGAATGTTATTTATTTTAATAACATTTTCCACTAAAACTGTTGCCCCATGTCAACAAATTCAATTCGAGGTTTTTACCCCTTTCTAAAAAAAAAATTTCAATTTCTCAAAAAATATTTGAAGATTTTTACTCGCTAGAGTGAATTCTATTCACAAAACAAAAAAAAACTAAAATAAAAAAACAGAAGGAATATCATGAATGCCTCAATTAATAACTCGATTACTATTGTGATAATGGTGTTTTATGTTTAAAAATATATTAAAATAATATTTTTTATTTTTTTATATTTATTTTTAGCATTAGTATTCTCCTAGCCCAATCTTTTATTTTATTTTATTTTTGGCGAAATAAAAGGAAAATGAAATGAGGAATGAAATGAATGAAGAAAAATTCGAATTTGGATTAAGATAACACAAATTGAAAGTTTTAAGGGTTAATCAGGGTGAAATTATAACTTTGGAAGTTAATTTTGGTAGGAATTGAAAGAACTGATAAATTCGGGGACTTAATTAAAACTTTAAATAGGTTTAATTAATGATATCAAGAGCTTAATTGGAGAATTGATAACTTTGGGGACTTAATTGAGCTTGAAATTAGTTTAATTAATAAAATCATGAGCTTAATTGAAGAAATACCAAAATTTGGGGTTGATTTAGATCAAAATTGCAAAAAATTAAAGTTCAAGGACCAAAGTAAAAATAAGGGAGTACTATAGGGAGTTTAATTGATTTTTTCAGGGGTAATTGTGAAAGAATTAAAAGTTGAAAAGTCAATCAAGGATTAAATTGATTAAATTGGAAGATAAAGACTGTTTTGTACATGGCACCGAAATGCAGGGGTCTAATTACAATTGTGCCTAAGGGTCCGCTTAAAAAACTGTTAAAACCTCGAGGACCGAATTGAAAAACGACCGCTCCACCCAAAAACAACATTGTTTTCATTTCATTTCTTCATTTTCTTCCTCTGGAAATAGAGGAGGCCCCTTGCGAAGGAAATACCAATTGCCACCCAGACAGGCAACTCACAGACACATTGCAATTCCCACAACTTCCATCACCAGTTTCTTAGTTCGTTGTTGTTTCCTTCACCGCCATAACAAGCTATTGAGGCGTGGAGGAAACCATTACCAATAATCTAGCAATGATAGGACTATTGGTGTTCCAATCCAACCAAAACACGAAGTCTCAAGCTCTATCTCCACGTGAAGATCAGTGTCCGGGGAAGATAAATATCAGTTTTGAGCAAGAAAAGCCTATAAGAGGCAGAGGACGTAACGAATCCAGGGGGAAGGGAGAACAACAAAAAAAACAGGGGAAGAAGAAAGCGAAATAGAAAAGAGATTGAGAGAGAAGTGACTATATGAGCAGGAACGAAGAGAACAAAAGGAAGCCAAAGACAGAGGCTTCACCCGCGACAAGCGCCTGTCGATTCTTCGTCCAAGACGTCTGCAAAAAAAAACCCAGGTAAGCAATCTTTCCCTCCTTGCAAATTTAATTCACTCTTTGCATGCGTGAACAGTTGAAGCATGCTTGCAGAGACAAAATCAACCGGTTACTAGTTTAAACCAGTAACAGGCCCGAGCTGGCTGGATCTGGCTCAATTTCATGCGGCTGGGCTAGATTAAGCCTAGTAAAATAAGTGTGGGTCGGGTTTGGACTTTAGGCCCAACAAGCCTAAATTGTTGTGTTACCAAGGGTGTGCTGTACAAAATATACCATCGTGTTTTTTTCATGTGTTTTATTCCATTTTTATTTTGAAATCTAGTCAAATGAGTCCCCTTTTGATATCTGAAAATTCTGGAAATACTTGGGGATCTTTGTTGGTTTATTTGTGGGTCCCTTGCACTTTGTTTTATTTTTTTCTTTTCATTTTGATTTTTTTTTGCTATGTGCTCAACTTGTAGATCATTACTATTAAATGCAAATCTGTTGTGCAATATTTTTTTAAAAATTTATTTTAGTCTAAAAAGAGCGAATAATAGAAAAAGGGTAAAAAAAAATGGCATAGAAAAATTTCTTTTTCATTGAAAATTTAATTTTTTGCAAACTTATTTATTGGCATAAAAGGCATGAATATTATATATTTTTTGGGTTTGTGTAATATTTTCAACTCTAGTTCAACTCTGACTAGAGTTGAAAATATTCATAAAAACTGTTCACTGACGCTAGAGTCAAGAACATGATAGGAAGAATAAAGGAAAAGGGGTGAACAAATTCTTAACAATTTTAGTCAAAACCAACAATGTAATCTGCCTCAAGTAGAACACTTAAAGGGTGATATCATCTTTTCTTTCGCGTAACCAGTCCCATACCATAGAATCTCTATTGACCAATTAGAGTTTTTAGTGACTATAATACTTGGTGTCGACTTCTCGAATTAGACATTTTCCTTTAAAAAACATGTTAGATATCTGTCTTTTTCCAATCAAGAAATTTTAAATGATCGTTGCGATATCCCGAATATGACAAATGTATTAAAACAATTTAAAAATATATAAAAATATTAATTTAAAATAAAAAAATTAAAAAAATTAAATTTATTAAAAATAGATTTGAAATTCAAAAACAAACAAAAAGTCATTTCACGTTTCCATAAATGAACGTTAGAGGATAATACGGTAAATCTACCAGATTAAACAACTTTCAATAGGTCACAAACTTCAAAAAAGTTCCACCGTTTTTACTTATCGAATCCACGTGAAAAAGCCACAGACTAAACTACCCTCAAACAATAAACTCAGGCGTTGTGGATTAAGCTGGCCAACGTTATAATTACCATACCGGAATATACCCTAATCGACGGGGACCTTTTCAAAATAACTCACCTCACCAAATCCCGAAAACTATAAATACTTCTCATTCTCATCCAAATTTCTTGCCCTAATAATAGCCCTCGTACCCAAACAAACCCCTCCCTCTTTCCCCCAGCCGCAACCATGCCTTCCCTATCCAAACACCTCCTTTCCCTGCATCTTCCCTTCAATTCCTCAATTCTCGTCATCAACTCCTCAACACGACACCGCTTTCGCTAATTTATTGTTAATTATACGGCGGTGATGGATGCGTCGGTGGAGGTGAATTATCCTGTGGATGTTGTTGTTGCGGCGGCGAAGAAGAAAAAGAAGAATTTTGTTATGGGATCTGATGAGGTGTTTGGTAGAGATAATAGTAATAGTAATAGTAGTAATAATAATAATATTAGGGTTTCAACGGTTGCTGTTAAAGAAGTTGAGGTTGAGGAGTCGATTTTAGTTAGCCCTAGAGTAGCTGATGCTGCTTCGATTCAGCAGTGCAGCTCTTTGTTTGCTCAAAAAGGTTAGTCTTTTGCCTTTTTTCTTGTGAATTTTTGAGCTTACACAAGAATTGTGTTTTTTTTCCCTATACTTTCTTGAATTCTTTGTTTTTGAATTTAAATTTTGTTCTTGTTATATTTAACTGTGTAATCATTTCTAGCTGTAGATGTGATAACTTGTTAAGGAATTGATCGGTGAGGGATTGAAAGGGAGAAACTAGTTAAAGATTTATTGTGGGGAACAGGTCTGGATCAAGTCAAGCATGTGGTAGACTCGTGGATTGTAGAAGATGAATGTTAGGTGAACGAGTGTGAGGTCGGAGAGGCTGCTATATTGGGTGCTTGAGCTTGATTTTCAGTTTTGTATTGTTAATTAGCTTTTAAATGCATCATTAAGTGTGTTTTAGGGTTAAGATTATTTGTATTGCAAATTAAATTAATACAAGCTAGGTTATCATGTGGATGTATAGTCTGTTATCTATCAGTTCAACATCCGTGGCAGATGTGCTATAAGTTATAACCCTTAGAAGCTTCTAGAACTGGGAATAGTTAAAGAAGTGGTTCTGGGGAGTGATAATTAAAGAAAAAGCCAATTTTGGATGTTTTGTTTTGCTAACATTAAAGCTTTGTATTAATTAAGATTATGATGTATTTATCATTTGTGGCTGCTTGGTGTGCGGGTGTGTGGTCTTTCTCGGTGGTGTAATGTTCTATTAACCATTGTTTGGCAGATGAAACGAGCTCAATCACCGCTTTTGAGTCAACTTCATGGGAGAGGGTTTTACCTTTGGAACACTGTGAGCAAGTAATTCAGATGCCTAGCTTACCTATTAGAGACATTTCTGAACAACCCCTTTGTGTTGGCTCAAATGGGCCTTCATGGATTCCTAGGCCTGAAGAAGTGCAAGTGCAAAGAAGAGGAGGGAAAGTGTCAAGAAGTAGCAGTGGTTGCTCTAAGAGACCACGATTATCTCCATCGGAAGATTCCACCGGCCCAGCTGTTGTTGACAACTCAAAGGAATCGTCTGATAAGCTAGGTTCAAATCCAACCAAGAGTGACTCTCATGGTAAAACCCTTTCCCCTGGTATAAAATAACCAGTTGACCTGAAGTATTTTTTTGTCTACTTAAGATGCCACTGGCAGAAGCTCCTTAAAATGATTTTCGTGGTTGTGGTCATTTTATTAACAATTATAATGTTTTCTTGTACATACATGTTTAATTCTATATTCATGTAATATGGCAGCTCTTCACCTAATATGATGGCTGCCTGTGTCTGCAAGCTATGGTGAACACCTAGCAGGATTCCTATAAGTGTGCATTTATTTCCTCGTTGTATTGCTTGCAAAATGTAGACACAGAGAGAAAGCAGTTTTGGAACTGCAGCATACCTTTTCTCTTCCACTTATCTAATTCGATATTCTTTCACTGTCTTTTCTTTTATAATTCACGTGTTACTTAAGTCAAAATCTGAATTGTGCCAGGATGAATTCTCAAAATGATCTTGGATAGATTTAATCTTTCCATATCACGTACAACTGCTGGCATCACTGAAATTCGATTGTAGCACTTAACAATAACCTATCATATGTTCTTCTATTATGTGCAATTTAGTACTGTGTGTATAAGAATATGCAACAGTACATATTGATATAAAAGCTGTTGGCCAGCTCAATCCTTATACTGCTGTGTGGTTTATATATCTAATGTACATTTTAGAAAAAACTCAATCGGCAAAACAAAAGAACAACTTTGGCAGCAAGCGAGGTGAAAGGAGACACTCTAGAGTTACTGTGAAGACTAAATATGATTCCTTCTCTGTTAAGGCGGGTTTGTCGAGCTTTGGTTCAGCTGCTGGAGGGAACAGCTTTTTTGGTATGATACAGTCACGTGAATATTTTGCTTTTGTTTTATGATCAGTTTTGATTGACAATATGCGTAAATTCTGTAATTGTTGCCTCAACTTATTCTATGTTACATCCATGCATACAAATTTAGTTTTCATACATTAGAGATACATGCCAAATCAACCTTCTAATATTTATGCAATTAGTGTAATGTTGATATTTTTTTTATGCATGATATAGAATTCAAATAAATGAGGTTTGCTTGAGACTTATTTGGCAAGTTTTTGAAAGAAACTCATCAATTTGCGGTGAGGGAGCGGGGAGCATCAGGATGTTGTTGAAGGCACAAATCGAGTCTATTGCCTCTTTCTTTCCTAGTTTGAAACTGCCCCAATTTCCTGCTTCTAGTCTGATTCACTGAAGTTGGGTGCTGTCCTGTTCTGGTGATGAATAGACATTTGATTTTCGGCTGCCATCAGTCTATGAGATTTAACCATATGATTCATAATTTCACAGATTTTGCTTTTTCTTTTTTGCGCTTTGAAGATTATGCCTCTTATCTTCACTTTCTGCAATACTTTTTTTTGTCTGTTTCTATGGCGCTGGTAACTTATTGTGCTATGTGTCTTCTCGTTAGGTAGGGTTGCATGAAACTCATGTGTTTATATTTGGATATTAATCTCAGGACTATGTGGTTTGAAGGCGGATGTTCATGACATCACAAAGCTTGTAGATGATATAACATTGAATGATCTTCTCAATGGCACTTATGACTGTCCTAGCTTAGGCAAAGACAAGGGGAAGAAAGCTGCAAATACGACTGAAAATTTTCTGCATTCAGTTAGAAAAGCCTGCTCAGTTCTCCAGTTCCCCAGGCCTGCACAGTTCCAGAATTTTGCCGAGATGGATGTCTGTTCCAGTGAGAAAATGCCCACATGCCCATCTAACTCTGTTTCTATAGTGGAAAATGGAGATTCTTCAGCAACTAATATGTCTTCTTCGTCTAACAAGGTTAGTTCAATGAAATTATTGGATGCAAGAGAAGGTAGACAAGCATGGCTTAGATGAGAGTCTAACAGCTCACTTAATAAGTAGCTGTAAGCTCTTCCTCTCTCTACCCAACCCTAACACACAAACACACATAACTATTCACATTTTCTTTCTAAAATCTTATTATTAAATTTCAAACTCGAGTCACCTTGAGTGTCATTTTACTCCCGACAATATCCATTGGAAATCAGTTTGTAGAGCTGATTGAATTTTGGGACAACCTGTATGCAATTCTGTGTGATTTTTTAAGTCTTTAGGCTCAAATGAAAGAAATGTTTTGGTATGTTGTCATCTTACATGCGAGTGTTACTTACCCTTTGTAGATACAGGATTCTTGCAACAGGCCTGAAACTCCTGCTAATTTGCTTGATTTTTCGTTTGACCAACCTAAAGATACTTTGGAACATTTGGCACTTCCTCCACCCAAGGATCTGGAGTCTTTGCTTCTGGATGCAACCAAGCATGCTGCATCATCGAGGCATGTCCCTGATCCACGTCCAGGAAAGACAACATCTCGCCGAGCTAGCTTGCCAGCTTTTCCCTGGTCACACACTTTCAGTGGGCACTCCAGAACTAATTCTGATTCAGTTAAATGTTTGCCAAGTAGGAGTACATGCCAAGGTAGATGGGTAAGAATAAGAGACAGTTTCAATTCTCCTGGGTCTGCCTCTGATTGCTTTATGAACTTGGAGTCTCTTGCTTATGATGAGACCTTAGTTCCTTCACAAGGACCAAAGTTGGCTGTTGTAGGAAATAATGTTGATTCATTGAAACCTTGTTGTGGGTGGAGCTTGTCATCATCACTGGCTTCTATAACATCCCATGCTCTGTTAGGTACAGTTTCTTGAAGGGCTAGTTTTTTGAGATGGTCTTTTCAGGCTATTATTTAACAAAGATACATGCAGATCTTTGAAATACCATTAATTGGGTCATTTTTCTTCCAATTGCAGAATCTGAAGTTGACCTAAAGTCTAAAGGAAAAGGTAAAATATGAAGATACTGGATAAATTTGTTTTCATTTGATTTGAAATACTCAGCTGCCATTTTGCAACTGTGTGTTTGATGTCGAGTAACTAATTTATGAGTTCAATGGCCTGGATGCGCGTGCTCTTGGCATTAAAGACCTTGGTTTGATTGCATAATCATCGCATTTTAATGTGTATTTGTTTTTTGCGTGTTTTTCCTTTTCTGTCTTACAGATGAACTTTGTCCAATACTGTTGGAGGCTGCTAAAATCTTGTATGGCATTGCCACTCAAATGGCGAGGCAAAACCAAAATGGAATATCAAGGTGCCCTGAGAAGCTCTCACAAAAGGCTATGAAAGCTCGCAGGACAAAATCAAACGAGAAACGTGAAGATGTATCTGCAGCATCAACTTCATCAATGGGTGGTGTGGACCAGATAACGCCCTCAAAGAGGCCTAAACTCTCAACAATTGGGGACAAAAAGGATCATGGTCATATCAACGGTCTTGGGAAAGGGGCAATAAATTGGTCTACTCCAAAATCTAGTAGATCGTCTCCCAATAAATCAATTGGAGACTCAATTGCAGAAAGTAGACATTCTGCTGCTTACATCTTAAAGCAAGCGTGTATGATGCCCCCACCTGCAAAAGTTCTGCACAGGACTTACAATGGTCAGCAAAAGGTTCGTAAATAGATGCAGATGGACTGAAACAGAGAATGTTGGGCAGGGCTGATATTTAAGATTCAGAAGCCTCTTCATTCTAATCAATTCATGTAATTCATCAACACCGCTGTTGGGCCAGCCAAACTGTGCTGGACAGACGTGTACATATTGTGGGATTGTTGTATGGGTTTTTAGACTGTAGGCGGACGGGATTTGTTGTTAGGGTTCATCTCGAGGGATGAACAACAATGTTGTACCATTAAGGACAGTAGTTGTACTTTACAGCAGGTAATTCTTTGCCTTGTGTAAAGCATTTCAATGAGGCAATAGGAATTTCAGCTCTTTTCCCTGTTTGACTAGTTGAAGTTTTTATGAGAAGCTGATCAGTTGACGTTGAATTTTTGGAGAACCACTTGTATTTTAAAACGAAAAGAGTTGCCAGCGGCCTATAGTGCAAAGAAACCTGTGGATGTTCTAGGTGAGATCTGGTTAATAATCTGAAGTCCTATGCAAAACAATATTTAGATTCAAATTCAGTAGAGACATGATGCACGATGGTTCCAGGCAAGATGTCACTTGCAATATATTCATATCACTCTCAGATCACGGGGACGTGGCTCAGATAGCAGAGCGCTCGAGATGTAGGGGGATCAAAACCCGCATCTCTCCATTCTTCACGCACCCAGAAGCTTTGGTGGAAACTGAAGAGATTAATTTGTGTACTTCTTATCGAGTCCTATACACTGAAGAGAGTAATTTGTAGACTTGTTGTTTTCTATCCCAAAAGGAAAAAGCTTAAGATTGCCGGTATTACTTGCAGCTTTGAAAAGGCTAGACTGTTTCCTTTTCTTTTTTGACTGTAAAAGAAGGATAGAACCATTCTTTCAAAAGAACGTCTCCGGGAATTTAGAAGACCACTTTAACTGCCACAACCCCATCTCATTTTCTTTTTTCAACTTTGCATTTCATCAATGGAACAGAGAGATAGATAGAGAGAGAGGGGGGGGGGGGGGGGGAAATACATTAA
>Ga0325411_1000559_pt1 | contig 39386 bp, 26 predicted proteins | sample PopdelMetagenome_13_FD_206181 | JGI IMG/M metagenome (GOLD analysis project Ga0325411, IMG submission 206181) | Populus deltoides microbial communities from Bellville, Georgia, United States - Xylem-PdIQD-R4 | ecosystem: Host-associated > Plants > Phyllosphere > Stem > Wood/Secondary xylem...
AACTCATGAAAACTTCATCGTCTTTGTTTCATGTAGCTTTTGCACAACAAACTTTGATGGTTGGGTCATCCATTTGGGTTTCTAGGTATTTAGCCATCTCTTAGGGAATTGCTAGGTTAATTGTTGCTTTTGACAAATCATTAATTTTTTTTTAAATCATTAAACAAAGTCAAATCTTAAAATCCTTTGTTTAGAAGGAATGATTTTTGAAATTTTTTTTTATTGAGCCTTTGAGATTATTTGCAAAATACACAAGATGTCACGAGAATGAATAACCAAACTTTATTGATTTAATGAAGATGAGTACACTATGCATAATATTTCTTTACAAAATTAGATTTCATAGGCCTAAGCAAGTCAACTCCATCCATTCTTGTCAATAACAGAGCTCCCCTAAAGAATGCTTTATTCACTACATATAGGCCTTTGTAGTTGGGTGCCTACTTGCTCTAATCTTCGTCAGGTAGAGGTAAGATCATTCCTAGCATTAGATCTCCTTCCTAAAACACCTTAGGTCTGACTTTCTTGTCATATGCTTTGGCCATTCTTTGTTGATATAAATGGTGATGACAGATTGTAGCTAACCCCTTTTCACTGATTAAATTTAACTGCTTGTATCTCATTTTGACCCAATCAACTTCCTCAAGTTTTAATTACATAAGTACCCTTAAATATGGCATTTATGCTTCTAGCAGCATTACTATTTTCATCTTGTAAACTAGAGAATAAGGTGTAGCTCCTATAGATGTTCTTATTGTGGTGCAATATACATATAGAGCAAAAAAAAGCATTGCATGCTAGTCCTTGCACGTGACTACCATCTTTTACATAATCTTCTTAATATTCTTGTTGGAAACTTTTTGTCAGTCACTATCTTTTCAGGTGCTTCATATCAACAAATTAAATCTCGTTCAATGGATCTATTCACTACATTCTAGGTTACATGAGCATATGAATTGGCTTCCACCTGTTTTGTGATATAGTCAATGGCTATTAGGATAAATTGATGTTTGTTGCTAGCTTTTGGATTGACAAGTCCAATTACATCAATTCTCCACATTGCAAATAGCCATAGAGATGTCAAATTGAATAGAAGAGTTGGAGGCACATTTATCTTATCATTGTACACCTGACAGTTGTGGCATTTTCTGACATATTCTATGCAATCTCTTTCCATGGTCATTTAGAAATAACCTAACCTCTGTATTTGCCTAGTTGTCATATGTCCACTAGCACGAGTTGTACAAATCCCTTCATGAACTTCTTGGAGTGTTTTTTTTCCTTATATCTCATCTCAAACATTTTAACAATATTTCATTGGATGACCTCTTGTATAACACTTTTGCATCGAGGTAGTAGTCCATTACTAACCTTCGCAGGGTATTCATATATATATTGGATGCCCTCGGGGGATACTTTTGGTGTTGGATAAACTATTTGATATCATAATACCACGGATTCCTATCATTTTCTCATTTGATTAAGCAGGCAGTGAGCTAGAGATTTTCTGACTTCAATAAATATGGGTTGCACTTTGTTTCCATAATCAATTTCGTCCATGAAAGCTAAAGTGGCCAAAGCATCAACAAATTGGTTTTTGTCTATTTCCATATGAGTGAATTTTATCTCATCAAATTCTTTTACTAGTTTGGATAGATATTCTTGATTTGACCTCAACTTCTCATCTTTTGTTTGTCATTCTCCTTTCACATGGCAAATTATCAGCATTGAGTCACTATAGATATCAAGTTTCTTTATCTTCAATTCTAATACAGCTTCTAATCCAAGGATACAAGCTTCATACTCAGCTGTATTATTGGTGCCCTCAAACTACAGCTTGATCGAAATAGGGTATTGTTTTCTGTTAGGAGAAATCATCACTACTCCTGCCCTATTTCCATATACATTTACTGCTCCATCAAAATATAATGTCCACCAGTTTGGTTCTTCTTTTTTTGCTACTACCACCAAATCTTTGTCTGGGAAATCAAAATTCAAAAGGCTTATAATCTTCAATTGTATTGTTTGCCAAATGATCAACAATAGCACTTCCTTTTATGACTTTTCTTATCATATACACTACATCATACTCAGCCAACGACACTTGCCATCTTGTTATTCTACTTGATAAATAAGGCTTTTTGAAGAGATATATATATATATATATATATATATATAAAAGAGGATCTAGTTTTGAAATCAACTATATAGTGTAATATAACCTGCATTATCAAAGTTTTTTGTAGCCCATATAAGTGCATAATAAAGCTTCTCTACCATTATGTATCTGAACTCACAATCTATGAATTTCTTACTCAGATAATAGATCGCTCTCTCTTTTCTATCAGACTCATCATGCTGCCCGAGTACACATCCCATTGTTTTTTCGGTTGTTATCAAATATAGAATCAACGATTTGCCAAGAACGGGAGGCACAAGGCACCGTTGTTAGGGATTAATATTTTGTTATTGATATTGATACTAGTTAGATTATTACTAATTTAGATTGTTGTTGTTGTTGTTGTTCCTGCTGTTGTTGTTGTTTCTTTGATTATATCTTAATTTTGCTCTTCTTTTTAATTCAAGATTAAAAGTGTATACCTTATCCTAAACCATTAGATCCTGCACTTTTTTATCTTGATATTTTGATAACTTTGCGTGAGATTAATAAAAAGAAGAAGTAAGAAATAACCGTATTAGCCATTACCATGGCAAAGTTGCAGAATGAAAAGGTGAATAGAGCTTTAAGGAACTATTTTATATCTTCAGCTAATGGGTTTGCATCTAGCATAAATAGGCCAGCTATATAAGCCAATAATTTTGAGATTAAATTGTCGATAATTCAATTGATACAACAAACTATTCAATTTGAGGGGTTGTCATAAGAGGATCATAATGTTTATATCATAATTTTTTCTAGAGATATGTAACATAAGCAAAACAAAGTGGTAGATAATGTTATTCATTTGAGATTTCTCCCTTTTTACTTTAAGAAAAAGAGAAGCCATGGTTAAATTCTCTACAACCTGGTGTCATTACTATTAGGGAGGAATTACATAAAACTTTTTAGAAAAGTATTTTCCTCCGGCGAAGACAACGAAGCTAAGGAATGATATTACCATATTTACTCAATTTGAGAATGAATCTTTGTATGAAGCATTAGAGAGATATAAAGTTTTTTTAAGAAAGTGTCCATATCATGAACTTTTAGCATGGCTTCAAGTCCAAATATTCTACAATGGTTTAACAGCTACAAACATGTTCATGGTTGATACAACGCTAGATGAGCTTTAATAAATAAAACTCATGAAGCAATTGATGAATTTTTAGAAGAATTGACATCCAACAACTATCAATGGCCTTTTGTGAGAGTAATGTGAAGAAAGGCGACTGAAGTTTTTAAACTTGATTATATTACCACATTGGCAGCACAAATAACAACGCTATTTAAATAACTAGGTAAGGTGAATGTTAATATTATTTAAACTAATATTATATGATTATTGTGCAGGAAATCACTTAAGTATCAATTGCCACATGGAGAAGCCTTGTGCTCTACCAAATTCCAAGAAAGTTAATTACACATCCAATTTCTAACATTAGAATAATACTTATTCAAACCCATTTAATCATGAATAGATAAATCATCTTAATTTTTCAAAAAGCAACAATCAAAAGGTAGCTAAACCACCTCAAAATTTTCCATAATAACGAAGGGAGCTAACAGATAAAGAAATGTTCATGTAATATACAAAATATAAATTTAGCAACCCAAAACAATTTAACTTTGATTCATAACGTTGAAGCTCAAATTATTCATCACTCTCACATTCTTACAAAGAGAACACAAGGAACTTTGCCAGGTAACACTATTATCAATACTAAGAAACATGTCAAAGTAATATCATTAAAAAGTGGGAGGATAATAGAGCAACCACAAACAATAAGTTTTAAGCAAGATAAAGTTGATAATCATGAGAAAACCAGTAGAAGATAGAGGAATTGGAAGAGCAAATAATCAATCAGTAAGCTAAAAATTCAAAGAAAAATAAAGCTTCAAAAATTTCAGAGAGTTTATATCTAATACTAATTCTCCTTGAATCTTTGATTCACTTATTCCTTTTCATCATAGACTAAAAAATAATAAGCTTGATAATCAATTCTCTAAATTGCTTAGTATTTTTAAGCAATTACATATTAACATTCCTATTATTGAAGCTATTGAGAAAATGCCTAAATATGCTAAGTTTTTTAAGAATATTTTATAAAAAAAAAATAGAAGTTAAAAGAGCATGAGATGATAATGTTAATTAAGGAGAGTAATGCAATTCCACAAAAGAAGTTGCCTCCTAGATTGAAAGATTCAGGGAGTTTTCAAATTCCTTGCATTATAGGGAATTCTTATTTTGAGAAAGCATCACGGGATTTAGAAGCAGGTATTAATCTTGTACCTTATTTATTTTTGGAAATTAGATCTTGGAGAAGTAAAGTCCACTACAGTCTCTTTACAATTAGCAAACAGATCTATCAAGTACCCTATAATAGAGCAAGTCTAGGTATTATCTTAGGTGTCCTTGTAGTTATCCGATTCATCACAATAACAATCAATCAGCCATCTCATCTTATATTATTAATCAGTGTTTATTAATGAAGTACAAAAGCATACCAAGCTGAACAAAGGGGAGAGAAGAAAATTTGCATGCTACAACAAAATACAGCAAAAGTTTAATGGAGGAAATCCTTCATTGGGTCGTCATGATGGACTTTCTTCATCCTATATGCCTCCATATCTTCAGCAGTAACCTGTAATGATTAAGACATTGCCTGGTCAAACCCTATAACAGCACAACACATTGTCCAACATTCAAATCACGAGTGCCGATCATCCAAATGTTACCTCATCATTCCACCTGACATTGTATTTCCGCTTTCTCTCATCTTTCTCCTCTCTCTTTCTTTCATCTTCCTGTCCAAGCAAAACATGTGCAGTAACCATTAGCAACCATAGCATACCTCAAAGAGCAAAGTTCATGGAAGAACTTCAACCAGCACTTAAAAATACCACGCCATGAACAAACAATAGCATCCGTACTAAGGGAAATGTTGACCTGTAACATATCCCAACCTTTCCGGTTCTCGATAGAACTAAATACCGTTCACAAAAAAGCAGAACAAATTCTATAGTTGTGCCTGTTGTAGCCAAATCAAGAAAATTGACAGACTTATGAGCAACACCACTCGCCCACTTCACCAACGAACTGAGCAAACAAAATAAGGAACAAGAAGGAAAAAAAAAATGATTAGAGAGATTATTAGGTACTCCTACTTATTGCTCCCTCCCACACACATAAAGGTGTGGGGCAGCCATATCAAGAGTCCCAGATTTATGTGAGTGGGAGGAACGATACATTAGGAGCACCTAATAATTTCCCAGATGATTTAAAAGGGCTTGTTCTTATTCACCTTTCTAAGCGCTTCAACGAGTAACTTCTCATCCAAAATTAAATCTTCTGGAACCTCAGTTCCCCAAGTAGCAAGCTGTTTCTCCTCCACTGGTGCAGGTGCCTCTGTTTCCCATGTGTAATGCAGAATTAGACATAGAAATCTAGCCACAATTACATTTAGCTTATGAAGACATAAAAATTTTATTTTGTCTAAAATCTTTGACAATCAATTGATCGATACTTTTAAGACTACATGCTTATAATGTTCATGGAATCTAAATCAACAATTTTCCACCAGAAAATATGATTCGCGCACCATCCAAAATTACAAATAACAAAGTCAAAATTAAGTTTAAAAGAAGCAAACTTTTATAATGAACCCTCGATTCACATGATATTGTATGTATTAACAATAAAAAAAACTGGTCTTTTGAGGAGAAAAAAAAAGCTTGCAATACTTTGTATAAGTTTGTTAATTATAGGTTAGAAAAACTGTTTCATGTCATGACATAATAATTATTACTTGAGAAGCTCTATATTTTTAATTATTTTATGGAACCAGCAGTTTAATTATTAATATAGAGGTTGAACTGACGACCAATGACCCAGGAACTCAGCTGGGTCCAGGCAAGGTCTAACAGCAACAGACAGAACTGAGACAAACCTTTAGTGGCCTCTTTACGATCAATATTAGCCTTCATAAGATCAGTTGCAGCCTCAGCAGCCTTTATTCCAGCAGCACCTGTGCAATAACTGTTCCGAATCATCTGCTTGCAGCACTTGTAGCCCCATTGATGATCCTTCCACCATGACCCCCACACGGTTGTGTGATTATTAATGAAAACATCTTCTTCGTACTTGCTTCTAGGAAGTACAGTCTCCTGTAAATAGCATTGGACAGAGCAATTACAACACTTATTTATGCACATGAAAAAAAAAAGTTCAATATGTCATGGCTCTTTTTCAGCTTGAGCCTTTCACCATCTTTGTAAATAGAATAAGAACTGGAAGCTATTTTGTTTGGACTGGTATAGGGTATGTAGTCATGGGTGGCAAATAGTACGAGGCTGAGTATTTTCTTTAAATATTGATGGCCTCTTTTTTATCCTAAGTATTATATTAGTGATATTAAAAGAGAATTTATTTCTACTGCGAGACAGCACAACTTGAAGCAACAATTGCAGCTGCACGTCTCAAGAAACACTCATGGTGACCAGATTCTCTTTTTATTTCTCTTACAATCATCAGCTTTCGTTGTCCTTTTCTTAATGCTTTCTCTACCTCTCCACCATCTTTAGTTCATGAGAATATCAGTAACAACAGTGAGCCCCTGTTCCTCTTTCTTTGATGCATCAAAGTTAAATTGCCAGGTCTGACCTTAATTTTGTACCACTACCCATTCTGCATCATGTTGTGTCTACACAGGTAATGTGGCTCAGAAAAGAAGTTCAAGTAACAGAGATAACAGGACCAACGACAATTTTTTTTTGAAGAGTCTTGCAGACAAAAATTGTCCCATATTAACCAAGGACCAAAATAAACCCATGGTTCTTATGAACCATACGAGTATTTGATGATTGAAAACAAGGTTCATCACAGCTTCTCCATGAAAACAGAAATGCTATCAATTATCTGTAACAAAAAAAAAAAACTAATTGTTGTTTCAATTTTTACCTGCCCCTTGATAATCCGCCCCGCCCGATCATATTCAACTTGTCTTTCACTCTGTCCCAATAGAAGTTCTCTTGGAATTTCCTCTTCACTAGCCGCATTGCCATACTTCTCCATAATAGTGTCCTTTGTACGGGTCTTCAACTTCTCTTTTATGACCTTATGATTCTTATATAGCAACTCGGCTTGCGATGGAGCTGCTTGCATGTGAATATCTTGTCCCTTATCAAATGCCTCCCAAGCATGGATGTTGAGATGCTTGAACTCCAACGCTTGACCACTATTCCTATATTGGTTATCTCCCTGTAACATTTAAACAGAGATGTTTAATAAAAATACCGTTTAGGGCTCACAGCATATCAATGAAGTTGCAGAGCTATTTACAAATTTCCTACTCTCAAGAGCACTTACCTCGTAGAATTTTTCGTTTGGATCTGCATCTGGAAGAGGATCCTCACGCATGGACCGGGTTTTGGGGTCATAGTGCGCAGAGTTAACATCAAGATTTAAAAGATATTTTGCTGTGTCCTCACGAATACGCAAATTCCTAACAGTTCCTGTGCTCCCACCACCTGTTGTTCGCACACGCTTCTCAACCTTTGCAAAGTCCATTTGTTTGCTCTCGTCAACCTTGGCTTCATCTACCCTTAAATCATCCTCATCATTGTCCACATCATTAACCCCATCCTCAGCATTTTGGTTCCCGTTTTTCTCCTCCAATTTTTGAAGTTGTTGTTCCTTCACATACTTCCTTCGAGCAGCATCTCGAGCTTCATATCTTTCAACAACATGGCTATAGCTTGATGGGTCATAGCCATTCCACCGGTCTCGCTTGCCATCATAATCAAGTTCAATAGTCTCTATTTTTTCATCAGGGGCTATGTGTATGTTAGTCCATTTTGCACCCACTTTCCTGGGCCTTTCCACGCATGACTTTGCAGCATGTGTCATAGCTCCACAGCTGTAGCACATACAAGAGGATAAATGATCATCTTAAGACAAAAATGAAATTGAATGACATGCAAGCTCAAATGTCAGGCAAAGACGGCACACATACACACAGAGATCACTTACTTGAGGCATGCACCCTTTCTATATTTTTCAGCCTGGAAAACTTTTGCACCTCTATCATACCATGATTTTGTATAATTAGGATCTGATTTCCACTTCCTTTGATGTTTCAAGCTCTACTTATCAACAAAAAGATAATCAAAATCAAGATTTATCCTTTCCACAAAAAGAAGCATAACAGCGAAAAAAGCAAGGTGCAAGCAACTTACAGGTTTCTCGGCATTGAGATACCAAGGTGCAGATGACATATACTGAGGAATGTGAGGATTAATCTCCTTTCCATCCTCATCAACCTCAGCAGGGGCAAGCCCAGCTTTACGCGCTTCTTCCAATTCAATCTGCTTCCTATGGTCCTCTCTAGACTTAAATGCAACTGCAAGACAAAGACCGACCGAAACGAGACTTAAATCTCAAACAAGCTGCAAATTCTTTCATATTTATTTTATTTTGTATATAATCAGAATCTGTTCCGCCCCTATTTCGACATCAATTAACGTAAAAAATCCAAATAATAGCTAAATTTATAAATATCAATATTTTGTCTAAGAAATCCCAATATTCCAAAGCTAATGTCAAGAAATCAGCATCCCAATCAAAATCACATAAAAATACAAACCTGATGCGGTTGCCATTGTGCAAAGCAAACCCTAACCCTAGTCTAAAACTCACAAACAAAGAATTCCGCAACCGAGTGTAAGAAACCCCGGAAAAGAGAGAAATAGGTGTAAAGGGGATTGAGAGATCAGGCACAGACACGGCGGGGCATATTTATCACTTTATATCCGTTTCCCTTCTTATCCGTTGCAACACCGCCAACAGGGGTTTTGGGCTTGCATTGCTTGGCATATGAAATTATGAATTAACGAAACCTGTTGTTGTTTAATGAAGATTTAATTAGTTGTTTTTTAAAATATTTTTTATTTTAATATATATTAAAATAATATTTTTTATTTTTTAAAAATTATTTTTAATATAATATGAAAACATTATATTTATATGAATTTAAAGTAAAAAAATAAAAAAAAAATCAAATTTTTTTAAAAATATTTTTCAATGTCAAACATTGTTAAAAATATATTAAAATAAAATTTATTTATTATTTTAAAAATTATTTTTTATATTAATATATTAAAATAATTTAAAAATAAAAAATATATATTTTAAATAAAAAAAATTCAAAATTTTTAGTAACTTTATGCAACCTTGTTTCGGTAAAAATCCACTAAGCCACGCGGGACATTGGATTGACCTTTTGGACATTTTGAAGAATTATCTTATTATATAAAAGATAAATAAAGGCATTAACCCAATTTTTAATTTCCTGAAATTGTTCAAAATGAAAGTAAATACTCGAATAAAATTAGGTTATTCTACCTCATTTTTATATTGTTGTAGTTCTCTGGTTGGAAAGCCTCCTCGGATTGCATCAAGTGGGCGTACGGTGTTTGATGCCGATGATGTCCTCGAGTCAACATATTGTCCTTTTTTTGTTTTTCCTTGTGTGTCTCCTTCAGTTTGGTTTGCCTTAACTCTTCACTTTGCAGTTGTTTTTTTATAATTTGGTGCGATTTTTTTTTTTTCATGAAAAGGGGCAACTAGTTGAATATATATTTAAGAAATTTATGCACGAATGCTTATTTGTTGGCATCCGAGTTAGTTCAATATATTTTTGTAGTAATAATATTATATTTATATAAATATATATTTATTGTTAATAAAATTTTAATTTATATTTAATATTCGTATAATATTAGATTAATAAATCAAATGTTTAATTTATAAATCAAGACTAAAGATAAAGTTCATGAGTTAAAAATATTTTATAAAAAAATTATAAAATTATTAAAATTTTGAGATTCATATTACATCAAAGTATTATTCCTAAAAGGTTAATGGTCAATACTCTCTTAAATATTAGATATTTATTAAAATTGCTGAGACTGATACATATTATGTTCTTTACTTTATAAAATGGAGCAGTTATTCTCATAAGTTGAGGTATAAAAGATACTTAAAACTACCATGTAGATTTTGTCATAAGACATTTACACTGAACTAATCCACATGAAAATCTCATATGGAGAGGTCACATATATTTATGAAAAGGGCTCATGTTATGGTTGTTTAAGAGATCCTTAGACATGAGATCACTAAGTTATTTTATGTAGAGAATGTTATGCTTTAATTTTGTTACATGTTATTTTAATCAAGATAACGAAGGAGTAGATATTGTGTATAATATAAAATATATGAAGGTACTTAAGTGATCAATATAGGATTTATCACCCTACATGTGAATTAGAGAAAATATTTCATTTGTTCTGAAATAGCATTGACTGAAAAATCCTTGAATAAGGTGGAATAAGATTTGAAAAGAGTTTCAAATCTTATCCAAACAATCAATGATTATTATGTATAGAGCAAACATGATTTAACAGATCAAATATACTATATGCTTTAAATCAAAACATTATTGATGAAAGAATATTAATTATACTAAAAAACAGGTCAGTAAAAGGTTAAGTCAAACCACTAATGAATTTTCTAATATTTGGAGGATCATAACACGTTACTAGACGATGCACTTGATTTTCAAATATAAATTAATTAGTTGTTGAATTGATAATAAATTAAATTATTTAATTTATTTAATTCTATGTAATTATAATTACAATTTATATTTAGGCCAACATATTAGGAATCTAATGGGTTACATACATTAAGAACCATTAGTCATAAATTAAATTGAGATGATTTAAGTAAGTATGACTTGATTAAAATATATTTTAGAAATTAATAACTAAAATATAATTAATACATGGATTATATTTCTAGAGTTAGAAAAATCAAGTAAGGACTAGATTGAATTAATTTAAAAAATTATCCTGAATTAATAAATGGATATTGTTCAAGGGGAAAATTGATATTTTGCTAATTTATAGGGTTTTTAAAATTTTTCTATAAATAGTAAGTTATGCCTCTTATTTTTATGTGATTGTCTATTAGACCAAAAAACTACGTAAATCATAGAATAAAAAACTAGTACTCTAGGCATAACAATCATTCTCTTCTAAATCGGGACTTAAGAAATTTCTTACTAGTGGTTTATGTGGATTTTTGTTGGAGGCTGGACAATTAGACGGCTTGTAATTTGTGAAAACTTAGCCTTTAAAAAATTATTTAAAGCCGAAAAAGATCAGATTTTCAGATAATAAATCCCTATATAATTCTAGATCTGTTTAAAAAAATCTTAGAGACTCCTGAATTATTTTATATATGATATTCAATAACCCAACATCTACTAGTTTATATATATATTTTGACCGTTAACTTATTTTATAAAATGGAGACGGTTTCAATGTAGGATTGAAGCAAAAATGTATATTGTTTTATATTTGTGGTCTTTTTTCTATTATCTAATTGTATCATAATCTTATTTTGTTTTCTCCTTCGTATTTCTTTTTTATTTTTAATTAAGTTTTATATCAAGAAAACAAATCTCTATAAATACGTTTAACTTTCTTTTATTTTCTTTAAGTATCATATACGTTTTTTTTCTAAACATTAAAACTTTCACAAAAATCCTCAACAATGTTTCTATATATTTTTCTTCCTTTTCTTTTTCTTTGAGTTTGTACTTTCTTTTTTGATTTATTGGACTTTAAAACTTGAACATATAAATCCTCAAAAACATATATCATATCTATGTATGACAATCAAAACTTTCACCGTAGCATTCCTTGTGAATTACTATTGTCTTGTACACGGCGATCTCGCCAAAACATTATGCTAATTGATATAATTATTTTTATTCATATTATTCTCATTGTATTTAAACAGAAATGGTAACCATTCTCATACCCATGAAAGATGTTTATTGACCCAAATTCTAAAGTTTGTATACAAATGTATTAGTGCTTTAAATTATTTTCTCATCAGCTAAAAAAAACATCACTTATTCATTAATTGACATCGATTGAAATGAATTAAGAAAAAAAGCGGTACGATAAGAAAACAAAGATAGTTTTAGAGTATGTTCATATAATATATTATGCATTCTCAATCCATATTTAATTTAAAGAAATATTATATAAAGTTGTATTATAACATTTTATAATTTTTTCAATAAAGAGTTTGACTGAAAATCACTAAATATGTAAATGATAATATCATAAATTTTTATTATCATCATCATATAGACTTAATTTTTTTTCTTCGTCATACCACTATAAATTCTATCAAATTATCTCTAGACATATTAAACAACTTTAATTATTCTTAAATGGCTTTTCCATTACTATGCTTCATAGTTTGCTTGTAAAGTTTACTTATCTTGCCACCTTAGTCCTTATTTTAATAGAAATCAAGTAATCACATAAATAATCCAGATCTTTCCTCAAAATTTAATCAAGTTTATTACCATCTTAACCATCTTAAATAATCCACGAACAACATAGTAAAGTGATCTCTCGATCTATCCTTACTAATTGTCAATTCAACCTATATCTCTAGTTGCCACATTATCCCATGTTGAATAAAATTATTTTCTTGAATAAAATTAAGATATATTAGTTATTATATTTCTACACTAGTGGCCTATAATAAGAAAGTGTCCTTTTTTTCCACTTAAGTCGTTCTCGATATTCTAGATCCAAATTGCTTATTCTCAAGAACCACAAATCAAATTTAAACCTTGAAGGTTCATAACACATCTCTATCAAATCTTTCTTTATAGATGAGTCTTTGAATTTGTGATTGAAATTGATTATAAAATATCAGGCACGATATTGATTAAAGGTTCGTGCCAAATTTCTACTACTCAATTCTTAATGCTTGTATATTTGTTTGATATTATACAAATGCCAATTTATTCACTAGTAATGTATCATGGTAAGAAAAGTAAGAACCATTTATATTTGTAACTATTTTCTTTTTTTTACAAGTACAAAACCCAAAGGGTATATCCTATTATTTGCACCAAAAGCAATTGGAATCAATAATTTTCCATCATATCACCTATATAGATGTGTGCCATCAATATTGATTAGTGGCCTACAACACTTGAAACATTCAATATAAGGTCTAAATGACAAAAAAAAAATCTAAAAAATCATTATGCTATTATCAATTTTTTCCTTTGTGATTCCAGTCAATAGTTGTTCCATGACTTGATTTTTTTTTCTAACAACAATCTTGGTAACATTTCAAACGACTTATCATGTAAACCAAAACGATGCTAATACACCTTTTGTTTTACAACTCATGTCTTATCGTAGAAAATTTTATGTTGCAATTGTTAAAGAAATATTATTCATCATAAAGATTGAAATAACATTAGCAACAAAATTTGCATCAAGTTGATAAAGGTTTTTTTAGACAAAGGTGGTGGTAAATGTGTGAGCTAATTTATAAAATAAAAAAATTGCATAAAATCAACCCTAATTGACTTAATACATAACTAATTTTATATATATATATATATAAAACTCAAACAAACTCTATTTTTTAAACTAACTCCAAATAATAATTTAATCACAACTATACCAATCACAAATTAAATATAAAATCAACAAAATTAATATCAATGTAGGATACTTGCCTTTTCGATTAAAAAGTAGTGGAAGCATGATGGTCGTGGCTGAGAAGTGGTGGCAGCGATGATTTTTTTATGAGAAAAACATGCTTCGAGGCTTGGAGACAAAAGGGGTGTGATTTCTAGTTTTTTCTATGGCGAGAACTATTCATTTTCAACAAGGTTTTTTTAAAAAAGAGAAGAGGGTTGGCTACTGGATTTTTAAAGAGAAAAAGAGCAGGGGCATATAGTTTCTAATTTTGTGACATGTCATGATTTTAAATCTCGATAGGGCAAATTATCACGCTTCAAAATCGTGATATCCATAAGATGTCGTATTTTGGAATTGTGATAGACTGAAACTGTGATGTTTTACCAATTGTTTTTAAAACTATGCTATTTAGTTAAAAAATTTAATTTATTGTGATATTTTTTAAAAAATAAATCATCATTTTGGCTAAATTAAATAGGGATATTTATAGTAAAATATTAATTGCTTAAGCAATCAATGATTCTTTTAATATTAATAAGAAAGAAGGAGATGTATTTATATTTTTATTTGTGGTCACCGTTGTTTTGGCAATTATTTGTCAAAATTTGAAAAGAAAGCATTTGTTTTCATGTTATCACAAGACATGATCCTTTCAATGCCTGGTTTTGAATTTCTATTTCGAGTATTAAGATTCGGATGATAATTAATTAGTTAGCCTCGGCCTCTCTAATAGTACTCTATATTGTTTAGCTTATAACAATTTTATTTTTTTGTTGTCATAAAATCTTTCACTCCTTGATACATGAAATCCAATTACTCGGATATAAGTAATGGCACAACTGAATCTCAACAAATAGATAAACCTTAACCACCAGATAAAACTCAAGATAATGGCACAATCGAATCTTTAGGGCCTGTTTGTTTCTGCGTTTCAAAAGCGCTTTTGATAAAATTTGAAAATTTTTTATTTTTTTATTAACTTCAAATTAATATATTTTTAGTGTTTTCAAATCATTTTGATGTGCTGATATCAAAAATGATTTTTAAAAAATAAAAAAATATCATTAGCATGTATTTTGACATGAAAAGCTATTTGAAAAGCAACCGCAACCACACTGCCAAACACACTTTAATAAATAGGTAAAGCTCAAATTCAAAACAAACAAGAAGAAGAAAATCATGTTCAAGGAAGCAAAACCAGGAGATAACAAACTATCTATAAATTCAAATACTTTCAAATGTATCTTGTAACAGAGTTGGTCTTCTCCAAAAACATCTATAAATAAAACAACATGTGATTCTCCAAAAACACCGATGAAAACATTTCTACTATTTACCTTTCTCTTCAATCTCTTTATGATATCAGAGCCTACAAAGACATACGTCTCTCAAGGCCTTCAACAATTCTTCTTCTGTTGTTATCAATTCTATTCTCCCCACCTAACTCCATCATTTCATCACAATCAAACTCACCCAAGATAACTACCTTCTTTGGCGAGCTCAACTAATCCCACACCTTCGTTGTCAAAATCTTTTTGGTACCTAGATGGCTCTATCCCCTGCCCACTAATCACAATTCCTTCATCCTTTACTCATGTTCCTAATCTTGAATACATTCACTGGTCCCAATAAGATCAAATCATTCTAAGTGCCCTTCTCACCTCCCTCATTGAATCCCTTCTCACACAAGTTATGGGTCTTACATCTTCCCGAGATGTCTGGCTCGTATTAGAGAAAACATTCTCCTCTACCTCATCTACCCGCATTCTCAGCATGCATTTCCAACTCTCCACCTTTAAAAAGGCATCCTCACAATCACTGATTACTTCACCAAAGTCAAACTATTGTTAGATACTCTCTTTGCTATTAGTCATCCTCTTAGCTTCTCAAAAATCACCTTATATCTTCTAGTTGGTCTCCTTTCTCTTACGACTCACTTGTCACCTCTATTACCACCAGACTAGATCCTATCTCCCTTGATTACTTATATGGATGCCTCCTCACTCATAAAAATCGCCTTAACCAACAAAACACCTCCAATGAATTCAGCCTACCCTCAGTCAACATTGTCACCTCCCATCCGATCGGGCTCATCATGGTCCATATTCACATAAAGGTGGTTCTCACTATGGCAATCAGTTTATAGGTAGGGGGTATGGATTCCAAAATTTCTTCCCTCAATAACAATCACACTCCAACAAACCTCAAAGTCAAATCTGTTCCAAAATAGGCCATACAACAACAACTTGTTAATATCGATTCAACCACCAACACCAATCTCCTTCTCCATCTAATCCTCAAGCAAATACAGTCCATTCTCCTATACCTAACTATGATCAAAACTGGTACCCTGACACTGGTGCCACTAATCACATTACCTCAAATCTCAATAACCTTTCACTTAATGCCAACCCCTACACTAGACCTGATCAAATTCAGGTGGGCAATGGACAAGGTTTGAAAATTCTTCATACTGGTTCTTCTCTTCTTTATTCTACTTCCAAATCTTTTTTTCATCTACATGCTCCTGAAATAAAAAAGAACTTATTGTCAGTTCATCAATTCACAAATGATAATAACGTTTATTTTGAATTTCACCCTTTCTTTTTCTACATCAAGAATCCATCCTCGGGCGTTATCCTTCTTCAAGGACCAAGTAAAAATAGCTTTTATCCTCCACAAACTCTCACCTCTCCCTCCACTAGTCCAGCTTCTTACCTCAGTGAAAGAGTTTCGGTTCCACAATGGCATACACGCCTCGGACACCCTGCTTTACGCACAACCAAAGCAATTCTCTCAAAGTTTCATCTAGCAGTCACCAACAATAAATATTTTCCAGTTAATCATGCTTGTCAATTAGGGAAAAGTCACAAATTACCTTTTCATTGGTCAAATTTTGTTTCATCTTCTCCTTTTAAGCTAAATATTTATGGATGTATGGAGGCCATCGTCCACTGAATCTGTTCATGGAAATAAAGATTACTTATGCGTCATTGATGATTTATCTAAATTCATATGGCTATTTCCTATTGATGCCAAATCACAAATTGCCCATACCTTCATCAATTTCCAGCTTCAAATCGAATGCTACTTTGATTGCAAAATCAAAAGCATCTAAACTGATTTTGAAGGTGAATTTCAGGCCTTAAAATTATATCTTCTTAACTCCGGCATCATCCATCGTCTACCTTGCCCACATATTCACGAACAAAATGCGTCAATCGAGCGTCGTCATTACCACGTCGTTGAGACTAGCCTCACACTAATGGCAAATACGTCTATCCCACAACAATGCTGGGATGATGCTTTCATCACTGCCACCTATCTCATAAATCATCTTTCGTCTCTAGTCATTCAACACAAAACCCTACTTGAAATCCTGTTCAAACAACCTTTAGACTATACTCTCATTCGTACTTTCGGGTGCCCCTATTAGCCTTACCTTCACCCATATAACTCCCATAAAATGGATTACCGCTCAGATCTCTGTGTTTTTCTTGGCTACAGCCCCAACCATCGAGGATATCGATGCCTGTAACAATCCATAGGCTGAATCTTTATCTCTAAGCATATAATCTTCAATGAAACCCGTTTTCCATTCCAACAAATGAATCCTCCCTCTCCTGATCGCTAAGCCCCTCTTCTAACACTGCCTTCATCCCTCTATATCTCGCACCCTAATCGTTTGCTAAATGACCTCTCTTTTCCACCAAACCAACTAAAACTTGACTTGTGCCTTCCCTCAAACCTAAACTCTCTACTCGAGCCTAATTTTGAACAACAAAACTCACATCCCATGATCGCATAATCCAAAAACAACATACACAGTCCTAAGAGTATACCACCTGACATGACTTCCACTCCACAGGCCTTACTCGTCGAGATCAAATAAATTAAGCCCACTTCCTTCACTACTGCCTTAAAAGGCCCACATTGGAGACAAGCTATAAATGAGGAATTTCAAGCCTTACTTGACAATGACACATGGGTCCTAGTCCCTCCAAAGCCCAACACAAATCTTATGGGCTGTAAGTGGATCTACCGAATTAAGAAACAGGCTGATGGGTTGATAAAACGTTACAAAGCCCATCTAGTTGTAAAAGGCTTTCACCAATTACCAGGTATTGATTATGATGATATCTTCAGTCTAGTGGTAAAACCCACTACCATTCAAACTATTATCTCTTTTGTAGTATCACAAAATTGGCCCATTTGACAACTTGATGTCAAAGATACCTTTTTACATGGAACCCTATAAAAAACAGTTTACATGACCCAACCTCTCAGATTCTCTGATTCATCATGTCCTGAGTATGTTTGTCACCTTTAAAAATCTCTTTATGGGCTTAAACAAGCACCTCAAGCTTGGTACTCTAAACTCAGCAATAAACTGGTAGAAATGGGCTTTACTGCTTCCAAAACCGATACTTCTTTACTCATTTTCAAATCACAATAGGTTGTCATCTATATTGATGATATCATCATCACCAGGCCTTACAAATTTCTTTTACACTCCATCATTACAAATCTGCAACAAGATTTCCCTCTCAAAGATCTTGGGGACCTTCACTATTTTCTAGGTATTGAAGCTCTACAAGATGACCATGGCTTTTTTCTCTCACAACAAAAGTATATTTTTGACCTGCTCAAGAAGACTAATATGCTACATACCAAGCCAGTGAACTCCCTCATGTCCACAACAAACAATTTATAACTTTTCAAAAGTGATCCTTTCAGTGATCCAACCCTTTATCGCAGTACTGTTGGCTCTCTCTAGTATCTCTCTTTTACCAAACCCGACATCGTATTTGTCGTAGCAAAGTGTGCTAGTTCATGCAGCGTCCCAGGACAGACCATTGGATTGCCGTCAAACAGATTCTCTGTTATCTCTAACAAATCACCCACTACAACATCCTCATCCGCCGCACCTTATCCACCGACATACATGCCTTCTTCGACGCCGACTGGGCCGATTGTCCTGACGAAAAATGATTTGTCAGTGGCTACTGTGTATACCTTGGTTCCAATTTAATCTCATGGAGCTCATATAAACAACCAACGATATCATGTTCAAGCATGGAAGCAGAGTATCACGCGGTTGCCAATACCACCGCTGAAGTTATGTGGATCCGATCTCTCCTAACTAAACTGGGCATCTTGAGTCCAACTCCAACTACACTTTGCTGCGACAATATAGGGGGGCCACGTACCGAACTACCAATTGATACGACTAAAAGATTGATGTCTTCTTCTAAGTGCAGGAGTGTCGAAGTAATAAATAACCCGGCAAGATCGGGGTCAAACCACATGGAGGTTAACTATATAAATTATAAATAACAACAACAACAACAAGAAGAAGAAGTTAAAGAGAGCTTTGAGATGTAATATTGATGTAAGGATTAAACAATGATAAAATAATTGTCAAGGTTAGAGGATCCATTAATGATATTTTAAACAAGTATAGTATAAACTCTTTTTATTACTCAACTGGAAACCACACACAAAGGAGGTTCCAATCGGATTATAAATTGTTAACATGATTACATTAGTTATCTTATTCGAATAATGCTAATACTTGTAAATGTTGTCAGGCATTCATGATTATAACTTATGTTAACAACAAATCAAGTTCCTTTCATAGCACAAGTGTCGATTATACCATACAGTTGGGCTGTGAAAGTGCCAAGTATTTGTTGTGCCAAGGGTTGTACAATATAAATCTAGATTAACCATTTAATAAGCAAAGTATTAAAAGTGAACAAGATAACAAATATAAAACATGTTAGTATCAAACATTAAGGTCCATGTTGAGTTTATATTATACTTATTCTTACACCATTAGTGTAACCTTTTCACCTTGACATGATAAATTTAGCTAAACATAATGAAAGAGAGAAACATAAATAAACAAGGAAAGGAAATAAAAAGCATAAGCAAGAGATTAATATAAGCAAAACTTAAGCATTATAAAATATAAAAAGAGAGCAAGAGTATGATCTTGATCTGAAAACTAAGATGCCTAAATACATGGCAAATGCCTCCTTTTATAGGCCAAAATTCAGAACTATTGATTTGTTGACTAATTGTTGAGTGGGTGACCACATCTTGACTTGGTGACAATTCTTATCTTCTTGTCTGCCAAAAAGGTCATTGATAACGTCATAATTTGAACAGACTTAAATCATAAAAGTTCTAGGAAATTGTCTCAGCTTTCCAGGAAAAACAAGTTGAGGTCATTTGAACTTCTAGAACTCTAGATATAGGCTGAAAACTGAACAGTGTTTGGGTGTAGGACATATTCGGACTTCTTCGTTGTTACTACAATTTAAACTTGAAAACGACCTTTTTAAATCTTGGACTCCTCATGAAAGTTTTAGGCCTATGTCTTAGCTTTCCATCTATATAAAGCAGACCTAAATCTAAGATCTACAACTCTAAATATGACCTAATAACCGAACAGTGTTTCAGTTTGGACTGAATCATCATCTCTTTTCTAAGTTTGGCCCTCTCTTTGTCCTTTTAATTTCCGTACTTAAACTCATCAATCAATCCTTTCATCTATGTGATAAGCCTGCATTTAAGATGAACATTTACCATAAATTAAAGGTATTTTATGGTATCAGACTTGTTATTATAAAACATGTTTTAGTTAAGGAGTTATTGATACTTCAAGCGCAAAATGATGATATAAAACCTTGATAAAAATGCACTTTTAAGTACTAATCACCAATCCTCTCTATCACTCACGTACGAAGCACATTGAATTGGACATTCACTTCTTGCGTGATTAAGTTGCCCAACATCAGTTCCAGGTTTGGTTCATCTCCAGCACAAATCAGATAGCAGATTCATTCACAAAGGCACTCCCAACTGCACGATTCTGTAATCTCTGTGACAATCTCAATATTCACGAGCTCCAATTGCTATTGAGGATACAAGGCGTAATGGCACAACTAAATCTCAACAAATGGATAAACCTCAATTAACAGATAAAACTCAAGATAATAACACAACTGAATCTCAACAAACAGATAAAGCTCAAATTCAAAACAAATAAGAAGAAAATCACGTTCAAGGAAGCAAAAATAGGAGATAAAAAACTTTTTATAAATTCAAATACTTTCAAATATATCTTGTAACAAAATTAATCTTATATAAAATGTATGTAAATAAAACATCACGTGATCCTCTAAACAAAAACAATGAGAAAACATTTTTATTATTTATCGTTCTCTTCGATCTCTTTAATAAGAAAATTTATTTTCCTTAAAGAAATATTTTAAAAAAGAAACTTTGTTTCCATCGTACCCGTAATTTACCGCGATATTTTGTCGGCGTAACGACAATCAAAGATCACCACGTCTTATTTCGCCACGGCCGGATCAGCTGCCACGTCAGGCACTCTTAATTCTAGTGGGGCCACCCGTACTGGCGTCAGCTGGCGAGCATTCACTGGCTGAAATGGAAGGGTAGAGTTTAAGTAGAGTCAAGACGTAAACCATAGTCAGCCATAACCATAGTTAAATAAATATGGCAAGAAGAGAGAGAAAAAGAAACTCTGAATAGGAAAAAAAAAACAAAAACAAAACCGGTGGAAAGTGATGAAGCGGTGTCTATGTTGTGTTGCCGGTTCACACCATAACAGCTCTCTTTTTTTTATCTCGAGTACTCTCCACCACTGTCTCTCTCCTTTTTAAAACCGTCGGCGAGTATTGGTGTCTCTCTCGCCGGAAAAATTGATGAGATCGTGGAGAAATTTCGTCATTCGTTTTTTGATTGATTGATTGATTTTGAAGAGGTGGGTAGAAATTAGAAATTGATATTTGTTTGTGTTTCTTGGATTCAGTTTTGGATGTCGAAGTTTCTTTGTTAAAGTTACCGATCCTGCATTGTTGAAGAGGAACGACAGGTAGTTTTGAATGGGGGAGAAATGTGCAGGATAGAGAGAAAGTGTGGAGGAGGAGACTATGGGGGTAGTTAAAGGAGTAGAAAAGATAAGGATTAGTATATCAAGGCCGTCGTCGAAAATGAAGGTGTGGATGATAAGGGCAACGACGTCGGTTTTGTTGTGGACATGTGTGGTTCAGTTGACGACAATCGGTGAGATGTGGGGTCCTAGGGTTTTGAAAGGTTGGCCTTCCCAATCTGCCTCTGCCGCCTTGCAAGAGAATGTTCCTTCTCTCCCTGCTCGCGTTTTGCCTCCAAAGAGTCAGTCCTTTTTAGCTACTAATTGTGTGATTTCGTGGAAAGATGCATGTTTTTTTTTTCCTGATCAAATCAGTCTGATTAATTGTTTGGTTGCATTTGATAAAATAAAAATAAAATTGATGGGTGTTTGTCTGCAAAAGTGATGCTGATGCAAGTTATCCAAAGAGAAGAATATTTGTCAAATAAAACTATTCTGGTGTTGGAAAAACTTGTTTGCATCTGATGTCTTTCTTCTACTTAAATTATATATTTGTGTTTGTAGCTGGCTCTGCTTAACTAACATGTCATCTGTAGACTGATGTATCTCATTTGTTGGTTGACATTAGGGGTTTATAAGAACAATGGATACTTAATGGTCTCGTGCAATGGAGGTCTTAATCAAATGAGAGCTGCGGTGAGTGGCTACAACTGTGCTGGGCATGTGCATATCTGTGGATGATCTTACAGTGGTGATGTGGTTTATCTGTCATTAATTTTGTCGCTTTGCTTCTCTGCATTACAGATATGCGATATGGTTGCTATTGCTAGATATTTGAATGTTACACTTATAGTACCAGAACTGGATAAAACCTCCTTTTGGGCTGATCCCAGGTGTGTTAACCTCATTTTCGTATTTGAAGTTACCAAATGGTTTCAACTACATAGGAATCTGTACCATTTCATCCCCCCCTTATTTTTGGATTGGAAACGCACCTCGTACTTTTTAATGAGTATCTGTGATCTCACAGTGAGTTCCAAGACATATTTGATGTGGAGCATTTTATCACATCATTAAGGGATGAGGTTCGCATATTGAAAGAATTGCCTTCCAGGCTGAAGCAGAGAGTGGAACTGGGGATGACTTATACCATGCCACCAGTTAGTTGGTCGGATATTTCTTACTATTATAACCAGGTTAGCTCATTGTTGTCCTTTTTGCTTCTGGCATTGTTGCAAAAGTTGCCATGTGTTACTCTTGGGAGTTCTTATTGCTAATTTCCATCAGCTAGCTCAAATTGTAGGCTCATGCAAGGTCTCCTAGTTACCCGGTATTGTTGTTAATTTTTATCTATTTATTTTGCTCATTGGTATCTTTTTTATATGTTGTCTGCAGATTCTTCCTTTGATACAGAAGTACAAAGTTGTACATCTAAATAAAACTGATGCTCGACTTGCCAATAATCACCAACCTCTAGAGCTGCAGAAGTTGCGCTGCCGTGTGAATTTTTTTGCTCTGAGATTCACCACTCAAATAGAGGAGTTGGGTAAGAGAGTTATAAGGCTTCTAAGGCAAAATGGTCCCTTCTTGGTACTCCACCTTCGATATGAAATGGACATGCTGGCGTTTTCTGGCTGTACTCAAGGTTGCAATGATGAAGAGGTGGAAGAATTGACAAGAATGAGGTAAGCTGTGCATAATTCTTTATCAGCTCTTTAGCTGCTTGAAGTATTTATTTGATCCTCAGTCCGCATTCTCATCTGAACAGATATGCTTATCCTTGGTGGAAAGAAAAAATAATAAATTCGGATTTGAAGAGGAAAGATGGGTTGTGTCCTTTGACACCTGAGGAAACAGCTCTCACGTTGAGGGCACTGGACATTGATCCAAATATGCAAATATATGTTGCAGCTGGTGAAATATATGGGGGTGATAGGAGAATGGCAAGTCTTGCTGCATCTTATCCAAAGCTGGTATGCAGATCAAAGCTGAAATTAACTGTTTACACGTTAGATAGTTGTTCCCTCCTCCTGTTAACAGGTTCCTTTTGGTTTTTGAAACAGGTCAGAAAGGAAACACTGTTGGAACCATCAGACCTTAGGTTCTTCCAGAATCACTCATCTCAAATGGCAGCATTGGATTATCTTGTTGCATTGGAGAGTGATATTTTTGTCCCTACCTATGATGGAAACATGGCTAAAGTTGTTGAAGGCCACCGCAGGTATTTTTCTTCCAAACAGCTGCTTCTTTTTGATTCATATATTATATCGAAGGTCCTTCAATGTTTTTAAACTAACGTAGCGGTTTCTTTGGCCTCAGATAAATGATTTTGGAATTCAAACACCTTCAAGTTTTAACATTCCATTTTTTCTCTCTATCGGAGGACAAAAAATTGTGTATGCCTTCTACATCCAGACAGTTCTTTACTCTGGTTGTGAAATATTTAATGAACTTTGAAGCTTGATTTTTATTTAAAATTCATGAACTTGTTATTATTGATTTTTGAGTTGATATATTGATGTTTATTTAAAATTCATGAACTTGTTATTGTTGATTTTTGCGAAGTTGGTTATATCTACCGAGGAAGGTTTTTGATGTTTCTGTTCTTATGGTCTCCATGTTGTTTCTTTTCTCGTGTGTGAAATCAAAACTCATCTATCTTAACACTGTCTTATCCTTTGTCTAATGCCTCCTCAGATTCCTTGGCTTTAGGAAAACAATTTTACTGGACAGAAGGCTTTTGGTTGATCTGATAGATCGATACACTAATGGATCGCTGACCTGGGATGAATTTTCGTATTATGTAAAAGAATCCCATGCAGATCGGATGGGCGGCCCAACGAAAAGGCTGGTGATCCTTGACAGGCCTAAAGAAGAGGATTACTTCTATTCAAACCCAGAAGAGTGTTTGCAGTCATCAGAGGATCCATTGAGCAGCACATGATCATTATTTGACGAATTATTACATAAATCAGTCTCACAGTGCTAGCTATTCTACCACATATTGTTCTCTACAAGAGGTACAGTGTTAATGAAGGAGTTTGCTTTCAATAGGCATTATAGTGTTTGGTGAACTTCAAGAAAGCCTGAGATGATGTGTGGAAGCAAACCTAGGTTAGTATTATAAAATATACTCGAAGACTCCAATTCATGTATAGAAGCTCCTCTGCCATTACAGGGTGATGCCAGATTGACAAGATTGGGTTGTCCAAGTATAAAAGCTCCCCCAGTCATTTCATGGAAGGTTAATCCGTCGTCCTTCCATTTCCTTTTTGTACCTTTTTTTTTCTATTGGATCTTTCGCCATCTTGTGAGTTCCTAACATATCACTTTCTAAAATTTCCTTGCTATGAAAGATCACTGCTGCTCCTTTTTTATTATAGCTCAAAGATTTTGCAGCAAATGTCCTCGAAAACCGTAAAAGTGAATTATGCACTTTGTGACTTGTTAATGGAGACATTCCAGCAGATGTCTGGAATGCCCTGGATTATCCTTTGCTCACGGGTTTTGAGTCTGAGCCATAAAGGCCGCGGCTCATCTGGAGCAACAGCCGACTATTTGAGCTGATTTGATGTTGGTTGCTACATGTTGCTTAGATCAAACTTGAAAAGAGTTTGTAGACCAGATGCAAAGTTTTCTCTAGTCTCTTCAAATTCCAACATCAGATAAGGACGACCCAGCTAACCCATTAAGATAGTCGAATAGGTTTGCTATTTTATGAACCTCTTGTACTGTATGGTAGCTGTTTTTTATTTTAAAATATATTAAAATAATATATATATATATATATATATATATATATATATATATATATATAAAGTTATTTTTGATATTAATTCATTAAAATATTTAAAAACATAAATTTTTTTTATTTAAAATAAAAAAAATTATTTCTTTTAAAAGTGCGGTGCTATGGCCAAAACAAGTTTGGTTTAATTAATTAGTGTAAATGATTACATGTTTCAGGCTACTTGAATCTTAAGCATTGGTAGGTGAGGAGATTGCATTGCCATCTAGTCTTTGTAGAGGCTAACCAGATAGTTGCCTTCCAGTCTTTGTAGAGGTTAACTAGATAGGTGGTACAGGTTGGATAAATAAAATAAAATTGAAGACTGTGGAAAGCTTTTTGGTTGTTATAAATATTTCTGAAATTTTTTGATTTGATTTTTTTATTAAGTTTAAAATTAAATTATTTAGGAGTTGTCTTGATATGACATATACGACTTGATAGGTTGATAGGTTTAAAAACAACTTGAACTATTGGTGAAATTACAGTTTGATTTTAAATAATGATTTCAAGAAGTTATCATTTTTTTAAAAAAATATTGAGATGATTTAATAATTTTTTGAATTATTTTTATTTAATTATATGATAACAAAAATAGTTGCTCATAAAATTAAGTATTAACATAATACTGAGATGTTTGTTCAAGTCTGCAATAACTTTATAAAAAAACAATTTTAAATAAGTTATGAAGTTTGATTTTTAATTAATTATGTTAACTTGCCAAACTTGTGATCTAGGTTAAGAACTTGACCAAATTCAATAATTTTTTTTAATATTTTTAATTTAATTATATAATAATAAAAATAAAAGCTCGCAAAATCAAGCACCAACCTAATATTAGGTTGTTATTTGAGAATACGATAACTTCATAGAAAACAAACCAAAACAAATTATAAAGTCCATTTTCTAATCAATTGAGTTTAATAATTTTGTACTTTCTAAAACTATTTTTTCTTATTTTTTAAGGGGTGAACGATGTGTTGTTTACCGTTTTTTCTTGGAAAAAAAATAGAGTAGGTGATGATGCATCACCTACTTTTCTAGAGTCTGGTTCACATTTGGTTGGAAAGTCGAGTAGCTGACTTCGAGGGCTAAAAGAACTTACCCATTATTTTTTATATGAAAATGTTTACGAAACACCATAAGAACTGTAATAAACCAATTTATAGTCTTAAATGAAACTAAATGAAACTTTTCTTATTAAAAGGAACCTATTAACACCTAGTACGATGAGTTTTATAATTGAAAAGTGACCATTCACCAATGTTCTCTCTTATTTTTTGAAGTCTCTCTCTCTCTCTCTTCTTTTAAACTCAGGAACTAAAATGTTAGAAAAATAAAATTTTATATTAATTAAATTGTTTAATTTCCAAACTAAAGGGATCTAAAATGATTTTTTTTCTTAACTAAAGGAATCATTGGATTCTTTAGCTAGAGGCTTGGTAAACAAGCCTTCTAATTATTCTTTTGAAGTGCAATAGAGTAACTCTAGTTCTTATTTTTGTTGAAATTATCTAATAACATGAAACTTGATCTTCATATGCTTGGTCCTATCATGAAAAATGTAATTTTTTGAAATAGCTATTGCTGATGTGTTATCATAGAACAATTCTGTGGGACTTCATTGATCAAAGTCCAGATTAGTTAGCATTTTTCTTAATCATATCAATTGCTTTGCTGCCACATATGCTGTTATGTACCTTGTCTCTATAGTGGAATGTGCAACCATTGATTGCGTCTTTGAGTTCCAATAGAAAATGCTTTCTCCCATAGCAAAACAATAACTTGGGATGCTCATCATTTCTTCATCATTTCCAGCCTAGTCATTATTAGAAAAACCAATAAGTTTAACAGAACTAGATTTCACAAAATGCATGCCAAACTCTATGGTCCTTTTTAGATATTTTAGAACTCTCTTGGCTGCCATAAAATGGATTTGACTTGGACCTTGCATGAACCTAGGGAGGTAATTGACATCAAACACAATGTTTGGATATGTAGTAGTTAAATATAACAAGCTCCCAACTAAACTTCTATAGGCTTTACCATCTGTTTTGGGTGCTCCATCCTCCTTAATTAGCTTTTGTCCCAGTACCATAGGTATACTAACTAGTTTGCAATTTTCCATTGCAAATTTATTTAGTAGCTTCAAAGTAAACCTCTTCTGACATAAAAGGTAACCTTGCACAGACCGAGTTACCTTTATGCCTAAGAAATATGTCAGAAAACCAAGTTCATTCATCTCAAACTTATCCTTTATGTTGGCTTCAAACTCCTCTACAAGTTGCTCATTGTTTCCTATAATCAATAAATCATCTACATACATTGACACAATCAGTTTATGTTTATCAACATACTTCACATACAAAACTGCTTCATTCATACTCCTTTCAAAGCTTAAGCTTAAGAGATGACTATTCAATCTACTATACCAGGCTTTAGGAGTCTGTTTAAGTCCATACAAAGCCTTTTTTTAGCAAACACACCTTGTTTGATGTAATCTCTTTTTCAAAACCATCAGATTGTTCAACATATATTTCTTCATTTAGAACACCATTCAAAAATATAGATTTGACATCCAATCAAAAGATATACCAACCATTTTGTGCAGGTAAAACAAGCAAAAAATTTATTGTATCAAGCCTAGACACTAGAGCAAATATGTCAGTGAAATCAATACCTAGTTCTTGTGAATATCCTTTCTTACAAACCTTGCTTTGTACTTGTTGATATTCCTATTTACATTTAGTTTAGTTTTGAAGATCCACTTCATACCTATTACCTTCTTGTGAACTAGTCTGTCAACCAATATCCGTGTTTCATTCTTTTTTTTGTCTTTTTTTTTTTTTATCATAGTGAGCTTTTCTTTCATTGCTGATATCCACACTTGTGAATTGATTGTTTTTTCAAAATCTATTGGTTTTGCTTCAACAACATTGCACTTGTTGTAAATATCAGTAAAGGATCTTGTCCCCCTTACTAGTTTGTCATCGATAACATTATCATCCTCTGCAACATCCATTTCAATCTGTTGTTTCTGTTTTATCCCTTCAATTGATGCAGTTTCCCAGTTCCATGTAACACTTTCTGTAACTTTTACATTTCTAGCAATCACAACTTTGTTACCTTTCAAATCATAGATTTTATAAGCCTTAGATTTAGTGCTATAGCCTATAACATTCCTATATCAGCTTTTTGATCAAGTTTTCTCCTCTTAGCTTCAGGTTTCAAGACATAACATGGGTTGCCAAAGACTTTTAAATGATTAATATTAGGTTTAGAGTCATACCAGATTTCATAAGGAGTTTTGTTTGCCAAAACTCTTGTGGCCATATGATTTAGAAGTAGGCTTGTAATAACCCAAGATTTCCAATCATTTCATGAAAAAAAATTCATGGTAATTTTTTTTTAAACCATTATGTCGATGATGTTTTTCATATTAGTATTCCAAGAACTAGCCAATAGGTTTCATTCATTGGTAGAATACAATACCCATATAATTTCATAAATCAACATCCCTATAAAAGAGAACTCAGTACACATACTCATAACATTATATTTACATATTCATAAGTTTCCATTCCTGTTCTGATATAGTTATCATTACAAGTCTTTATAAAAGTGTCGAACGACAATTTCATAACTAATAGATTTGTTCAAACAAAATATATAATGTCTTAACATACAGATACATAGTTCATAACAAAATATACGGACCTATGAGATGGGATTCCTATACACCTTGATTGAGTGACGTCCCTGTTACAATGCAAAATGGCTACAAGAATTATAAATAATTTAAACATTATATTAAATATTTAAAAGAATATTATCACTACTTTCTGTTAATAAACTAAGTGAGTATATTCCTTCCTTTAATCCTTACATACATAATACAAGCCTTATGTCAATTGTATTATCCTTACTCACACGTCTTAACCTCTCCATAGGAGTTGTAGGGACTAGAGTTAATACATTGGCCATGGTTAAATTACTTCGCTTTACCCCGGTCATCCTTTACAGACATCACTAACCACGATCAATCGCATTTCTTAAACCTGGTCATCCAATTCGGATGCCACTAACTAAAGCTAAGTTGTAATATCCAAACCCGGTCATCCAATTTGGATGCCATTAGCCGAAGCTAATCACAATACCCAATCAAACACTCCATGAACAATTTAGTAGTCACAACAAAATAGAATAATTCTTTTATACGACATTATTTCAGAGATTTGATATTATTTAAGAAGAGAGTGGAGACCACCTACCTGTTCCTCCCGTGTGGTGTCCTCGTCCGGTCGAAGGTCCGATCCCGGATGTATTGCCTGACATATCTCAACATAATCACATTCAATAATCATATAAACCGATACCATACATATCCCAAGAATACACATTTTCACATTCAAGTGTTCCACACATCATATAATCATACAATGAAAGTCATCATATTAAGACACTTCTCTTAATTTTAAATGTAAGTCACCCACAAACATCCTAGTGTTTAATTCTCGAGTCTCGTAGTGAGTTAGGTCAAACTGACGATGAAATCATCACAAGAATTAAATCATTTCTAACATGGAATTTGTCAACGAAATTAATCCATTGTTGTCACAGAAAATCATCAGAGAAAATTGGGTTGCTGGTGACACAAAAATCATCAACAAAAACGGGTCGCCAGTGACACATAAATCATTACCAAAAAACTAAGTCGTTGGTGACACATAAATCATCAGCGACGATTGAGTTACGAATGACACATGGAATCGTCAGTGAAAGTTTAATTTATTATTGACTTAGAAATCATCAATGAAAATTGAGTCATTTTCGACTCAGAAATCGTCAGCGAAAATGAATTCACGGCAAACGCATGGAATTTTCAGTGAACACAGTTCACTGCTGACTCAAAATCATTAGCGAAAACTGAGTTGCTATCAACTCAGAAATCTTCAACAATGATCGAGTCATTTTTTATTTTACTTTTCCCTAGGCTAAGCGTAAGGTTTACATTAAGCTTTCCCATTTGTAACATACTCCAACCTAGTTGGATATAAACCGTTACCATGTCACATCTAATTTATCAAAAGGTTATTAAGCAATACACAACCAAGTCTCAACTTTTATATTTTGCAAAGGTTCTTCTAATCATCATCTCAAGACTGAAAGCTAATGTTGCCACAATCATACATTCTATGCTTTCAATTCTATCATACCAATTAATCAACACAAATTAATAGTTAATTCATATTTCACAAGAGTCCCATTTCCACCCTTTCTCTTGTTTCTCTAAGGGTGTTCATCATGTAAGATTTCCCTCATGGTTTCCCTTTTTTCTTTGACCAGACATTGATGTCCATTCTCTCCCAATTTACATATGCAATTCATCATTTCCATCACAAATATATTCATAACAATATGCTACAATCACACCTTCATTCACTTGGTTCATAACCATTCAAATTCATCAATCACATAAACAAGATCCATTAGCATAGTATGGTTTCTGTTTAAGCTCAAACATGTCACTAAGGGCTTAACAAGATTACAATTCTGCACATTCCATCATTTCATCTCACTTTCACACAAGTTCTTCAATCATATATGAAAAATCAAGACATTAACATAAACATGAATTCAGTTTTAGCTCAAACATGTTTCTAGGAGTTTAACAAGGTCACAAACAACACATTTCATCACTCATTTCTTTTATTATTTCAATTGGCTGGCCCTTAGTTAGGGTTTGTTCATCCATATACATCTATTTATTTTTGTTAAAGATTCTGAAATTATGTTCCCTTCACCCCTATTTTTCCTTCAATCTCTCTATTTAATCTTTCCAAATCTATAAGTGCAAGAGCCCTAAGTCTTTCCCTTTAAGGTTTCTTCCTCCCTTTGTCCCTAAATCTTAAAGAAACAAATAAGGAAGTGATGTTATTATTACCACACAATTTTAAGAAAGCTTTAGGAAAGGTTCTAGTGATTTTCTTCCTCTTTTCTCTCAGTTTTCTCTTTTCCTTCTATTGTTCCAGCCGACCCTCTAAGCTCTTTTTTTTTCATGTTTTTGGTTGTCTCTCATTTCTTTAACTCTCTATTCACTCAAACTCTCAAGAGAAATGGCATGCAATCTGGTTTGGTTAGGTTTCTTCTTGGGAAGGGGTGACTGCTACAACTAAGACTGCTAGCTAGTTTTGGGGGAGAGAAAAAGTCATCTCTTTTTTCTTTTCAGCATTTACACCCTTTTTAAATGAGATGGGGGTGTTTGGGTACTGGTAATGCTCGTTCTTTTTCCTCTTTTGGGTTATCTTAGGGCTGGTTACCTCCCCTATAATTCCCACCTAGAGTAGGCTGGTTTCCCCTCATAATTTCCACCTAGAGTAGGCTGGTTTGTTTCCTTTAATTCTTTCCTAGCATAGGCCGTCCTAATACTATTTTTTTTATTGGGTTTTACATTCTACTCTCCTAATATAAATTTTATCCTCGAAATTAAGGAGGTTTCGCATTCCATACTTGATTGTTCAAATAGTTTGGGGTACTTCCTCATCTCAGATTCCTTCTCTCAAGTTTTTAATTCTATTTGAGCGGTCTACCATAAGATCTTGACAATAGAAATCCTCTTATTCTGTAGTTATTTCACTCCCCAATCTAGAATTCTTATGGGTCTCACTTCGAGCGTTAGGTCCTCTTTGACTTCTATCGTAACTTGGGGTAGAACTTGGTGAAATCCATGTTGGCCTTTCGTAACAAGGAGACATGGAATACATTGTAGACCTTGGCTAATTGCGGGGGCAAGTCTACTTTGTAGGCTACCGGTCCAATACGTTGCAAGATTTTAAAAGGTCCAATGAAACAGGGAGCTAGCTTTCCTTTCAATCCAAACCTCAACATATTCTTTCATGAGGCTACCTTAAGGAATACCTGATCTCCCACATTAAACTCGAGGGGTCCACATACTTTTTCTGTCTATCCTGTGTGACTTTTATCCGGTCATTAATGGTTCTTACTTTTTCAGTGGTGACCTGAACCAATTCTGCGTCATACAACTTTCTATCCCTGATTTCTTCCTAACATAAAGGAGTCATGCACCTCTTACCATACAAAGCTTTGTGCAGGGCCATCCCTATTGTTGCTTGATGGCTATTATTGTATGTGAACTCCACCAATGCTATGTGTTCCTTTTAGTTTCCTCCAAACTCTAATACACACATTCTTAATAGGTCTTCTAAAATCTGGATGACTCTTTTTGATTGGCCATCGGTCTGGGATAGAATGTAGTACTCATATCTAACCTTGTCCCTAAGGCGCATTGTATGCTCGGCCAAAGATGACGGGTGAACCTAGGATCCTGATCCGAGACAATGGATACTGGAATCCCATGAAGTCGCACTACCCTATTTATGTAAATCTTGGCAAGTTTATCTACCGGATCAGTCATGTTTATTGGTAGGAATGGTGCAAACTTTGTTAAGAGGTTGACAATGACTTATATTATGTCATTCCTTTTTTTTTTCCCCCTTAGAAAATCCTGACACAAAATCCATGGTGATCATCTCCCACTTTTATTCTGAAATTTGTAGTGGCTGAAATGGTCTTGCTGGCCTTTGATGTTCTACTTTAACTTGTTGACAAATGCCGCCCTTCGATACATATTCAGCTATCTCTCTTTTCATATTAGGCCACAGGTAGTGAGGTTTCAGGTCTTGATACATCTTGGTACTGCTAGGATGCATGGTAAAATTGAATTCATGTGCTTATTGTAGAATCATTCGTTTAACCATCTCGATATTGGGTATATACACATGTTGTCCCATCATCAATGCTCCATCATCTGCTACTCGGAATGGGGTTTCTATCTCGACATCCATTTTCCTTCTTATCTTGGACCCCTTAATGTAACTGAGTTGGGCTTGTAGTATCTATTTCTGATACATTGGTCGTACTGTCAGTTGGGTAATTAGTACCCTTCTGAGTTGATACCCAATTTTATCCTTATCTCTTTCAGCTCCGTTAGCGGTTGTTCCTCCCATAACGTTGGTTTACTCAATGTTGCTTTGTTTTTACGACTGAGGACATCCGCCACCACGTTTGCTTTTCCAGGGTAGTATTCTATGGTGCAATCATAGTTTTTAATAAGCTCTATCCACCTTCTTTGCTACATATTTAACTCCTTCCGTGACATTAAATACTTCAAACTCTTATGGTTAGTGAAAATTTGAAGTCGGGACCCGTACAGGTGCCTCCAAAATTTAAGGGCAAATACCACAGCGACCAACTTTAGGTTGTGCATCAGATAATTCTTTTTATGAGTTTTTAACTATTTAGATGCATAGGCGATCACCTTCCCATATTGCATTAAGACACACCCAAGTCCTTTCCTCGAGGCATCACTATAGACCACAAAACCTTCGGTGATAAGCATCTTTTTTAATTCTTGGAAGCTTTCCTCACATTCCTTCGACTGTAACCACTTTTTATCCTTCTAGTTAATTGCATTAAGGGAGTTGCGATCATAAAAAACCCTTCAATAAACCTTCTATAGTACCCTGCAAGCCCTAGGAAATTATGTATCTCGATCATCATAGTTGGTCTCTCCCACTTCAAGATTGTTTCAACCTTTTGGGGGTCTACCCACCTTCTACCAAAATAACATGTCATAGAAGGTCTACCCACCTTCTACCAAAATAACATGTCATAGAAATGTTACTTTTTCCAACCAGAACTGACACTTGTTTAGCTTAGCATATAATTGATGGTTTCTTAGAGTCTGTAAAACTTGTCTTAAATGTCCCTCATGTTCCTCAAAAGAGTCTGAGTACACCAAGATGTCATCAATAAACACTACCATGTATTTATCAAGGTACGGTTGGAAGACCCGATTCATAAAGTCCATGAAGAGGGCTGTGGCATTTGTCAATCAGAATGGTAACACCAAAAATTCATAGTGCCCTTATCAAGTTCTGAATGTGGTCTTTGGTACATCCGATTCTTTAATCTTTATTTGATAGTACCCTGACCTCAAATCTATTTTTGAGAATGCTCTAGCTCCTTTTAGTTGATCAAATAAGTCATTTATCTATGGTTGTGGGTACTTATTTTTCATTGTTATTTTATTCAACTGATGGTAGTCAATATAAAGTCTATGAGTCCCATCCATTTTTTTCACAAATAAGATCGGTACTCACTGTGGTGAGTTGCTGGGTCGTATAAACCCTTTGTCTAACAATTCCTGTAGTTGAGTCTTTAACTTGTTCAATTCTACCAGAACCAGTTGGTACAACGATTGAGCTATAGGTGGCACCTCTGGGAAGGTATTTATGGACACCTCTACCTCTCGTTCTAGGGGTAGTCCCGACAGCTCTTTGAGAAACATGTTTGGAAATTCCTTGACTACTGGAATATCATTAGCCACAGACTTTCTCCATAAGAGTTTAAGATGTATGCGAGGTATCTCATACATCCCTTTCTTAGCAACTTGCAACAGTTACAATCGATACTAGGTTGATTAGGTTGGGAATCCTCTATCCCTTGAATAACATTCTCCTACCTTCAAGTATTTGGAACACAACGGTTTTAGTATAACAATTTATCTGGGCCTTGTACTTACTCAGCCAATCCATGCCTAGGATTACATCAAAATCATGTAATTCTAATGGTATCAGGTCTACTTCTATTTCATACCTAGCTAGACTAACCCCCACTCCCACATACATACTATTTGTTTCTACTCTATTTCCTAACGGAGTCTTAATTATGAACCCTTTTCCTACTATTTTTACTTCTTTCCCTATCTTGGTGACAATTCTTCTAGCAATAAATGAGTGAGTAGCACACGGATCAAACAACACATGCACTTTAAAGTTATTCATTTGCAACGTACCTACCATTACATCAGATGCTACTCTAACCTCTTTCTATGTCATGTAGAAGACCCTTCCTAAAGTTCGGTCATTCCATGCCCTTGGCCTTCCTTGGCTGGAATTTGCCACTGATTGTGAAGACCTCATCGGCCTATTCACTATGACTAATCGTTGATAACTCTGACTTGGCTGTCTTAGGCTTTATGCTTGTCCAAAATTCCTATTGAGGCACTCCTTCTTGTAATGGCCTCTTTCGTTGTAGTAATGGCATCCTTACCCTAGATACTAATAGTTTCTCCTTCTATGGCCTTCCTCTCTACATACAAAACATCACCCCGGGGAAATTGGGCAGTCTTTAGGGTGCCTTGGTTCACACTTCACACAATAAGGATAGTTAACATTCTTCCGGTCACTAGTCCCTCCCGAAGGGTTCATCCTTAAATGAGTCTACCTCCCATCATTCTTTCGTTTGACTGTTGGTTGAACGACACCGTTAACGCTCCTTTTTTTCTATATTGTTCAAACATTCCACTCTTTCCTTAGTGGTCTGCCGGCAGAATAGTCCCTATATCTCTTTTTACCTATTCCTTAATGACCTGTTGACCCCCTCCAATACAAGCTTTTTAAAGTCCGTGTTACCTTAATAAGCTTCCTTACTGTTTTAAACTGTAAGGCAATTAACCCTTGCCTCAATTCCTATCGAAACCCATCTTTCAACTTCTCAATCATATGCTCTTCTATCGGGACGTAGTGTAGGGCAAACAATGAGAGATCATGGAATCTCCTTTCATACTCCAATACTGACATCTCACCCTGTCTTAATGATGCAACCATATTATTCGTAGTTTCACCCATATTTAACTAGTGTTTTGCCTATGTTTTATATATAAAATGCTTTGATATTCTTTATTTTATGTTTTGAAGGCACTTTTGGATAGAAGATGCAAAAAGGAGTAAATTGAAGGTAATTGGCAGATTTGACCTTTAGTCGATGTTTTGTGCAGAGCATGAGCTCTAGAGGTCGAAATGAAGTGATTCCAGTGGCATTAAAAAGCTAACACACATAGCTTTTTGGAAATTTAGGAAAGAAAATAAAATAAGAAAGAGCATGGAAATCACAGCCTTCAAAGTCAAATCTTGCAATATGCCAATGTTGATGTTCGGCCATTCTGACTAGAATATCTAGAGCTACAGAAGTCCAATTGATGTAAACTCAATTTTTCTAGATTTCTTACTCGAAGAACTATCCATGCTCCAAAGTTTAGCAAAAAACGATGTCATATGAGGGAGATATGAGTTTTCAAAGATGAGAATTGAATTCTGCTAGCAAACAGGTTTCGTGAAGAAATCAGTCTAAATTACGTTCCGAAGCATCTAAATCGACATCCAAGTTTTTATTTCAGCAATTTAGCTCCTCTAAGTCAAAGCTTGAAGATTTCATGCAAGACTATTGCTTTGTTTTAAGGAAAATAGTTATTGAACTAAAATGTAAACTGTCTACTTAAGGGAGGACTATTTTATAAAATAGAGACTAGGGCTAGGATATAAAAAGAATGAGAGAAGAGAAGGGGGGAAGCCAACCAAGAAGAGAAAAACACCCCCTTCCTCTAAGAAACCCGAAATCATGCATTCTTCCTTCTTTTTGATTAGTTGTTTAACAAATATGCAAGGCTAAACACTTTTTGTTGGTTGTAAGGCACAGAAACCTTCGGATTTCAAGAATTGTGAGATTTATTTTACCTTTTCTTTTCAGTTTATATGATGAATATGTTTGTTCTCCTATGCTTATTTTTCCTATGATTGTTTATTTTAATTGCTAGAGTGGACTCTAAGTTATTATTGTAAATAATCTATTGCTAAGTTTGATATCAAAACCGGAGTTGTGGTATATGAACTTGTGAAGCAACTGAGTTTAATTATTATGGCAGATCTATGCTATTAATCTTAGGGAGAACATTCAATCAAATCAAACATAGACTGCAAACAATTTTGTTTTCTGATTAATCAACTTATCTAGTTCTTAAAGCTGCCATTGAATTAAATTACTAGTGCAGACACTGTAGTTGTTTGATGGTTAGGGTTAGTTATACGGTGGATCCGTTAACTAAACAATGTTAAGAAGAGATAAATATTCAGAATATAAATTGATGTTTCATTTTCATGATCAGTTCAGATTTCTGAAGGTGGATGTGTGCTTGCAACCAAGGTTTGTTCTCTTGATAATTTTTTGATTTTATTAAATTTTGTTTGATAGTTTTTTGTTTTCTTTTGCTTTATCCTAGATAATGTCCAAACCCCCCCTCCCAAAAATGCACATCATCTAGTATAAAAATCTGACTTGAACCTTCCTCGTGGGATCGACCCCTTGCTTGCTCTATACTATCTTGTGTGTTGTGTTTGAAGCTAGGATAATTAATTTGTGCGACCGCGACATCGCAACAATTAACGCTAGGAACTCTTCTTCTTTCACCACTCTAACACCTACCAATTTTGTTATGTACTTATTTTTATGTACTATGAATACTTAAAATTATGTTAATAACTTCACCATGAAATACTAAATTGTATGGTTGTATTTCTAGCATTTAGTTATTGCATCTCTTTTGTTATATGTGTGTGCGCGTGTATTCATCACACATATGTTTTAAGTAAATGAAAAATGGAAAGAATATAAGATGAATTGTGAGAAGCGATGTGAAAGAATAAAATGGAGAAATAATTGAATTGGTGGGTGGCTAAAGGCGGCTGTGTGTATGTCATAGAGTTATTTGATATTGTATTACCTAAGAGGATAAGAAAAGAACTAAGAAAATGTGTAAGTTATAAGGGAAACTCTGTTGTAAATTTGGTAAACCAAAGAATCAATAATGGGATGTATTGTTAGATGAATTGCAAACAAAAATAAAAATTTTGCCCTATTATACTCAAATATGATGATTAAAAATATGAAAGTTACATGGAAATTTCAGGTCATTATAAGGATACTGAGGTAGTGGGGCATTGATTAAGAAAGGTAGAAAGGGTGATGACTCAGATGCCAGTGCCAAAGGAGTCTCGAATTGATTGTGTGGCCTAGTTGTTAGCCGAGAGTACCCACTTCTGGTGGGAAATTATATGTGAGAGAGGAGAGTTAGGGAGGCATTTATGTAGAGAGACTTCAGGGAGGAGTTTTAGGAGAGATATTACTCATAACAGTATAAGAAAGAAAAGGAATAGGAGTTCCTAGACTTACGACATAGAGATATGACCGTCCTTGAGTATGAGAGGAGGTTCCAGGATTTGTCTATCTTTGCTTCTAGTTATCTCCCCACGGAGTGTTATTGGGTAGAGAAGTTCTAAGATGGGCTCAACAAGAGTTGAAGATGGAGCTGATAACGATGCCATTTCAGTCCATCCTTGAGCTAGTACAGGCTGCTTAGGGGATGGAGAGCGTAATTCGAGACATACCGAGACAGGTGAGTGAACAGGGCTAGACGACCATGGTTAAGAGAAGAGATTTTGTATATTCCATTAACAGGCCTTTTCTTCTGAAGAGGGGGAAGAGAGGGCAGTCTTTTGAGCAGTTTCAGAGGAATAGGAGTTTTATTGTAAGTGGAGAATCTGGGGGTTTTAGAAAAATTAGTTATGAGGGAACCTTAAGAGGTTCGGCTCGATAGGGAGCCAGTGCTAGAGGGGGTCTTCTAAGCAGAGGGGACCTGTTTGCCTATTATGTGGAAGATGTAGCTTGAGACACCCTGGACACTATTTAGTGACACCAATTTGGTGTTATATTTGTAGAGGTGAGGGGCATCGTTAGAGGGATTGCCAGTATTTAGGGAGAGGATGTTTTTACTGTTGGGATATAGGCCACAAGAAGAGAAATTGTCCTCGTAGGGCTGCAGAAGTTGCACAGAGTTAGAAAGCTACTACATAGAGTCAGCAACAATCAGTCTCTATTGATCGACAGACGAGGTCTACTAACATGATCAAAAAGTTGATGTCTTCTCCCATGTGCAGAAGTGTCAAAGTAATAAATAACCCGGCAAGACCGGGGTCAAACCACAAGGACTATATAATAATAATAATAATAATAATAATAATAATAAT
>Ga0325411_1000564_pt1 | contig 39106 bp, 34 predicted proteins | sample PopdelMetagenome_13_FD_206181 | JGI IMG/M metagenome (GOLD analysis project Ga0325411, IMG submission 206181) | Populus deltoides microbial communities from Bellville, Georgia, United States - Xylem-PdIQD-R4 | ecosystem: Host-associated > Plants > Phyllosphere > Stem > Wood/Secondary xylem...
TTTTTTTTTAATCTAGGACGAGTCAATGATCTATCCAAACAAGGATAGCTAGAGGCTGATGACTTGGATATCCATTAATTATAAAGGATCTGCCTCTATTGATGTTTAACGAGCATATTTCGAGTTTTATATACTGTTGAATTAATGAACAAAACAGGAACATTAACAAGTCTGTGATAGCCATCCAAGCAAAAAGAAAGATTAAGTGGGTGTATCGAAGCTTTCCAACATGGCTAGCTTCCGTGTAGTGCAAGAAGACCTAATTTGTTAAAGCTGTACGAATCTTTAATTTAATCTCAACGAAGCAATCGAAAGAGTGATAGGAAAACGTCTTTGTCGATCTTTATCCAAAAATTATTCAATTTTATTTGGTATGATTGTGCTTCCCATTCAAGTCTTCACAGCACGGTGGATGTATTTTTTTTTTAATTAATATGGGTGATTGGGTTAACTTATGTATATCTCAATTAATTTTACAGATTTTAAAGTTAACGACCATATAAACTTTCTATGATCCTGAGATTTATAGAACTCGAACTGGTGATCTCTATAAAGCAAACTCAGGACCTAACTAAGCAAACTACACCTCTCAAGATTGCATTCCAGAATTTAATCAACACACTAGTGCATAAGCATCTAATTATTCATTAATAATCAAAGTTATGGATAATCCGCATGAGGAAACTTTATTGTGGAGTTGAACTATATTACGAGCGTAATTGGTATTTTAGTAATTATTTTTTAAAATATTTTTTGTTTAAAAGAATATTAAAATAAGTTTTTTAAATACTTTTAAAACGTTAAAAAAGAAAGAAAAAGAAGAGAGAGGCTTTATATCAATTATTGCAGTCTATCTTCTGCTTAATGGTTTACATGATGTTAGAGGGATAATCTCATGGATGACAGTTCATGGCTACAACTTTTGATCATTTTAGCCGTCGTAGAGCCTCTTCCTAAGTTGTGGTTCATGTTGAACCCTGACCCTTTATTATGGCATCTTTTTCAATGTCTCAATTTATTTTTTTTTATATATAAAAAAAAAAAGGGAAATAGCAGACATCCTTTCTGATTGTAATGGATTAAGGCAGGTCAACTCTCTCACCATCCATGCTTGATTAAATTTCTACTAGATAATTTCCCACTCTATGTTTTGCCCACTCTATGTTTTTCCACGCTACAATATTGTAAGTCAAATCAAACCTTTATTAAGCGTTCAAAATATTCAAGTCTTATTAATATATTTTGTAACCCAAACAAATTATATAGGAATTGATTTTATATAATTTAATTAAATTTTCAGGTTCAAAACAATCCGAATGACTAATAAAAATATACTTTTATTAAAAAAAAATCAAAACAATATGTTTTTTTAAATATTGAGACAATAATATATTGGATCGACTCGACTGTACTTGAATCAACTCAGATTAACCTGCTAAATCTCTGATCCAGGTCATGAGACCTTGATAACCCTATTAAAAGCAAATAAAAAAAATAATTAAACCTAAATTTCAATCAATCTAATGTTAAAGAATGAAATTGAAAACAAAATTCAATTAAAAAAATAATCCAAGTCAATCCAAGTTTACCTGTCAAACCTGAATCATGAGATAAGGATAATCCCATAGAATAAATTCAAAACAAATTATGAAGCTCACTTTCTAGTCAATACAATGTTGCAGGATGAAATTGAAAAAAATAATAATTAAAAAAAAACACAAAAAACCACTCAAGTCAGCCCGAGTGAACTAATCAAACCCGAGACCCAAGTCATAAAGTTGAGATAACCTTATAGAAAGCAAAATAAAACAAATCACAAAGTCTAATTCTCAATCAATTCAATATTAAAAGGTAAATTGAAAAAAAATCATTTTAAAAAAGAAGAAAAATCTTGAGGTAATCGGGCTAACTTATGAACCGAGTCATGAGACTATTATAACCTGATAAAAAGAAAAATAATAATTATGAAGCATAATTTCCAATCAATCCAACATTGAAGGATTAGATTGAAAAAAGAGTTAATTAAAAAAACAAAATATATCCCAAGTCAACTCAGGTTAACCTATAAAACTCGAGTCATGTGACCGAGATAACTCCATAGAAAGTAAATTGAAATAAATTATAAAGTCTAATACTCATTAAACTCAATATTAGAGAATAAAATTGAAAAGAAAAATATCAAATTAAAAAAGACCAAAACATTTCAATGATATTTGACTCCAACCTTATCTCGGGTCAACCCTCGAGTCCATAGTTTTTAAACCCGGCTCGGTGGCCGGCCTGGTCCAAGGCCCGGGTTCCGGGTGTTGACCGGGTCATCGGGTCGGCCGGATCAATCCCTATTTTAAAAAAATTCAAAATAGCATCGTTTTAATAAAAAAAAAAAAGGTCAACGGGTTGCAACTAGGTTCTTGAACGGGTTTTGCTGGGTCACCAGGCAACCCGCCGAGTCGGCCGGGTCATGACTTTCTCTATTTTTTCATCAACCCGGCCCGGTTCCAACCCCAGGTCGACCCGCTGGGCCGGGCCTGGTTTCAAAACTATGCTCGAGTCAGATTTTAAAAATATGATAATAACCATTTTTGTCCTTACCTTGACCCAGGTCAACGATCAATCTCACTTGTGACTCTCAAATCAAGTTTTCAAACTATGATAATAAGTATTTTTATTCTTACGCTGACTCGGGTCAATCCGACTCGTGACCCGGGCTTTGCCCCGAATCGATTCTCGAGTTGAGTTTTAAAATTATAATAATAACTATTTTTAATTTTACATAACTTAGCTTAATAATTTTGGAATTAAATGTTTTTTACAAAGATATTTTAGAGATAAAAATAAAAACTATTATCATTTGAGACATGTTCTCTATATCCATCTTGTTTTGAAATTATAAAAATACTGCAAAATTATTCTCATACAAATTTATTTTTATATCTTTATTTTTATTTTTTCCAACCAAACACACCTCTATTATTTTTTATTATTTTATCCCACTAAAGTAACCATACATTTTGAAAGAAAGATATTTTTTGCTGTAACCCAAAAAAAAAAAAAACTAAAATAGAATAAAATCTACTGCGAACAATAATAAACATGCATGAGTAATGCCTTTAAACTACCTATAAAAAATGAAGAACTAGTTAAAAAAAAAAACAGTACAAATGAAGTCACAAGGTTGGACCTGACTAGAATCGAGGATTTCTTCTCATTGACATCGTCGAAGCAGTTTCCAACAACATATAAATAGAAAACACTCGAAACCTCCTTAGCACTTTCCATGTCAGAGAGGTTTGAGTATAAATAGCGTCTCGATGTCCTAATAAAACCATAATGTGCACCTACTGTCTCCTAGGCCTCGTTAACTGCCTTGTTGTAGGATTGCATTTCTTCCAAGTGCCTTGGTATTATTTACTCACCGAAGAAGGCATTAAAGAACCCTCTTACTTGGATCTGTAGCTTGGGCGGTTTCACAGTCACCCAAAAGCTATACGTAGGCATACCCATTTCCCAGAACTGTGCAAAACATGATGGGGTGGTCTTGTTTTCTCAGGGTGCTTCTTGTTTTAGCTCTTCTGGTTCTCCCAAGCTTCTCCCATGGACGTGGTATATTACAAGTTACAACCTCTTGATGGGTTATTTTTGTAGGACTTTTCTAAGGAATCATTTTTCTTTGGGGGAGGGGGGTTTACAATTGTTTGATGTTAATTGTAGGATTCGGTCGGAAAGTGATTGAGACATTTGAGTTTGGAGATTCTTCGGTTGAATTAGAGGTTGGTTTTTTTCCTCTATTTTTTTAATCTTTCTCTTCATAATAATTGTTACTGTTGCTGATAATTTTGTAAATTGATCCCTGTTTGTTTCCCAGGAAAGTGCAGGGAATTCAAGGGGAACGTACGAATTGGACTATGATTTGAATCCAAAGCCAAATACTAACCCCAAAACTGGCTATATATATACCCCTACTCCACAAGGATGATTGATAGTTGTTTGTGTTTGTGTTCTTCTTATGTTTCCTTTTCTAATATTTGTGTTATATTTGTGTAAAACAGTGTGGTTTTCAGAGTTATACTGGCTGTGTTTTTTTCTTTTTTGGCAAACTGTAATTTGTGAACAAGATGCTTCAATGTTGGATCTCTTGTCGTAACGATACTTTCTGTCTCCTTTCCCTCTGTTTTATTATTATTATAAGATGCTTCAATGTTTTTCTCTTCTTTTCTTTACTGTTGTAGAGTTCTTGATGCATTGCTTAGAAACAAATGAAAAGGAAAAAGGGAAAAAAAAAAAAAAAAACAAGGCTTCTCGTCGTGTAAATGTGCTGAAATTAGGGGAAAGAGAATTAGATTTTTAGTTTTCAGCTGGAAAAAGCTGGGAAGAAGAAAAAAGTCTGTAACCCACATAGTGAATTATTGAGTATCAATTTCATACAAAACTAGTGTAATTTCACAATTCCATCCTAAATCCTAGACTTGAAGTTGAATTTAGATGGGTTGGAGTTGGGTTATCTCAGATATGGGTTGTATCAGATACATGTTGCTTCGATTTGTGATTTAAATTACAATATGCTGGCTTAGAATAATTCTTCCAATCTTGCCAACAATATTAATTTTAACATCAAAAACCATTTCAAAACTCAAATGAACTCAAAATTTGAGTTTTTGTTTTTTTTTGAAATTTGCAAATCTTAAAATACTTAAATTTAGTAATAATTGGATTTAAAATTGGTTTAAATCAACTTGTGTTCATCATAACTTTCATTTGATGGTGTTCTCGTCTCTAAAAAATGATATTTGATTATTATTTTAAGATAAAAAAAGAAGGCAAAGGGGATATGTCTCCTCGTATCTTTTATTTTGAAAAATAAAAATTTCACTCCAAAGAAATTACACACACACATAGCTGCAATACTTTCATTGTATATCATAATTAAAAAATGTTTCCATAATTATTCAATTCTCATGTGAGATGAAAGTTGAGGAGATTGTTGATTTTTTTTTGGTTTTTCTTGAATGGGTTTTCTTTTTATTAAGCAAATTTGATGATAATGTTGATCTCTTTATATATATATATGCAATTCAGATAAAATAATTCTAGTGTAAATCTGTTTGTAATTTATGAGTGGGTTTTTTTTTTTATATCAAATTATGCAAAGCTTCGATGATTTCAAGAATTGGTGGTGTTTGAATTGCTTGCAATTCTCACATGTCCTTTTAGCTTTATTTACTGTAAGTGAATAACAAATCAACACTGAAATGAAAAGCATAGCATAATCTTTTTGGTGAAATGTTATGGGGTTAATCATGATACACAATTTGAAAAACTTGGTCACTGGGTTAACCCGTCGGGTCAGTTGAGTTTTAACCACCTCTATTTTTTCATGAATCCAGTTCCAGTTCTGGATAAACCGGGTTCTAAATTGACCCGCCAGACTAGGCCGGGTTTTAATAGAATGATAGACTATGTTCCCTTTAGATGACAACTTTTCATGAAGACTATTCTGGATTATCTCTATTGATGAATCTTGTTCAATCTTGATTTTTTGTGCAGACACAACTTGAAGAAGCGACCTACAAGGAAAGAAAGGCCAAGTTGGTTGAAAGCTCTGAGATTTGTTGTTAACTTTATTTTGGACTGACTATAGCTGATGTCAGCAACCTTTGCAAAGATCAACGAAATGGGTGGCCCTTCTTTGAGAAAACCATTGGTGCAATTTGGGAGATATTTCTCCTTCGAACTAGAATTCTAGTCAAGGAAAGTTGGATAATTAAAATAAATTTTTTATATCAATAAAAAAACCCATAAAAAATCCATAAAACCCCTAAAAAAGTCCCAAAAAGCTCAATAAAAAAACTTGATGACATTAAATATCTTAAAAAAATAAAATGATGTCTTCAAAACATGTTTAAGAAATTTCAATATAACTGAGAGTTAGGATTTTTGTTATAGCTCGTCAATGTTGACTGCACTATTCCTCTCCGACGCGATCTGCCATAGTAAAAGTACAATTTGGTCCCTTGAGTTTTTTACATTTTTTTTTCTCTAACCATGCCAAAAAAAAAGAATATAGAGGCCCATTACTTTCTTTTTATTTAATTTGAAAATTAATTTATCAAAGTTTTTAGGATATTTTTTTGAAATATTTTTAATTAAAAATTAAACTGTAGGATCCAAAATACATTACGATCATTGAAAATGACTGAAAACCAAGCGTCCGTTCAATTTCTTTTTAAAGGAAAGTCAGATGTGGGGGCGTGGCGTTATAGACCTAGACTTCAAGTCCTAGCAACGCCTAGGCTGATTTTTTAAAGTTCCCCCACTCTTTTCTTTCTTTTTTAATTAATTATTCTGTTTTTATTTTAATTTTAAAATAAAATTATCTTTAACGAAATTATTAATATGGTATTTGAAAAATTATTTGTTTGTGCCATAATTTTAAATAAGATTATAGTTTTTATAGTGAAATTTGTTTTTTTTAAATATCATCTAAATAATTTTATTTAGAAAGAATTATATTTTTAATAAAAAGAAAATAAAAAATAATTAAAAAATAAAAAATATGAATAATTATATATGAATCTAATACACATAATTGTTTTTAAGAAATTAATGATAAATCTTTAATGAGAAAAATATATATTTTACTGTTAATTTTTTTATCTGATTTTTTACTATTATTATTTTGTTTTTTATATATAAATATGTAAAAATTATTATGATATAATTTTTTTTATTGTAACTTGGTTTTCAAATGAGGAAGAGTTTTTATTTAAAGAACTGGATAAAAAAACATGTTTGAATAAAAGAAATACATGAATAAAGAATATTGACTAAGAAAATTGAACCTCTTAACTTGACTAAGAAAATTCAACCTCTTAACTTGTGAACTGGGTTTTATCCTAGTTGATCTTCGAATCAGATTTTAAAATTATAATAATAATAACACTTCTTATTATATCGACTCGGGTTGACTTTCTTGATCCATGACCCGGGCCTTACCCCCCACTTTTATTTTTATACTGACTTGGGTTAACCCAACTTATGACCTGAGCCTCGATCAATGACTTGAACTTTGTCTTGAAACAACTTTCAAGTTGGGTTTAAAAACAATAATAATGATCATTTTTATCCTTATATGTTTTAATTGAATAATTTTGGAATTGAAAAATTTTTATAAAAATATTTTAGAAATAAAAAATAATAAATATAGCTCTAAAAATATGTTTATCTGCATCTCATATTTTGAAAATAAAAAAATTCACTATAAAATTGTTTCAAAAATAAAAAAAATTTTGTGTTTTTTCTCTTTAATCAAATACATTTATATTTTTATTGTCTTTATCTTTTATGTTTCAGTATAGTAACCGAACACTATTTAAAGTTCAATTGCTATTTAATTTGAAAATAATGCTAATTATTTTTAGAAAAATAATAAGAATTTTTTTTTAAAAAAAATGCATATAGATTGTGGGAACATTGTGATTCATGATTGGATACGGCAAATACAATAATAATTTACTCCCTTTATCTTTAGTGATACAATAACTTAATCCTTTTAGTTTTAAAAAGTCAATATCTTAGTCCTTTGACCTGCTATCACTGTCAATTCTTTAAAATCTCTGTTAACCCTTGTTTTTTTTTTAATAAAATGACCAAACAATCTCTACATACCTTTCAATTAATATATAATAGAAAGGGTATTTAAAAAAAAATGAATAAATGACAGCTCAACACCTTATTTAAGGATGACAAATTAATCGAGTATGATGGATATCAACTCCACCTGACTTGATAATAAGTATTTTTTGGATCCAATAAATAATAAGTAGGCTATGAATATTGATAAACCCGACCCGAAACTCGCTTGAACCTAACCCGAAATATATATTTATATTATATAAATATATTTGTAGAATATTTATATTTTTTAATACAATAAGATATATCCATACCTTAATACTGAAATAAAACACATATATTTGAATAATATTTATCATTTAATTATTTATTATACATATACATACTTCAAATACATACACACGCTAACAATTTTATTTTCTATTGATTATAATAAATACCAATTGGATATCTAAAATCCAATAGATATTTTATAAATATTTAAATTTTTTATTTTGATGGATAAATAGTAGGGTATAAATATGAAAACCTGCGGGTATTAATAATCATCTTCCTTATAGGTAACAGAAAGATTAATGGAAAGAGCGACATAAGGATGCTATATTGGACTTTTAAAACCAGAGGGACTAGGTAATTACTTTTCTAAGAATACAGGGACTAAGTAAAGCAATAATTTAATTAATATTATATTAGTCAACCATGGTAGAGGAATAAGAAGAAAATTCCAAGATAGTCACTCGTATCCCCATATATAAAAATAAACAAATAAAAAAGTAACCCCACTTTGCTTTTAAAACATTCCTGCCTGAATTTCCTTTTCTTTGTGGTGAAGGAGCAGGGAAACTTCCATACAAGTATTGGGATCTTAGTGACCACTTCCCCGTGTTTTTTCTACTTCTTTGCCGCCATGGGCAACATACAAGCAGCTTCCCTTCACCTCCTTTGAAAGCTGACTCTTCGTGCATTCAGATGCCGCCTCTATGAATATGTTGAGCCTATATAATTAGCATCCCTGCTCTCCATTCCTTAAAGCACATCATTCATAATTTATTTTTCCGTGGAAGAGAATTAGCCTTTGAGTTTCCTCTCTTGCAGCAATATATTACTCAGTCAATGGAGGCTTGCCATTTAGCCAGCTTAATCACAGTGCAAAAGGCATCATCAAACGCCAACCAATCCTTTTCTCTATTGTTTAGAATGGTTCATCTATTCTTGTGTAAATTGATATTTAGTAGGTTCAATAATTTTCAGAAGTTTTTTTCAAGATTTCGGTTCTTCATCCAATCCCAACTAAGCCTTGGCAACTCAGAGCTTTGGGAAGATGATGATGGAAATCAGGATTCTGAGACATCAATGAAATCCCAGGAGTCTTGCTTCGACAACAAGAGAGACGAAAATAACATCTGCAGAGAAGATGTGGAGATGGTGATGGCAAACTTTGGACTTTTTTGCAGCAGAGAAAGCGAGGATCTTAAGGAGTGGATGGATTCTGATGAACTTTCACAGCTGTTTGATGAGAAGGAGCCGAGCTTGGAGGAAATTAAGGAAACTTTCAATGTTTTTGACCACAACAGTGATGGTTTTATTGAAGCAAGTGAGTTGCAGAGAGTTTTCTACATATTGGGATTGAAGGAGGAACTTGAGCTAGAGAAGTGCAGAAAGATTATCAGAATCTTTGATGAAAATGGAGATGGAAGATTAGATTTTAATGAATTTGTAAGGTTCATGGAGAACAGTTTTTGTTGAATACAAATCTGAGAATTATCAATAATCTAATCTTTATTTGTTTTTTTCCCCTTCTTTAATTCAAGTATTTCCTTCTCCTGTGCGTATTAAATCTGAATATCCATGTTACTCTACAGATAGTTTGAGCAGGATACATGTATTGCACATAAAACCAGAAGTAGGAAATATGAATTTGTTGAGAAGAGAAACAGCCCCCTCCTATATTTTACCTCCGGTAGAAACTAGCCAATTGACAGATGCCTTGTTCTATATCCAAAAATAACACATGGGATTAGGTGCACGGGTTAGTTAAGAGAACAGAAGGAATACAGCAGCTTCTCCACGTACGCTTTTGGACTGGATCATAAGAACAAGGAAATAATCCAAGCAGAAAATGGTTTTAATTGAATTTGGCATTAATTTATGGTTTTGATTAAGATTATAATCAGATAGACAAAATTAACCACCAACGTTCGATTTATTTTCAAGTGCACAGTGACAAAGGAATTTAAAATGTTTTATGACTTTTTCCCAAAGCTCGCAGGTGCATATAATAGCTAAATATCAATTAGTAACCTTGTGATTACGTTATTCATAATAACAAAATTTGCGATGAATTCTGAAAAAACCAGAACACCACTCATGCTTGCTTCATGGAATGAAGTATTGTATCGGAGGTCTCCTAGGGATTGGTGATACTAAAACAGATGGGTTTATAAGATTTTTCTTAATTTTATCAAAAGCCTCTTGAAAATTTTTATTTTAAATTCCTAGATTATTCTTTCTCAATGAAAGATTGGTTCGCATGTGGTTATCATCTAGAAAAAATCTTTATTTCAAATTCCTAGATTATTCTTTCTCAATAAAAGATTGGTTCGCATGTGGCTATCATCTAGAAGATTAACGCGAGCTATGTAATTCAACTTTTCTAAGAATCTCTTTATTTCTTTCTTGATCTTGGGTGTCCTTTATTGCTTATCATAGATCCCAATAACTTTCCAGTTTTAACTTTAAATATACATCTTCTAGGATTCAACTTTAATTGATATTTTCTTAGTCTTTCAAAGAGTTTGCTCAAAGTTTGCACATGATTTTCTCTTATCTAGGTTTTAACGATCATGTCATCAACATATACTTCTATATCTTTATGCATCATATCATGAAATAGAGTTATCATTGCTCATTGATACGTGGCTCCAACATTTTTTAATTTGAAAGGCATTCCCTTGTAACAAAATGTTCCCCGTGAGATAACAAAGGTAGTTTTTTCTTTGTCTTCTTTGGCCATCTTGATTTGATTATAACCTAAGAAGCCATCCATAAAAGAGCACGTAGATTTCTTTGTGGCATTATCTATAAGCATGTCAATGGGAGGGAGAGGAAAGTCATCTTCCAAGCTAGCTTTATTCAAGTCTTTAAAATCCACACATACTAGGATCTTATTACCTATTCCTAGGTAATGCCACTATATTGGATACCCATTGAGAGTATTGACCACTTCTAGTAAACTAGTATCCTATTGCTTCCTCACTTTGTCTAGCCTCATTCTTCTCAATTTCTGTTATACAGGTTTGCACCCATGTATCAAAGGCAACCTATGTACCACAATGTTGGTATCCAATTTAGGCATATTGATTTATGTCCAAGCAAACACATCATAGAACTCTTTCAACAAAGATACTGAACCACCATTTCTAATTTATATAATTAGAAATCTATATTCTGATCTTTAATTCTTTTTTCTCATGCTTAGTGCTTATACCAACCATTTCTAATTTTTCTTTAACTGGTTATAAGGCCTTCTCATACTACTTAATTTTCTCAATGAATTATGTTATGTTTTCTTCTTCAAACTCTTCATCATTCATAGTAATTATGTTTTTATCAAGATTTGGCTAATTTTTCTCAATCCAATAGGTTTGCATGTTTATCGAGGCTCTGCTTTCAAATTTTCTAAAAGACAAAAAGTGTTTATATGAACAAAAAAAATTAAGTAAAGATAAGAGATGGAACAAAAAAACATAATCTCATTAAAATTGATAGGGTGGCTTAAACACATATAAAGTCCCCAAATTGATATCTTGAGTTATGATTATTAGTTGGGTGAACATGTAAAAATAACAACAAAGAAGAAAAGACATATGAAAAGCATATATAAACTAAGCACATTAGACACAAGCACTCTTGGATGAAATTATATTTTTAGAACAATCAAAATATCTTGAATCTCCCAATTATTTAGCTTTTCTCCTTCAACAAGCTTCATTATGAAACCTTCTATAAGAGCATCTTTGATTAAGTTAATCATTAATTGGGACTAGAATAGATCAAGAGGGCTTTCTTTAACTTTTTTAGCTTTTTCCAAACAATTAATTGTAGTACTGGCAAAATGTTCCTCCAAATCTTTTTGCTCTTATCTTGTATGCTAGTTGTGGGAAAGTTTTTTGGATATATGGGATCTTTATTTTTTCCTCATCAGGCTCCCTTCCTTTATTCCAAGCCATTCTTGTTTCTTTTTTAATTTTAGCTGCCCTTGCATAGTTTTTCTTCAAGTGCTTGAATCCAAACCCAAATCTTTGGTATGCTGCTCTTAAGTCCCTTATATTTATCCTCTCAGGTATACCAGTGATTGGAACATACTAAAAAGGTAACCTATGCTTCACAAAGCATTTTGCACTATGATTCTAGCTTATGAAAGTTTTGGTCAGGCACCTTCTCAACATTTACAACTTCAAATGAATGTAGGTTACCATCTGTATTATTTTCAGCCTCAATATACTAAATTGCTACATTATTCATAATTGTCATAGCCTCTTCAGACATCATGGTCACCAATTTTCCATTGATAATAAACTTGATCCTTTGGTGTAGAAAGGATACTACCACACCATTTGCATGTATACATGGTTTTCCTAATAATAAACTATAAGAAGGGTGGATATCCATGACTTGGAAGGTTACTTGGAATGGATGTGGACCAATAATCAATTCAATGTCTATACTCCCAATGATGAGCTTTGGTTTTCCATTATAGGCTTTTGTAGTCATGGTGTTAGGCTTCATATGAGAAGCATGACCAACATTTGGTCCATCACATGTTTCAGTAACATATTCAGAGTAGATCCATTGTCCAAGAGCACATTGGTAATCATGCAACCTTTACATTTCATTATGATATATAGTGACTTATTATGCCCAGTCCTTTTAGGATCAAGTTTGTTTTCAGTGAAATACAAGTAATTAGTAAATTGGATTCTTCCTATTAAATGCTTCATAGAATCTCGTGACATGTACTGAGGGATAAAAGCTTCATTGAGGACCTTTTGGAGTGCACTTCAATGTAATTCCAAGCTTAGGATTAAAGACATCGAAGAAATCCTGGCTGGTGTTTTCTTTAGTTGATCAATCATGCTATATTCACTATGCTTCATTAGTTTTAAAAACTCAGTGACTTTTTCCTCACTCACTAGTTTATTGACCTTATATGTAGTAGGTAAATCTGTCACATCCTTTCCTTTGGCTTTTTTTTGGCTTTCCAATTCTTTAGGGGTTAAACACCTTTTATTTTTTGTTAATCCTCCAATTCTAACATGGAAAACCGGTGCAGGACATAGTTTCTACCTTTTATTTAATGTAGGCTTGGTCAAAACCAATTTTAGTTGCCTGTTCTTAGTTGGTTGTTATCTATATACCTATCCACCTACCATTCCTACCTTTATTTTCTCTTTGAGGGTGTCAATTCTTAACAATCCTCGTGCCCTCATACTTTTCACCTCATTGTGGAATTTTTTTTGCAATAGTTAATGTTGTGTCCATTTTACTAGTGATATAGGTAAAACTCATTACTATTTTTTTAGGCTTGTTATTAATATGGCATTTTGCGAGCTGGTTTTAGCATCCTACATAACTCACTCATTGCTATCCTTATTGATTTTGCTTCCTTCCTTCTTATCTCTATAACATTGAAAATTCCATTTCCTGAAATATGGTTAGAAAGAGGATTTGGGTTTACTGTAGGTGTCTTGTCAAAAGTGATCTTTCCATCTTTGATGAGTTGAAGGACTTTCCTTTTGAAAGCAAAATATGTCTCAATGTTATTTCCAGGACCATTGGTATGTTATTTACATTTGAAGTCTGGCTTGTACCATTAAAGGAATGGCGATTGCACGGTTAAGACAGTGATAGGTGCTACTTAGCCAATGCTGAGGAGACACTAATACATTTCTCCTACTAATATAGAAACTAAGGGAAGTTGTTCATTATTTCTCTAGTAGACATTTCGAGGGAAAAAAGGTTTTATCAGTCAAAATATTTTGCTGGTTATTTAGGGTGTTGGTTTAATTTTTGGGGAAAGGGATAAAAAAGTTTACATTGGATACAAAAGAGGGTTTTGGGTAGGAATTTTGGCAGCTCCTTCTTTTAAGGTCGATTTTTTCCCTAGTGAATCTTTTATTTTTTTTTCCAGTTTGACTCGCTATATTCCTAACTTTAATGGTTTGCTCAATTCATTCATCCACTATCATAACATCTATAAAATATTGGGTATTGGCACCTACCAAATAGTCAAATAAAGGTACATATTGGAAAACAAATTTATGATTTTTCTTTTCCAATAATGAGGGATTGACCCGTTAGAGATGTAGGTGTTGGTTCGTGAATATCATATACGTAGCGAAAATAATAAAATAAAATTATTTGGGAGTCCCTATGATCCTGTTAAACAAATCTAAAGTTGTTTAGATATTTATTACTTAAAGATTTGATTTTTTTTTGGCTTCGAATAATTCTTTAAATCCTAGGTTGTCATAAACCATAAGCCGTCCACTTATCCAGCCTCCAAAGATAATCCACATGAACCACTAGCGAGAAATCTCTTAAATCCCTATTTAAGAGAGAGGGATTTCTATACTTAGAGTAATAGCTCTCTATTCTATAAATTATGTAGTTTTTCTGTTTAACAGATAGACAAAAAATAAGAGGCATAACATATTATTTATAGGGAAATTTGAAAAACCCTATAAATTAACAAAATATCAATTTTTCCTTTGAATAATATCTATTTATTAATTCAAGATAATTTTAGAAATTAACTCAATCAAGTCCTTACTTGATTTTCTAAGCCTAGAAATATAATCCATGTATTAATTATATTCTAGTCTTTAATTTCTAAAATATATTTTAATCAAGTCATACTTAATTAAATCATCATAGTTTAATTTCTTACTAATGATTCTTAATATGTGTGACTCATTAGGTTCCTAATATATTGGTCCAAATATAAATTCTAATTCTAATTAAATAAATTAAATAATTGATTAATTTATATTTGAAAATTATGTGCATTGTCTAATAACGTGTCATGATCCCTCAAATATTAGAAAATTCATTAGTAGTTTGACTTAACATTTTAGTGATTGATTTTTTAGTGTTATTAATATTCTTTTATCGATAATGTTTCGATTTAACTTTAAAGCATGGAATATATCTGCCATGCTAAATCATATTTGTTCTTTACATAATAGTCATTGATTGTTTGAATAAGATTTAAAACTCTTTTCAAATCTTATTCCACATTAGCTAAGGATTTATTAGTCAATACTATTTGAGAACAAATGAAATATTTTTTCTAATTCATCTAGGGTGATGAATCATTTCTTCATCATTCAAGTACCTTTATATAATTCATTCTATACTTAATGTCTGCCCCTTCATTATCTCGATTATGATAACATGTTACAGGATCAAAGTATAACATTTTTTATATAAGAAAACCTAGTGATCTCAAGTTTAAGGATAACTTACACAACCGTCACGTAAGCTTTCCATAGACATATGTGATTTTTTCATATATAATTCTCATTCTAGCAGATTCAGTATACATGTCTTATGACAAGCACCTATATATTAGTTTTAGGTATCTCTTATACCCCAACTTATGAGAACAATTGCTTCATTTCATAAAGGAAAGAACATAATATGTATTATTCTCTATGATTCTAATAAATGTCCAGTATTTAAGAGAGTATCGTCTAATAATATTTTAGGAACAATGCTTTAATGCAATAGGAATCCCATAATTTAAAAAACTTTATAATTTTCTTTGCAAAGCATTTTTGTCCCATAAAATTTATCTTTAATCTAGATTCATAAATCAAATATTAGATTCATTAATTTAATATCATAACCCAATTTTCAACCCCCTGTTTTTCTAGATATTTTCAATATACAAAAAAAATGTTCTTGATGTATTTGCGTTAATTTCAGCATCCTTTCAAAAGGTTTCAAATTTTTAATTTTTTTCAATGCATTCAACTTTTACACTTGCTCATTTCAAAATTATCGATCAATTTTATTGATTTGACGTTAACATTGTTTTTTTTTCAAAAAGAATATGAAAATACAAAAAAATATGAAAATAAAAAATATTCGGACAAAAAGGATCAAAATAAAGAGGAAGAAAACAATGGACTAAGGTGAATTAGGTTGCTTGTTGGACCATGTAATCAGGAAAGAAGACAAGATTTTCCACATATAAATAGGTGGTTATCCCACACAAGAAAGGGAGGAAGTCATTACAAGAAACCTAGAGAAAACACCCATAAAAAACCTTAGCCCCATCTTTACAAGACCAACTGCCTACCATCCACACACAAAAAAAAACCCAATTCCTCACTCTCTCCCTTACTCTCACAGATCGTGACTAGCAAATACATGACCAATAAGGAAAACCCACTATGACAACCCCCCATAACCAATAACAACACCATCTCCTCTCCTACATGGTTTCTCTCTCACCATCACTGTCAAACACTTTCATCCCAGCTATTGTCACCATGTCCGACCATTACTGGCCTATCTTTTTTCTCCACCAACACTCTCAAACCAACCCATCCACCCAAAACAAGCAAAACATAAAAGCACATACAAGGTAACTTTTCTCTCCTTACGACTTCTAGCTATCATCAACCACCCCTAATAGCCTTACTGCCGGCAATAACAATAACCAAAGACGACATAACACCATGAGCGCCACTAGATTCACCTGTCCCTATGACATTATTTTCTCTCAAAAACCAAAACCAACACTAGCCCCTCTCTTTCTCTCCAGCCCAACTAAAGACTAGCGACTAGCTCTCCCTCATCTTTAAACACCAGTAGCTCCTTCATGTCTCTCCCTGTTATGGATGATTAAAGAAATCATTATAAAGGGACATATTTTGAACACAAATAGAAAAATAAAGAAACATATCTAAAAAAAAAGAAATGAATTGCTTGTATGATTTCCTTTGCTTGTCGGATCAAAAGGAAGAAGAGGACTAACTGCTTCAGCTCCACCCATCTTTTTGGTTTTTACATGTGGAGGCGCGTGGATCCACGCTCTATTAGTGGTGGTGGTTCATGGTTCCACATACCGCCGTTGTTCCATCATTGTTCTGGCAATCCTAATTCAATGAGGCTTCTTGAGTTCCCAGCAATCTCTTGTTCAACTTGTTTCTAACCATTGGAAGGACCATTTTATAAATTTGTTTTATGTGTGTTTTAAGTTATTGTTAAATTTTGAATTTTTATAGTTTGTAAACTTGTAATTGTGGGATGTGTAAGTACAAATATAGTAAAAAAGTGTGTGTGTGTGTTGCATTTTCTTTTTATTACTTTTTTTATTGTGTTAAATGGATGGTTAAAAAAAGAAAGGAAAAGATAAAAAAAATTAATTAATCAAATGTTTTAATTGCATATGGCCAAATCCTAAAATTTTTCCATGCATATTTTTATCATGTTTTTAAAAAATAAAAAATAGATATCGTAACCGGTTTATGATTATCCATTAAGGTTTGACCAAAATATGAAAAATCCCATTATATTTAGTTTGTCATTCAGAATGTTAGGTCTTAGCTATATCCAAGAAATAAATATGTGTTGGCCTTAGAATGATTAGGATTTAACCTAATAAAGGAGAGACTTCCTCGCGAAGGAAGATTTGCCTTGAACCTTAGATAAGTCCATTAAATAGCAACGCAACTTACAATAACATTCAAACAATAATACAACTTACCTTATCTGGAATCTTGTATACCATAGGTTTCCTAGTAGTCATAATACTAGGTGGAGACTCCTGAACTTAATAATCATAATTTTATGATTAAACCCAAAACCCCCTTTCCAACACACTCGGGAAGCAGATCCATTGTTTGACACTATGTACATCATGGCAGGATGATGACTCCAGTGGGACATTTTCTCGACTGGATTGAGCTTTATTTGTTTGATGTTTGCTTGATTTTGTTGGTTTGTTTAACTTAATTTTAGCATGCATTTTTTTTTTTACATATTGCTTTAGCATGCATTTTTACATATTGCTCTTGAATAAGTACGTTGGGTATGGATTAATGCCTTCATGCATTTTAATTTTTATGATTAAACTCAATTCTAGATTACTTAACAATGGTAGTTACACTGTGCCCCAACCATTCCTTATAAACCCCTACACTATTTTCATGAAAGGTGCTCACTAGACAAGGTCATAGACCCTTTTAAGACCATATAATAAGCTTTCCCTTTCATGTAGTTGCTTAGAACCTGCTTTTAGGATATGCACTCCCTAATAATTCATTTTGCATTAAAGCAGACCTAATCGATAATCCTGAACTCTGCAGGATTTTCTAGGCTAAGATCATGATTTTTTCTTAATATGGGTAAGAATTTGAGATTATGTAATTAGTTAGGGGGAATTGCCTAAAGATTAATGTCAAGAGATTACCACGCACAAAAACTATTTTATTTTTTTTAATAAAAGTGGCTCAGACCCACCTTATTGTTTTGTACTCTCTAATGTATATGGATTTAATCTAGATAAGGATTTGGAAAAGATCTTTTCAGATTAATCAAAGTATAGATTTTTGCCTATATTCAATAAAAAAAGTCATGGATTAGCCCTTCAAACAAGTTAATCCATATTCAATGTACATGTACATACACTTGCATTCATAAGCATACATGTATTCATGCTTTGAGGTTTAAATGTCATGTAAGCATATGGCAGGTTGGAATATAGGTCTCTAAAAAGCTCAAATCCATAGAGTTTATAACACTTGACTTCGACGAAGAAACATGAAAACTGAAGAACACACTCACCACGATGCCCGCTTCCAAGAGGAGTTGGATTCCCTGAAGGTTAACATGGCGCACATCACTAGCCTACTTGAGTAAACGCTCATGATCTCTAGAGAAGGTCCGTCCAATCAGCCTGTGACCTTTTCTCAAACGCCTCTTTAGTAGAGGCCCATCCAATCAGCCCGTGACTTTTATAACAATTCAGCCTGAAGAAAAGATGGGAGGACAAAGTCAATAACCCCAATGTAATACATCATTTGTGCCATCAACAATACCTGTACTGACTCAACAATTATGGATGTATTCACTAATGAGTCTTACAAGATAAGATCATCTAAAGACATTGATCATGATAAAATAGCAGCATTGGAAGCTAGAATAATGGCTATCAAAGAAGTGGACTTGTATGATCCTGTTCAAACTGTCAAGATGTGTCTAATCTCAAATGTAATTGTCCTAAAGGAGTTTTGTGTGCCCATGTTCATAAAGTACACTAGAACTTAATGTTCTGTAACTCATCTCAAGTCTTATTGTAATAAGATGACAGAAGTAATGCACGATGAAAAATTATTGATTCACTTTTTCGAGTGGAGCAAATTTAGGTTGGTACATGAGGCTAGATAATATGAAAATCCGAAAGTGGAAAGACCTCATAAATACTTTCATCAAGCAGTATAAGTACAACATGGGTGCCATTCCAAATAGATCTAGCCTGTAAAAATATGAAAATGGGTGATAGGGGATTTATTCAAGAATACACCTAGAGGTAGTTTGGTGTAGCTACTCAAATGGGTCTCCCATTGCTTGAAATAGAGATGACCAACTTAATTAAGATGCCTTACTTTGAGTTCAGCCCAACACTTTACTAACCTAGTGATAGTGGCTGAAATGATTGAACAAGCTATCAAAATAGAAATTGTGAACAATGAAGTCATGATGGAGTTCAAGTTGAGAAATGGATCTCAGATTGGGAATCTGGTTCAATTAGATCTCACTATATAATCAGTTGTTCAAACACCACTATCAAAGGTTGACATAACTTTACCACTCAAGAGTGATATAATTCAAATAAAAAGTATGAACATCATGATGAGATCTTTGACCATTCAATCAAAAGCTGCAAGAATTTTAGGTATCAAGTTTAAAAGCTGTAAAGTAAAAGACAAGTTGAGTTTATAAAGGATAATGTCATCTACCATATTGTCACTAAATCATCATGAGCACAATAAGTGGTTTGTAAACACTAACAAGACATATATGTTGTCGAGGGATTTAACCCAACAAAAAGTGCGGTATGTGCCAAACTTTGTTATTCTACATTTTGGTTTAGGGATTGCATCACATATTTTAACAAAACATGTCTTGTCAGTCTCTTTATTGTTTGAAATCAAAAGATGTTTTTGTGAAAGTAATAACTTGCCATTATATTGTTGTCCACGATTTGATAAATATAATGGTAGAAATAATTGAACCTGAAGGTGTGTTATGCAAAATGCTAAGAGGCAATCCTTACCATTTTGAAACTCATAAAACTGACTTTCATAATTGGCTTCATGGCTCTATTGAAGGCATTATGACCACATTAATTTTGTAAAAACCCTTTTTGTAAAAAATCCTGAAAAAATTAAACTTGCTTTGGATTTCTGAAATAATTCGATGTTTGCTTGAAACAATATTTAGACACTTTTTCTAAGGTGGTGAACAAATAATTCAAGCAATTCCCATTTTGAAGTGACTAAATTTTTTTTCAACTAAGACACGAAAAACCATGTAAACAATGCATAAAAATGCTCGCACCCCATGTCTCTTGGGCAATATTTTAGTTATATACATAATCACTTGTAGCTTGATTTGCTACTCATTGATTAATAAAAACTTAAATCTTTATGCAAAAGTTGCAAACAATTACATTGAACGAGAACAAAATTTATTGGTTCTAACAACTTACGCTTGAAATGATAATAAGCTATCTTTGCTATTCTTTCACTTTCTAAAAAGTATCCTTCGTGGGTCCTTTTTGAGCATGAATAATTTTTTTTAAAAAAAAACCCTGAATAGGATCACACTTCATAATGAGGGAAAATAGTACTTTCAAGTTGATCCTAACTAGGATCACACTCTATACTAGGGGCCAAGTATAAATGTAAAGATCAAAGACTGAAGAAGTCATGAAAAAGACAAAGAGCCCGAGAAATCTGAATGCTGGAGGGCATACCTAAATGGAAAAAAACAAAAACAAATGATCAAGTCTAGGTCAAAACAAAATGTGGATGCCTCACCAAAGCAATTAAAAAGGGCAAATCAAAGAAACACGATAAAAGAAAAAAAAGACATAATGATAGTGATCTTAAGTTTTTAAAATCTTGAAATACTCTTTGAGCCTACAAATCCTTTTCTTTCATAGCCGAAACCCATAAGCCTCATTACATGCCTTTAAAAATCCTTTTTAATCAAGCAAGCAAGCAACTGAAGCAATAAATGACGTTCTCAAAATGCAAAAGATCTTTTTAACATGAATCATGCCATTGCAAACAAAGCTACTCACTATTATTCATGCTAATAAAATAAATGTTAAAAAATACAACAATTTTTTTTCTCAACATCACCTTGAGTTTTTATTCGTACCTCTTATTCTGAAACTAATAAAAACAAAAGGTCACCTTATCATGTACCTTAACCTGACCAAATCATCTTTTTCCTAAAAAAATGATTAGAACCCTTGGGAGTTGTAAGAATTGAAAACAAAAGTGTTTTAAACTTACATCGGGTAAATTTTTGTTTTTAAAATGCAAAAAAGCAAGATTCATTTGAGTCATGGATAGCCTAACATTGAACTAACACTTCTTTCTTAACCATTACTTTGCCAATTCTCAACCAAAAACGCACAAAAGATGCATCTTAGTGATGAGTGACTTATCTTAGGGTTACGATCAAATAAACACTTTTAAATTTACATCTCATGATTTCTTTACAACAATTAGACTTGAATGGATATGATCCTTTAAATTTGCGAGTTGATTCCAAAACAAGAAATCAACTTTCAAACAAAAAGTCATTGTCCGAGTTTGCAAAGATCTTGGAAGAAATGACATTGACACTTTTTATGAGTTATCCTTGAAAAGTTGAATAGCTGGGAGGTAGTGTAGTGGACCGTGAGAGGGATAACATATGATATCTAGATCAGTTGGGGGGTAAAGAAGCAAATAATCAAATGATGATTCTGCAAAATCCATCAAAGCTATGAATAACATCTGGCGATGACAAATGCCTTTTGATGATAAATAGAAGAATGAGCACAATTAGGTCCGTTGAGGGTAATGTTACTCAATGACAATGTATAATTTTACAAACTCCACCAGCGATTTGAGAGTAATGCTACACTTTATGGGTATCTTCATGTCTAAAATTCAGTTTACCCATTGAAGGATGACTATGATACCTAAAAAATGTTATCGCATGAATGCATCGGTTGGGGACAATTTGTAATAGTCATTAACAATAGAAGAGTAATACTACACTTGAGGGCCATCTTCATGTCTAAAAATTTGGTTTACCTTTTGAAGGATGACTATAATACTTGAAAAATGTTATCAAATGAATGTATCGGTTAAGGGTAATTTGCAATAGTCATTGACAATAGATGATTTTGTAAACTCTTTCAGGATGTGAGAATAATGGTGCATCGATTGTTCACCCAAATAATTATTGAGTGGGTAATGGCGCAAGACTGCTATGAATGGGTGCATCATCTGACTAGGAGACAACATCATGGTTTAGAAAGTTTGTCATTTCTTAAAGAATAATGAACTGAGTAGAGCTTTATGTGTCGCCTAATAAAAGTCCAAGTTATGCAACAAAGAAGTAATCAAGCACAATTCATCACGTGGGCAAAACTCGAGCGGACTGATGCAATGAAAAAGCCATTGAACACATTGAACACATTGATCACTTGGGAAGTGAGTGGATTGAAGATTTAAGCTAAAAAACTAAGGGGCTAGATCAGTAGCTACAAACCTTTCCACCAATCAAAAGTTGATTTGAAAGGAAAAGGGGGCCTATGTTTCCAACCAAATAAGGATGCACGCATAGTATCTAATCCCAAATCATTGCATAATGTTTTTGTAGGAATCACACAAGAAATAATCTTTAATAAAGTCAAGAAAGACTCCAACAAATAGGAACCTAGCAAGGTCCTAAGCTGAGCAAGGCTCGATTCGATTTTCAAAGCCCAACAAGGGTTCAACAAAAAAGGAATCCAATAAAATTTCAAAGCCCAGCAAGACTCCAATGATTAAAAACCTTGTAGGAACCCAATAAGGTTATGAGCTGAGCAAGACTTGATTCGGTTTCAAAACCAACAAGAGTTCAACCAAAAAGAAATCTAAAAAAATTTCAAAGCCTGACAAGGCTCCAATGATTAAAAAAACCTTGATCATTGGAGTCTTGCCGGGCTTTGAAATTTTATTAGATTCCTTTAATCTTATTAAAAATCTATCAAGATTTTGACAAAGAAAATGTCCAACATGAAAAGAACCCAACAAAATTATGAGCCCAGTATGTTTATTACGGTTATATCAGTTAATGCATGTTTGGATTGATATTTTTTTGATAATTAGATGAAATTAATTAAGTCAAGATCAGTGCTAATTTTGTATTCCTTTACTTCTTTATTTTTTTATCGGAGGGATATTGTTGGACAAGAACAGGTGAAAGACAAGCTACCAGAATGCAATCAAGATATTTGAAAGCAGTGTTAAGGCAAGACGTGGGTTACTTTGATTTGCATCTAACAAGTTCATCCGAGGTCATCACAGGTGTCTCTAATGACAGTTTTGTAATTCAAGACGTTTTAAGTGAAAACGCTGTGTGGAATCTGCAGCTGTTTCTGAATATATTTTTTTTCCACTCAATTTCATTAATTGAGGATGTTAAATTTGATTCTACAGGTGCCAAACTTTTTGAAGAATTGTGCCACATTTGTTGGGTGCTATATAGCGGCGTTTTTAATGTTATGGAGACTAACAATTGTAGTATTGCCATGTATACTGCTGTTGGTAATTCCTGGTGTAATATACTGAGAGATTCTGATGAGATTGTCAAGAAAGATGAAACAAGAGTTTAGCAAGGCAGAAACAAGAGCAGAGCAGACTATATCTTCAGTGAGGACAATCTATGCCTTTGTTGGTGAAAGCAAAGCCTCGTCTGCTTATTCTGCAGCTCTACAACTGCCAGTGAAGCTGGGGTTGAGGCAGGTCTTGGCTGGAGGGTTGCTCGTTGGCAACGATGGTGTTGTTTTTGCTGTTTGGTCTTTCATGTCCTACTATGGTAGCAGAATGCTCATGTAGGATGGTTCTCAAGGAGGGACTATTTTCAATGTTGGAGACTGTGTTACCGTTGGTGGCCTGTGAGTAGCTTCATCTTTTCTATTTCTTTGAGTTAGTGTCTCTTTTGTCATCATAATGAAAGGCAAGAAAATCCTTGGTCCTCTGCATTTGTTTGCTAAAGCTACTGTATTACATAATTGGATTAATTAGATTCCTCATTTCGTTGCTACTTCCTCTATCACAAATTAAATGTCTCGGCATTTTGATTTGCTCTTACCATGGAAAGTGGGTTCCAAGCGCCTTATTTTAGATTTTTTTCCCTTGAAGATTAGGGGAAAGAAGGATCAATAAGGACTCAAATGTAAGAAAAAAAGTAGGAAAGATCTTCTGTTTTTTTATATTCGTTTAGGGATAGCCAGCAAATGAAGGTAGACGCTTAAATTGGAATAGAGGGAGTTAATTTTGCTCCAACTATTATATTGGTTTTTTGTTATTGTTATTGATTGTTGTTTTTGTCCTTCATTATTAGAGCACTTGGAGCTGGTTTATCCAATATGCAGTACTTCGCAGATGCATGTTCTGCTGGAGAACGTATCATGGAAGTGATGATACGAGTCCCCAAAATAGACTTAGATAACATGGAAGGTGAGATTTTGGATAATGTTAGAGTAGAAGTTGAATTTAGACAAGTCAAATTTTCGTATCCGTCATGGCCAGAAAGCAGCATCTCTGAAGATTTTTGTCTACAAATCCCAGCAGGAAAAAGCGTGGCTTTAGTGGGTGGTAGTGGGTCAGGAAAATCGACAGTGATAGCATTATTACAAATATTTTATGAACCACTTGGTGAAGAGATACTTCTTGATGGAATTGTTATTGATAAACTGCAGCTCAAGTGGCTAAGGTCACAAATAGGTTTTCGGCAAAGAAAATGCTACGATGGACGAGGTTGTTGAAGCTGCCAAAGCTTCTGATGCTCATAATTTCATCTGCCAGTTCCCTCAAGGGTATTCTACTCAGGTTAATTTTGATTAACTACACTTAATTGATGTTGGAAACTAGAAAATAGAAATAGTTTTCAGGTTCAAGAATATGTGAGTTGATATAAACCACATCTTTTAACTGTTAATTAACAACTTAATGGTTAAAATTAAAAGCTTCAATAAGTAGTGAAGAAACTGTAGTGATGGAAGAGCAAAAATGTTCAGCACCATCATTTCCAAGATTGATGGCATTGAACTTACCAGAATGGACACAGGCGAGCTTTGGATGTTTAGGGGCAATTTTATTTGGTGGGGTTCAACCTGTACATGCATTTGCTTTGGGGTCAATGATATCCATGTTCTTTTTTAAAAAATCACAATGAGATTAAGGAGAAGATAAAAGATCTTAATATTAAAAAAATTACAACACTTTCACCGACTTCTTGTAAGATTTATCCATAATTTTTTATAAAATTAAACTGTTTAATTATTTCACTTCTTGAAGCTTGTTTAAATTTATAAATAAATTTTTATAACTTACATATTTTGTTAGTAAATTTTTTAGATTCAAGACCTTCAGGTAGTGTTATATACACATCTTCATAAAAATTTCCATTTAGGAATGCAGTTTTGACAATCATTGTATACAACTATAACAAGCAAAATCCTTATGAAATTTAACAAAATTACCGATGAGAAGGTTTCATTAAAGTCAATCCCTTGTTTTTTTTTTTTTTTTTTATAACCTTTGGAAACTAGTCTAGTTTTATATGTTTGTACATTGTCATCAATGTTAGTTTTTCTCTTAAAGATCCACTTACATCTAATCAACTTTATCATTTCAGGTGAATCAACCAAAGTTTATACTTAGTTAGTGTACATGGAATCCATTTCACATTTCATGGGTTTAAGCCATTTATCATAATCAATATTAGATATTGCTTCCATATAATTAATAGTTTCATCAAGTATGAACAACTCGTCATCATCAGCTTCCACGAGAAGTTAATATCTTAATGGTGTATGATGTATTCCTACCAGATCTACGGAGTTCTTGTGTTTATTGAGTTTCAAGTTGAACATCAAATGTTATAGCTTTAGGCTCTTGTTCTATTTGGATGTCTATTTGTGGTTCTTGAACTTCATTAACTTCTATTTTTCTCTCATTGCTCATTTCCAGAACAAATTCTTTCTCTAGAAAAGTAACATATTTTGAGACAAACACTTTTTGCTCAATGAGATGGTAGAAATAACATACAACAAATTCTTTTAGATATTTTTTAGACTTATAATTATCTGGCTTAGCTCCTAACTTTTTAAATATTATATGCTTCATATATATGTTACATCGCCAAATTTTTAAGTATGATAGGTTTGGTCTCTTACCATTTCATATCATATGGGGTCTTATCAACAGATTTTGATGGAAACATATTTAAAAGGTAAGAAACAATTTGCAGGGCATAGCCCTAGAAAGAAGGTGAGAGGTTTGCACAGCTCATCATAGAGCGTAACATATGCAATAAGGTATGATTTCTCTTTTCAAAAGCTCCATTAAGTTGTGGTGTTCCAGGAGGTGTTCATTGTAAGAGAATCTCATTGTTTTTGAGATAATCTTGGAATACTTGGCTCAAGTATTCATCACCTTGATCTAATCAATGTATTTTGATAGTCTTTTTAGATTGTTTTTCAACTTCATTTCTGAATTCTTTAAACCTTTCAAATGATTTAGACTTGTATTTCATTAAATATACACAATAATATCTAAAATGGTAATCAATAAATATAATGAAATAAGTATATCCATCTGTGGCACAAATCATCATTGGTCTACATACATCTATATGGATTAGACCTAACGATTCTTTAAACCTTTCACTCTTTCTATTAAAAGGTGTTCTGGTCAACTTACCTAATAAACAATCTTCACAAGTTTCATATGATTCATATTTAAAATGATCAAAATATCCTTCATTATATAACTTAACTATTCTTGTTTCATTAATACGATCTAGTCTATAATATCATAAATATGAAGGATATTGATTATCTAATCTATTCTTCTTGCAGTTTATATTAAACAAGGGGATTTCAAAATTAAATATATACAAACTATTTATATAATCTTTAAAAGCATAAATATCACTATTCTTATAAAAAAAAGATCAACATTTTCCTTTAATAATAAATATAAATCCATTCAAAGCTAAGTAAGAAATGAATATAATGCTTCTAAAATGTATTGAAACAAAATAACAATTATTAAGTTGTAGTATTAGCCTACTTGACAAAGAAAAATAATAAGTTCCTACAACAAATGCAACAACCTTTACTCCATTTCCAACTTTTAAGTCCACTTTGTCTTTATTTAATCTTTTACTTTTCTTTAGCTTATGCATACTAATGTAAATGGAAAAACCACATCCGATATCCAATACCTAAAAACTACTATGTGAAATAGAAAGATAGTTTTCAATCATAAATATACCTAAAGTAGAAACCTTAATAAGTTTCTTTTCTTTCACGGACGCAAGATATTCATTGCAATTCCTCCTTCAATAGTCATCTTTGCCACAATGATGATAAATACCCTTATTTAAAAGACTAACTTGTGTTTGTGTTGAGGGTTAAGAGAAGGATGGGCTAACTCCACTTCTACCACCTTACTATCTCTCTCACCTTTGGAATCTCTTGTAACAACACCACTAGATCCTTTGGCAACACTGGATCCTCTAATTTATTTTGCACTATCTTTTTAGCATGCCATGGAATTGTAGTCATATTGCTTACATATATTGCATCCAAGTGTGGAAGCTCTTTTTCTATAATACCAGGTCGATATTCTCCTTGTTCTGTTCATCTATTTTTTCTTAGTCTACCCATACTCTTTTTAAGATTTGGTGGTAGAACAATCATATTGTATGTCATTAAGATCTAAATCAACTTCTAATAATGGATGCATCACATCATTGTATATCTTCCTAAATGTTTTCATAGTGTAATATGCATTACATAAGTCTTCTATTTGTAAAATTAATAACATTGACACTAGAAGTGCCGATAACAATCCTATAACCAACAACATTAAAACCAGAAGTGCTCATATCAGCACTAGAACTACCAACGCAAAATTCATCATCGTCATCTAAATTAAGATCTTCTCCGATCAAATAATATTACTTTATTGCTGCTATTAACATTATCATCACCATCATATGCTGCATGCAAAATATTTGGCTTCATGGTTCCTCAAGTGAGATTTACTTGTTGCGAGTCTCATATATGGACTTGCTTGTGTATTTCACCTGCAAAATATCTAGAGAGTGTTGAGATAGTTGCTCTTAAAGTGCTGCTCTTCAATTAAAACAATGATGTCTCATGTAATTTTCGTTTTTTGACTTGTTATCTGAATAAATGGGCGAGCATCTGTAGATGACTGAACATTTTCTTTGCTGTCAATAACATTTCATTTTCTTGGGATATGTATACTGATAGAGGTGAATACTTACTTGGGAAACCTTCAGAGCTTCCTGAACATGGGTGTTATGAGATGAGGCTCCTGCCATCAGAAGGTCTACCGGGGGTGGCACTGTTATTGTTGACTAAGGGACTATTTTTGTCACTCTTGTATGCAACAAGGATGATGTTCCTGGAGTTCAACCATATCCTCGTTCCATCATGTCTTGGAGTGCTCTTTTGTATAGTCAAGTGTTTCGAAGGATGGCTGATTTCCAACTCCATGGGACTGGTACTTCTATCTTTGGATTATAAGGATTTTTCCTTTGTGTTATATTATGTAGGAGACTGGTAGAGGTGACATATTTAGACAGTTAGATGCGTGATGTTCTTAATCACGTCTGAAAAAATCATGTCATTTTCTCTCTTCTGTTGTTGTTTGAAGAGAAATTTGTTTCTAGTTTTGCTCTTATAAGCGAGAAGATATAACTATACGATCTATCTTACATGTAAACAATATCTGCTTTCAGATTATGTCTTCGGTGATCGCCAATTTAGTGGAAAGCACAATCTATAACCAAAAAACGCTGGATACACCGTCCTTATGGGATTACGAGGTCAGTAGATTGGCTTATTTGAAGCCACCTGCACGGGCTTCTCAATATAGATTGGTATTTTATTTCCTTCTTCACTGTCTTTCTTTCTTGAGCTCTCTGTTCTGCCACTAAAAAAATTTAATTGGTTGCTTCTGGGTGAATCAAGTAATGTCTTGCTCTAATTTTAAGGGACATAGGTTTTAAATTTATTCTTTACAGGTCACCAGTTCGAGTCTTATAAATCTCAGGGTTACTGAAGGCTTATATGATCGTTAATTTCAGGACCCGTTGGATTTATTGAGTTACGTACAAGCTGACCCAGACATCCACTGAATTCACGTTAATAATAATAAAAAATGTAATGTCGTGCTCTCACTGCAGATCCTATGACAATAAAACAAACGAAAAAAATTAATTCTGGGGATGCTAGTATTACAGAATAAATGCACCATAGTTGTGGCAGCAAAGATAAAAGGACATATGTTTTTCTTTTCATATGCTTTCCGAGTTATACCTATTGTTCAAGAAAGGGGTTGATAAAAAAAAATTAGGTTATAGCATTATTGTATTTATTGTATAGTGAACTTCTTATTTGGAGAAGTTTTTGTCCCTGCAAGGATATTCAATAGCTAATTTTAGAATTTTTTCTAATTCTACAAGGATCTTAAATGGATAGCAAATATAGTTTTTAAGTGTAGCTATAATTTCTTTAATGTTCAAAAATTCTTTTTCTTATAAGAATTCTTGGGTTGATTTTTCTTATTGCATAATTTTATGCTAATAAACATAATTTTTTATTCAACTGCTGGAGATTGAAATTTTACCAAATATTTCTAGGGATCCTTATTTATATTGAGTTACAATTTTAGATCAATTTGACATCTAAAGTACCTTACGATAACGTCCATAAGCTACTGTACAAGATTTATATTAGTTTACTTGTTGATTTAGGTTTTTTTTTTCCTATTTTATTATTTTTCCAAAATTATTTAGGATGTTTTAACTTATTATAAATATGGTTATTTAGCTGTATTTAGGTCTTAGCTTTGGATTAATGATGATTTTAATAAAAAAGGATTTTTTTTCTTTGTTTTGCATGTTGCAAACAACCTTTCTTTGCATGGAAAAAGATCGTAAACTAACTTAACGAAGATTAACTAGTTTCGTGGCATCACTTGCATACTTCGGGTTCTTAGGTATAAATTTATTTCTAGGTCCAAGCTTTTTTTCGAATACTTTTGGTTTTTAGGTATAGGGTTACCTTTAGGTCAAGGTTTTAAACCTAATATTCAACTTTCTTGGGATAGTTTTCAATTTTATTGTGGATTGTGTGATCACAAGGTCCCATGGTCATGTAACCCACATGTAAGAAAGAAAATCCTGAAAAGCCAGAAAATTAGGTTTGATAAAAGCGTGACACGAAGACTACTTAAACTATAGCACCAACAATATTGGAATATGAACCCCCACCTAATGATTAGTGAATCGCGAATAAAAAGTATAAGGAAGAACGCCACAAAGTCAATTATTCTTTAATAAGTTGGATTGTTCTTTATTTAACCAAATAGAAATGTATTGCATCATACAAGACACAAGTTTATTCAAAATATCATGGTTCCAAAGTTAAAACCTAAGTACAAGCTAAATAACCTTAGTTAAAATAGGTAAACAAAATCCTAAACGGAAAAATAATAAAACAGCTCTAAATGAAATAGGAAAAAAAAATCTTAAATCAACTAGTAAACTAATAAAAATCTCATATAGTAGCTTATGGACCTTATTGTAAGGCCTTCCCGATGTTGAATTGAATATAAATCTCAACCCGAAATAAATCAAGACCTCTAAAAAAGTATGATAAAATTTCAATATGATCCAACAGTTGAATAAAAAATCATACTTATTAGCATTAAACTATGTAATAAGAAAATCAGCCCAAGAATCCTTGTAAGAAAAAGAATTTTGGAACATTAATGGAATCGTTACCACACTTAGAAATTATATTGGTACCTATTAAAGATGTAGAACTAGGAAAGGTCCTAAAATTATCTACTGCATATCCTCGTATTATTAGGAAAAGATTCATCTCCAAATAGAAAGTTCACAAGTCAAAAGGTAACAAATAACAAAATTGATATTGTATCTACTAACCTATATCACGATACCTTTTATAACTCCGATCAACCTAGAATTTTAACTCAATGTAGATCAATATGTCTGGGAACTCTTGGTAAACGTTTAGCCTAATCTATTTGTCAGATTGAGAGCTATTCTCAATGGCATAAAACTGGATCGCATGTATAATTACGCTAGAATTTTAATTTTTTTGTTCAACATTTTCTTGGAACATATCATTCTCTTTCTCTTCAAGGTGATTGACCCTCAAATCACCGATAGATACAATGCATGTTTAATAAGTCTCTTGTTTAATCCTTCAAACCTCTTTTCTTGCCAACACTTACCTTTAACAACTTTGTATAAATAGTTCTTCTCTTTTGCCTTTCATCCTCTCGGTATTGTTGATCCTCTCTCTCTCTTGCTTGCCAATCATAGAATAGTTCTTTTAACTTATCAAATTCTTTCCTTAAAACCCCAAACATATATGATAAGTTTTTGTGTTCTCGAGCGAGAACCCTTCTTAGTTCTCTCTCCCTTAGTGAATAGATGACACAAATAGAAAAATGAGACAAAACACAACCAAGATATGATATAAAAACACTATGGAATAGGAATTCTAACCTAAAATTTCAAATCTGAAACTATAGGTACCCAACTAATTTTAATGAGATCAAACCTAAAAACTTTAATCTACCTTGATACCCAAAAAAATTAGCTCCTATAAACCTGAATTTGTGATCTCTTTTATTTCTTTTTTACTCTTAATAGTTATTCTGGGTAGAATTAAAATGTTGGACACTTTTTTTTTTATCAAAGGACCATTAACGCAAAACTAGAAAATAACTAAAGAAGAGAAAAAAAATACATGAAACAAGATACAAAGAAAAAAAAGATATAGGCAGAAATAAATTTACATAACAAAAAAATAAACATAACTTGATAAATAGAGCTAAACTTTGATACCAACTAATGTGAACCTTGTGATCATGTAGTCACATAATTCACATGGAAGAAGAACAAATCTCGGAAAGCTAAAAAATCAAGTTTAATAAGAGTGTGACACAGAGATTACTTGAACTAAAGCACCAATACTATTGGAATATGAACACACACCCAACGATTAGCGAATTTAAATAAGTATAAAGAAGAACACCACAAAGTCGATCATACTTTGATAAGTTTGATTGTTCTTTGTTTAACTAAAGAGAAATATTTTGCATCATGCAAAACACAAGTTTATTCAAAACATTATGGCTCCAAAGCTAAAATATAAGTACAAGCTAAATAAACCTATTTATAATAGTTTAAAACATCCTAAAAAATTCTGGAAAAAATAGAAAAAAAATCATAAATCAATTAGGAACTAATATAAATCTCGTATAGTAGCTTATGGACCTTATTGCAAGGTCCTTCCATGTTGGATGGATCTAAAATTTTAACCTGGTATATAACAAGACCTCTAGAAATGTATGGTAGAGTTTCAATTTGATCCAATGATTGAATAAAACATTATGTTTGTTAGAATAAAACCGTGCAATAGAAAAAATTAGTCCAATGATCCTTGTAAGAAAAGGATTTAGAACATTAAAGAAATCATTGTCACACTTGGAAATTATATTGTTGTCTGTTAAAGATTCTTTTAGAATAAGGAAGAGTCTTGGAATTATATGTTAAATATCCTTGCATTATTAGGAAAAGAATCATCTCTAAATAGAAAGTTCATAAGTCAAAAGGCAACAAATACATATGGAAATTCCTGGTAAAATTTCTACTTGATCCATTAATTGGATTAAGAGTTCTACTCGATAACATAAAACTAGAGAATAAATACAATTACATTGGAATCTGAATTTCTTTCTTCAACCCTTTCTTAGATCATATCACTTATTATAACTTTGGAAGTATGGAGTACATAAAAATTACTTCTGGTATTATAATTACTTAATGAGTAGTCAATGAAGTCTTTACTGCCACTTTTCCTTCATTGTACAGGTAAGAGACAACAATGAATTTATTTGTCGAATGAAGGATTATTTGCTAAGATCATTTTTCATTGAGAAAGCCACAAAGGCTTTTGAAACCTATTTTCCAATGCAACCAATGAGTTTTGGATACAAATGGTATAGCTCATAAAAGAGGTCTTGTTCACACCACTCGCCTTCTTGCAAAGCAGGAACTCCTGAATGGTTGGCTTTTGTGTTTTCTGCAACTTATAGTGATGATGATGATGATGGTTCACTCACTGTGGCTTGAGTTGTTGATGATTCCATGAAGTCTGAGAAACCTAAAAAGTGATGGTTAATTGTATCAAGCATGATTCCTTAAATCAAGCTGAAGATTTCATAAGCAGCAAATTTGTCAATAATCAAGCATATAATAGCTAGGATATAATAAAGAAAGTTGACTCTATTTTTAAGTTTGTAACCGTTAGAAAATATATCCTTAATTTTTGCTCTTTTTCTTACAATATATGTATATATATAAAATATTGATTTGTATATCAAACAGGTCTACAATACAATTGTTCTCTTGAAAGTAAACAATTTGTACATAAGCCACTCTTATCACTTTCATTATGGTATTAGAGCTCCACTCTACCGAGAACTTGATCCCCAACTTAGAAAACTTCCCTTCACCAATCACGAACCCACAATCCACCACAGATGTTCCACTAATTGCATTAAACATTGCAGCCCAAATTAATGAAAAACTTACCCCCTCAACCTTTCCTCAGTGGCGTGCATGGTTTGAAGCCCTACTAATTGGCTACAATCTCATTGACTATGTTACAGGTAACAAACCATGTCCCTCCCCAAATGACTTCTCTGTTTCTTCCCTTCAAAAATCCCACTAGGTCAAACAAGACAAGTTGATCCTCAGTACTATCTTATCCTTCATTATACCTACCATATCCCCATTTATCTTCGCTACAACAACATCTCAGGTCACATTGTGCAAATTAAACACCATGTATGTAAGCAAGTCTCATGGTTGTGCCATGCAACTAAAGGAGGAACTTATCTTGATTAAGAAAAAACATTGGTCAATTCAAGAATATATGCATATTATCAAGGCCCTTGCAGATGAGATTGCACTTATTGATCATCCCATTTCAGAGGATGACCTTGCTATTTATATCTTAAATGGTTTGGGACCAGATTTTAGAGAAATTACCGCACCCATCTGGGCAAGGAAAAGCTCGATGTCCTTTGAAGAGCTTTATGATTTACTTATGAGTTATGAATGCTACTTAGGTCGTCTTGAGGCCACCACACAGCAGCTCATCGCTATAACTAATTTCTTAAATTGCAAGTTGCTTTCCCACTCTTCAAATAGGGGCAATGTCTCTAGAGGCTTTAACAAGCTAATCAAAGGACGCCACTTCAAATATGATGGTCATCCTGCCTCAACTTGTAACAATGAAAACCCATGTGACAACAAGAAGCCCAATAAATTTAATGGTCAGCGCAGGTATCAACCCAAATGTCAAATATGTGATCAATTAGGTCACATTTCTAAGTATTGTTCGCGGTTGAACTCTTGTAAAGCAACAGCTAATTGTGCTTCCACCTCACAAGCCAAAGACACTATATTGCTTATTGACTCGACTACTTCTCACAATATCACTAGTGATCTTGCAAATTTATCAGTTCATTCAGAATATGATGGAACCGATGAACTTGTCATTGGTGACAAATCAGGTTTGCGTGTCTCACATATTGGTTCATTGGTATTTCATTCACCTACTCACACTTTCCATTTAAATGATACACTTTGTGTTCTGAGTATATACAAAAATCTTATTTTTGTTCATCATTTCACTTCCCAAAATAACATTTTTGTTGAATTTCATCGCCTTTTCTTTCTTGTTAAGGATCCGATCACGGGGGTAGTACTACTCAAAGGAGCATGTGAAAATGGTGTTTACACACTTCCGAACTCACTAGTATCCTCTCCAAAAATGGTTGCAAATATGCATGGACATCACTAGATGGGTGGCATAAACGTCTAGGCCATCTGTCTCAAAAACTTGTTGAGCAAATTGTCAAGTCTTTTTCACTTCCAATAAAAACCAAAGACCAAGTAACTTCTCTTTGTACCTCTTGTTCAATCAATAAAGCTCATAAGCAACCATTTCATCAAACTAGTCTTCAAAGTCATGCACTACTTGATCTTATTTACACTAATGTTTGGGGTCCTTTAAATATGGTTGGCCTTGATGGCTTACGATTTTATTTTATTTTGGTTAATCATTTTACCAAACACATATGGTTTTATCCCATGACAAATAAATCTTATGTAAGCACATCTTTCCTCAATTTAAACATCTTGTTAAAAACAAATTTCAAACCAAAATCAAAAGTCTTTACTCGAACAATAGTGGTGAATTCATTGCACTTAAACAATATTTTTTATACATGGGATTAGCTACTACACCATACCCCTCATACACCTCAACAAAATGGTGTCTCTAAGCGTCACCATTGTTGCTTAGTGGAAACTGGCCTCACACTTTTACATGATGTCTCCTTTCCATTATCTTATTGGCCCCATGCCTTCTCCACAACCACATATCTTATTAACCAGCAACCAACTCCTCTACTACAAAACAAAACTCCATTTGAAATCTTATTTCATTAAATCCCAAATTATCTCAAATTAAAATAATTTAATTGCCTTTATTTCCCTCTCACCAAACCATACAACATAAATAAACTCTAACCGAAAGTCATTCTGTGTATGTTTATTGGCTATTCTCAAACTCAGAATGCTTACAAATGCCTAGATTTATCTACAAATAGACTCTATCTCTCTTGTCATATTTTATTAGACGAAACTCAAACCCCATTTCAAATTATTTCCATCAGACACACATCATCTCCTTCATCATCCAGGATGGATGCGCCACCCATCGATGTACCCACTCCGCCGAAACCATCACTAGTGACCTCAGATCGTGCCACCACTTCTGCATCACCTTCAGGTACCACCTTTGATCTTCCCTCTTTTGTTTTGGACTAATTGTAATTAAATTCTCCATGCTCTACTCCCCAATGTATTACATCACAATGAGGATTTCTTTCCCTCGTAAATTTTAACCTTCACAGTCAATTCTCTAACACAGACACACACGGACATTCCCATCTCCTCTCAAATCTCACCTCCTGTGTCTATTGTTCCAAATGAATCCCAGCCACAAAGAACCCACTCTATGGTCACTAGGTCCATAAATCAAATTTACAAACCAAAGCAATTCCATGTTGTTACCAAACATTTTATTCCCCATGCTATTGAACCCAGTTGTGTGAGTCAAGCACTCTATGATCCTCGTTGGAAACAAGCTATGTTTGAAGAGCTTACAGCTCTAATGAGACACAACATATGGATATTAGCACCTCCACCCAAAAACCGTAATCCCATAAGTTGTAAATGGGTGTTTTGGGTTAAGTGAAAAGTTGATGGGTCGATTGATTGCTTTAAAACAAGGCTTGTTGCAAAAGGCTTCAATCAACGCCCTGGTTTGGATTACAAGGAAACATTTAGTCTGGTTGTGAAACCAGCTACTATTAGAATTGTTCTAACACTCGTTGTTACACAAGGCTGGTTATTGAGACAACTTGATGTTCACAACGCATTCTTGCATGGTCTATTAATTGAGGATGTATATATGGTTCAACCTCTGGGTTTTAAAGATGATACAACACCTCATCATGTTTGTAGGCTCAACAAAGCTATTTATGGCCTCAAGCAAGCCCCACGAGCATGATACTCCGCTCTAAAAAGGTGTCGTTCTAGAATTTGGCTTTCTAAACTCCAAAGTTGATTCTTCATTGTTCATCTATAAAACTAAATATGTCACTAGCTACTTCTTGGTGTTGTAGATGATTTGGTTATTACAGGAAATGATCCCGCTTTTGTCTCATCAATCATTACCCAACTTGATACTCAGTTCTCTTTAAAAAACATAGGTCAGCTATATTTTTTTCTTGGGTATGGAGGTTATTCCCATTATAACAGGTCTTTTCTTGTCTCAACACAAATATATTTGAGACTTATTAACAAAGATTAACATGCATGACGTAAAAGATGTTACCACTTCACTATGTATAAGCACTGCGCTCAAGCTACTTGATGGCACATCCTCGATTGATAGCACAAAATTCAAAACTGTCATTGGTGTTTTGCAATACTTGTCCCTCACACACTTGAGCATTTTTTTTGTTGTAAATAAATTATCCCAGTTCATGCATAAGCCAACAACAACTCATTGATCAGCTGCAAAACGGTTGCTTCGATACTTGAAGCACACCATTTTTCATGGGATTCACATTCGAAGAAGCTCACCCTCCATACTTACCACATACTCCGATGTTGATTGGGTAGGTAATTTGACGATCAAAAATCTACTTCGACATACATATGTTTTCTTGGTTCTAATCCTATTTCTTGGAGTTCAAAAAAACAACGTGCTGTCACGCGATCTTCAACTAAAGCTGAGTATAGAGCACTTGCAAACGCTGCTTCTAAGACACTATGGCTCCTAGCACTCTTTGCTAAACTTGACTTCTCCATTTCAGCTTCTCTAAAGCTTTTATGTGACAATTTAGGAGCAACACATTTGACCTTCAATCAAATCCAACATTCAAGGATGAAACACATTCAGATTGACTTACATTTTGTAAGTGACATTGTGTAAAAGGGTACACTCCATGTTCATCATGTCAACACACAATATCAACTTGCTGACCTTTTGACAAAACCCCTGTCACGTCAACGCATATAACTACTTCGAAACAAGATTAGAGTCATCAATGGTACCTCCATCTTGAGGGGGCGTGTCAAGGATGATTCCTTAAATCAAGCTGAAGATTTCATAAGCAGCAAATCTATTAATCAAGCATGTAATGGCTAAGATATAACAAGGAAAGTTGACTCTGTTTTTAAGTATGTAACCGTTAAAAAATAAATCCTTAATTTTAGCCCTTTTCCTAGAATATATTTTACAAGTTATGTATATGTATAGAATATTGATTTGTATATCAAATGGGTCTGCAATACAATTGTTCTCTTGAAAGTAAACAGTGCAGAAGCCACTCTTATCACTTTCATCAAATTGATTGTTGCATGGCATAGAAAATAGTGTATGTATTACTCACTCTTAACATATTGCAGTGCTTGTTGTGACTAAGGATATCACCAAATCACCCATAATAGCTCAACAAAATAATAATTATTTATCAAAGGAAAAGAATTTTATAATACTGTATGGGTCTTTGGCAAATGTATTTTTTGTCCATTTTTTGTTTAGTATTACTGATTGTTGCTCTCAAAATCTTAAAAATGAATGAAAAGCTGAAACATCGAGAGAATAACATAGGTTGTGTTGTGTTTCTTTCTAGGAACTTAAAAGAAGTCAAGGACTGCATGAACATGAAAAACTTGATCGAAGGTGTTAGATGTAATGTAAAGAATCCAATGATAGCAGAAAATCCTACATCTACTATAAAACAATTAAAAATCTAAAAACATATAAAAAAAATCCAAATTAAAATATAAAGTCTAAAAAAACATGGAATTGTTTTTTACAAATGTCATATAAACAATATTTGTGCTCAAAACATGATTTTGAAAGATTTGACATAATGTTCCACAATACAGTGAATGGTCGCCCTAAGAAAATTTTTTCTTAGAATCATCTATAACACTACCAGAAAACCGGAGAAAAGCAACGGAATTACCGACAGAATCTTTCAGTTGGTATAAATTACCGACGGAAATAATTCCGTCTCAAAATCTGCCGGTATATACCGACGAAATCAATCCGTCGGCGAAACCGTCGGTATATACCCACGGTTTCGCCGACGGAGCATACAGTTCGTCTGGAATATACGCAACGGCATGGAGACGTCAGGTGATTTTACCGACGGAAATTACCGAGGGATTCAAACTGAGTGACGTGGTGCTTTCACCGACGGAATCACCGACGGCAGTAATCTGTCGGTGATTCCATCGGAAAAAACCATTATATGCCCCCATCTACCGACACTCTCTTCCTCTGTTTCTCCTTCTTCTTTCCCATCCCACCTCTCCCCTCCCAAACTGCAGCCAAACACCCATCCCAAACTCTCCACTATTCTCAACACGAGCACTCAAGTTTCTTATATCT
>Ga0325411_1000566_pt1 | contig 39082 bp, 19 predicted proteins | sample PopdelMetagenome_13_FD_206181 | JGI IMG/M metagenome (GOLD analysis project Ga0325411, IMG submission 206181) | Populus deltoides microbial communities from Bellville, Georgia, United States - Xylem-PdIQD-R4 | ecosystem: Host-associated > Plants > Phyllosphere > Stem > Wood/Secondary xylem...
TTTTTGCGGCAGGCCAGGCTGGCACAGATTGATTTATTCTCAGAGAATGGAATGAGAGAAGCTAGCGTCCTGCGCTACAAAGAAAAGCGGCGTACACGCCTTTTCTCTAAGAAGATCAGATACCAGGTCAGAAAAGTCAACGCTGATCAACGGCCCAGAATGAAGGTACACTTCTTTTCTTTTCCTTACTCCATGTTATGTACTTTCCTTTTGCTGAGGTCGCTCTTGGTGATTTCAGTTAATTATACCCTGAAAAGTGGAAAGTGGGAGGTTGATGGTATATCTTCTATATTACTTCTAGCTTCTTTTTTTTTTTAATATTTTTAAAAATATAACAAAATTATTATTTTAATATATTTTCTTATATAAAAATTATTTTGTAAAACAATAAAGAGAACTTCTTAATATATGATGATAAATAAGTCTATGATAAATCATTCAAATAGTTTATCATATTTTAGTGTAACTTTTGGGATGCAAAACATATATTTCATACAAAATAAACTTTAAATTGAAGGAAATGATTAAAGAAATCCAAGATCTTAGAATTAAAATATAAGATTTTTCAAAGTCTGGGGGTGCCATTGCCCCTAACCCCTAAAAAATATTTGCTAGTCTTTTGTTAAACTGGCAGTTCTTTCTGCAAGAAATTAGCCCTTTTATTGAATTTACTAAAAATAAAAAGGGTAGCTTGGACCTTCTTCTCTACTCTAATTTATGATTCTTGTAACGTTACAGGGAAGATTTGTGAGAAGGCCGAATCCAAGAAGTGATGAACAAGAGAAGAAGAAGAAGCTGTGATCATCATCATCATCATCATCACTACTTAATTTGATGATGGTATCTTTTGTTTTGCAATATTTACTTGCTTTCTTTTCATCTTCTACGCAAAAACCCGAGGAGATGGAGGCTGGTTGAGGAGAGGAGGATATAGAAGTATTCGCCGACGAGTTTTTTTCGCCTAGGCTCTATATCTTCTCTTTGTTTTCTAGTTTTTGGAAAGATACTGCTTGAGTTTTTTTTTTTTTTTGGTTCAAGAAAGTTATCGATAGCATCATTTAGCAGCTAAGAGGCTCTTGATGGTTCAATATTAATACAAAGTACAAATTAACTCTCTTTTCTTTTTCAATTCTTTTAGTTATGATTAAGAAACTTAATACAAACTATGCGCGAGTTTGTGCTAAGATTAATGTGGATAAAGTTTTATGTGTAGTAAAAAATATGTATGAAATGTTTGGTAGTTAGTTGTGTTTAGGAGTATTGTTGTTTTTTAAAATATTTTTTATTTGGAAATGTATTAAAATAATATATTTTTTTAGTTTTTTAAAATTATTTTTGATATCAGCGTATCAAAATGATCTAAAAACACTAAAAATATTAATTTAAAGCAAAGAAAAAAATAAAAAAATTTAATTTTTTTTTAAAAGCATTTTTGAAACGCAAAAACAAACAGGATTTTAGGAATTTTTACGAAACTCAGTTAAAAAAACATATAAAAACTTCTGCATAAAAACTACGTTTCAAACTCAATTTTTTAGTAGATCCCGCAACATAAAATATAATTTGGTTTGTTACCAAACACCCTGCTGCGTTTGTTTCACATCAAACGCAAAGACTTGCGGAAAATAAACATAACCTAAATTTGTTTGTTTTTGTGTTTTAAAAGTATTTTTTAAATTTTTAATTTTTTATATGCTTCAAAATAATTTTTATAATTTTTAAAAATTATTTTGATGTATTAATGTCACAAATATTTTTTTAAAAATAAAAAATTATTTTATTATATTTTTAAACAAAAAACAATTTTAAAATTACTGTATTTCCACTCTCATAAAAGTTCTTGTTATAAAAAAAGATGAGATAAAAATATAAAGAGCACAAGGCAATGCCGTTCGAAATAACCAAAATCATGGGCAAAATCACATGAATATCATGAGAAAAAACGCAATTAATCTACTCCCATTAATGCTCTTATCAGCACCAATTTCGTCTCAATTGGCTCATCAATTTGAGCTCGTAATCGAAGTGCATGTGTATGTACCCAGATTGTTCAATATGCTGGCTTTACTCTTCCATTATGAAAACATGGACGCCACGACTTTCTTAGTTGCATAAAAGTTGGAGCCGAGTTGCCGGAGTGTTTGGAAACACGGTTATATTTATATTTAAAAAATAATAATTTTTTTATATGTTTTGTATAGTTTTAATATGCTAATATTTAAAATAACTTTTTTTAAATAAAAAAATAATATTTTAATATATTTTGATATAAAAAATATTTTAAAAAACAACTGTAATCATATTTTCAGATAATTTAACCTGTCAAATTATCTACCATTATTAGTTATTTCGAGTTGATTATTTTTATTATAAACTCTTAGAGTAACATCTTCGTCAGCCGTTTTAAGAATTTATTGATTTAATGATAAATAAATCCATAGATATTTTCATGGAAAATAACAGTTGTCAAAATTCCTTATAAATACTAACGTGAATAGTTTAATAAGGCATTATTTATCCTCCGTGAGAAATAATTTAATAAAATATAAATACTTTTTAAAGGGAATATATTTGTCCTTTCTTAATTTCTTAGGTTTTCAATAAAGAGCAGACCTAAAAAAAACACCTCATAATTATATTACAGGTAGTCTTATTCAGTGTTTTAAAACTTGCACCTACCAGTGGGTCAACCCAAGAACTAGTAGACCCGGGTTCTAGACCGTTTCGGGTTCATTAGGATAGCTCCTAGGAAATTCGCATGGTCAAACCTAGGTGACCAGCGGTTAACCCAAGGATGAACTTTTTTATTATTAACGACGTCGTTTTGAACAGGGGTAAAAATCATCGGTTCCCAAGACAGGCAACCACGAGGTTGTGTTGAAATGTTCAGACTACAAGCTACGCTCGGAAAGTCGGGGATAAGTAAGAAGAGAAGAATTTGAAAGAAAAAAAGAGAAATCCCGTAGAAATCGAATCCCTAATTCCACCAATGCCTTCTTCATTTCACCCAATTTGCTTCTTCTTCTTGAACGAACCTTCAATTCAAGCTTGAAATATATTCAACTTCAGCTCTTCTTTTTTCTTCTCTTCACAGTTTTCAATACATAGTTTTTACGCTTGGACCTCGTTTGTGGTGGCCAGGGTGGTGGCGGAGGCCGAAATCAACAAGAACATGCACTGAGAGGAGAGAGAAACTGTCGTGAGCATTGGTGTCAAAATCGGGAGTTAACTCGTAAAATCACGGCACCGCCCTCCTCCCTCTATCTCACGCAGCGCAGCCAGCAACCACCCCTCTCGCTTAGGTCAGTCCCAAAATTTACTTTCAAAATTGAATTGCAAACATTAGTTAGCACATTGTCCTTTCTATCACATGATTATTTGCCAAATGGGCCAATTGCCTGATTAGTCATGCTTTGCTTTTCAAAAAGAAGTGCTGCACATGGAAGTTTTTTTTTCTGCTTGTAGAATATAATTGACTTGGGCAGGTTTAAAATATCCATTGTTTTTGCGGAGCAAGTGAGAGAGAGGTAAAAGGAGGTGGTCCTTCTTGGATGAAAGGTTTACCTTTTGAATGCTACGTATGTGTTTAAAACTGGGTTTTGGTTGGTTTATTTATTGATCTTTTTTACCAAATTAGTAGACCTTGTAATTATGATGGTAATGGTTTGTCTTTATTTTTGTTTGAGTTGATTTCTTTTCACTGTTTAGCTTATTGAAATTCAATTTTGAAACGTGTTTGCAGGAGTATGTTATTGAAACTTGCTCTGGTTGTCTCTCTGTTTCTGTATACGCAGACCTAGTCAAACCAGCTCTTGACCTATAGCTCTGAGAGGGTGTTTGAGAGTGGGGTGGAGTATAAATGTTTTTTACTTGAAAATATGTTAAAATAGTGTTTTTATTTTTTATTTTTTTAAATTCATTTTTATATTAGTATATCAAAGCAATTTTTTTAAAAACATTTGACGAAAACCAGGTTTAACCTCAATGTCAAATACCGCATAAATCATAAGTAAACTGCAATTTTATATTTCATTTCATTTGTTTTCTTCTTCTTATGCATATACAAGAAAGAAAAGAATGATTTTTTATGCAAGAACGCTTCACACAGCCTTATTGTTGTTCTTGTCACGGACATAAACTGTTGTGAGTGAATTTGTGATCAGACTATTGGAAATAGATTAATGGAATTTTCATCGCTTGAAAATCTTCTTTTTATCGCAGTGAGCCTAATTTTTATTGCTTGTTTCTAGAACCACTCCAATTCCAAGTCTTATTTGCCTCTGTAACCAATACATGTTTATGGATAAGTACAATGCATGTCATAACATGTTGTGGAGCCCATTTCTTAATTTTGCCGAGTCCAGTGTGAAGCATCAATTTGACAGTGCTATCTTTCCAAGTGTTTATCCTTTAGAAGCTTTTACAGGAACCAGAAGAGTTTGCTTTGGACTTTCCCCCCCCATAAACTGTTGATGTTCATTGTGGTAGATCTGTTGTGTGTGAACTTGTAATCAGACTATTGGAATGCCCATGCATAAACATATTGTCCTTGCATAACCATTCATGATAATCTGTTTTCGTTTGCATTATACATAGATGGTTATTTCCATTTTCATTTAGGCACCTTTACTTCCTTCATAATTGTTTAGGTTACAAGGGTTATATGTTGCTCTCAATCCATCAGGATTATCTTTATTCTCTTTAAGATTAGTAAAATGGGGTTTGATTTTATCAAGGGATTTTTTTTATATGGTTCTAGGTTCCTCCTCTTTTGTAAAATATTCTTTTTACTCTTGGCCTTTTCTCCTTTTCCTCTACAGAAATAAGTGATACTTTTCTCGCTTGTTGTACTTTTTAGGGTTTTAGGGTTTTTGTTACTTCACAATTACATCACCAAATAAGTAGAATCTTTTAGCTTTTCTAGCAGTTCACCTAATTCTACACGGTTTCCTCCAAATTCCAGGATTTTCTTTGAATTCCCTAGTTACTAGTGCTGATTTTTTTTAATTTTTGTCTTTGGAATTCTCAATTTTTACTTTGTTTAATCATCTTATATTTGTTGGATTGAAAATCCCACTTGAATTCAAGGTTATAGACCAGAAATTCTCACTAAAGTTTCAATCTTTTTTGGTATTTTTCTTGTTATTCTCAATTTTGCTTTATTTAATTATCATATATTTTTCTTGTTATTAAATTCAAGGTTATAGACCATTCTAAATCCTCATAAAGAAACACCTCACTGAGATGCTAACAACACCCACTTGCACTAGCCAAACTGGAAGATTCAAAGCTTGTAATTTTGTTTAAGCATTTTAACAAACAAGTTAAACACATCACTGAAAAACCAACAGACTTGAGTTCTTATTGATTCTTTTGGTGATTTCTCTATCTGAGTATTTCATAGATGGATTCTCATGTGGAAGAAGGGTGTTCTTCTGAGACTTTGGCATTCATGGAGCTTGCTATAGAACAGGTAATCCATGCAAACCTTTGTGTTAACTGAGATGATTATATTAGGCAAAAGGGTAACCAGGGAATACTTCTTTATTGCTTTCAATTTAGATTTTTGTTTACATTTCTGGGTTTAATTTATTTCTTCTTTTTGGTGCAACAGGCGAAAGATGCTCTGAACAGCCTTGAAGTGCCAGTCGGGTAAGCTTTATCCTATGATTATTTTTCTAGTAATAATGTTAATCTTTCAAAATACATTCTTGAGTAATCTCTATCATTGGATTTGTGGAGCCAGATCACTCGTTCAATGAGTTAAAATTTTATTTTTTGAGCTTTTGCATCTTTGCTAGTGAATGCAGTGATACCTTGTATAATAAGTTCTTATGACATAGTATAAAATGTGGCTACCATACTTGCCTTTTGCTTTTGTATATTTATTTTCAATGACCTAGACATGAACTCAACCTTATAAGTGACTAAAATGTAGGATAAGAAAAAGTTCAGGTTATTGTATTCGTCTTTTTTATATTTTATCTGAACGTTGACAGGGTTTTAAGCTTTAACAATTGTAATGCGATTCACCAACTGAAGATTTGCCACTGAGCAACTCTGAAACCTTAGCCTTTTAGGTTGGCCATTTTAATTATTGAGCTATCCTGAATGCTATTTTCGGTCAGTAACCTTATACAGCATTGTTTTCACTGCTTGGTGTTCCTTTCAATGTGGTGTCCAGTTTAACTGTTGGGATTCTATGGCTAAAAGCGTTTTCTTCTAATCAGTTGGGAATGTGTCATAGTCAGGTCTTGTTCTATGAAAAACATTATGTCCTTTGTGACATTGGATGGAGTTGAGTAATGATCAAGTTTGACAAAATTATGAAGTGAGGCCGTGTTGGGCTGGGCCCGTGCCTGACTTTGTATACAGAGTTAGCACCCTGAGTTCATCTCTACCCATCTTCAAATTTGAGCTCAATTATGTGAGCACAAAGCATGCCAGGAATCTGCTGGATTGTTTTGTCTTCTCTCGTAAATCTCTTGGTGACATAATTGTTAGGCCAAGGTTCCCTCGATTAATGTCAAGTTTGGCACTTGGTAGTCTGTCACCTTATTCCCCAGCTTGACCTTGTTTCAGATCCCACAATCCCAGTCTCAGCACATTGATCATATGGATAACTGGATCATAAACATCGGAAACCCAAAACCTAAGATGGTAAGTGGGAAAAACTCAAAAATAAGGAAGTGCAAGCATCATGCAAGCAAAATTTACAAAATATCTAGGCAGTATTTGCTTGAAAATATTCAATAAATCCATGATTATTAACTAAATTGAGTAATAGGCTTATATTATTTTTCTTGCATTTATATCAAATGACCTGTGTGAATGCCTCCAAGCAATTAAGCATGTTGCAATCCCAAATGTTGATCCAACTAAGCTGACCTTGTTGTACCATCTACTGGTTAAAGTATCACGCTTTATATTTCTACCAACTGGTCTGTAATGATGCAACCAAGTTACAATTTTGTTTTTCCATTTAGAGTCAGTGGGGTTATTGAATGAAACCTTATGTAAAATTGTTATGTTCGACCAGTTGTGTTATTGTTGAAGATGGGAAGGTCATTGCATCTGGGAGAAATCGAACAACGGAGACAAGAAATGTAAGCTTACCAATTGATCAACTTTTTGCTTGGTTTAACTCACACATTGTCCTTTAGTTGTATTATTTAATAGTTTAGTTGCTTGAACATTTTTAACTGTCCTTTCTTTCTATTCAAGTGCAAATGTGCAACTCAGTCTAATTGGTCTTAGGAATGCTTCTGATCCCAAATTTAATTGAAATTTGAGCTGAACTTTGAGATATCCATGTTGCATAGTTAAGCCAAAGCTCAAGCCCCTGAAGCGCCAGGCACACGCCTGAATAAAACAAGGCGCTATGCTATAAATTCAAAAAAAATATATGTATAATATTATACTATATAAATCACAAATATATATATATATATATATATATATATATATGTTAAAAATTAAGATAAGAAAATTGAAGTGAAACTCAAAATGTTTTAACATAGTCATAAAAAGTTATACTATTCACCCTTAAAAACAAAATAAAAAAAATTAAAAGAGCAACTACATTAAAATAGTTAAACTTAAAATGCTAAAGTTTGGAATAAACTAAGTTGAATAAATAAAAAAAAGAGAATAAACTGAAGTTTCAGACACAATAAACATGGCAAGAAAAAAAAATCAATTGTGAAGTTTGATGAGTGATGAACTTGAGATTTGAAAAAAAATGTTCTTTTATTAAAAAAAAAAGAAGTACAAATTTCGGCAGCATAACACGTGGATATTTAAAGAAAGAGAAGAAGACAGGTAAAGAAGAAATAAGATGGAGATAGAGACTACATAAGTGAAAAAAGAAAAAGAAGAGATAAAATAAATGAAGAAACAAACAAAAAATGTAACTGATTCTTTGGAAAAGTGTGGCTGCCAAATGTGCCTCAACTCTATTTTGATGATCTTTTTTTGTCTTTTTAAATCCTATTCTTTACTTTTACAATGGCATCCTTAAATTATTTTTGGTGGTGAATAGAAAGAATATGGGCAAATAGGTCAAAACGCATATCAATTAAAAAAAGGGGAAATAGAACATATATTTTGACCAGGCACTCGCTTCAGCGCCTGGTGCTTGCACTCCAGGTGAGCGCCTAGTTAAATTGCCTCGCCTGGAAAAATAAAAGGCACTGGGGTCTCGCCTCTCCTAGAGTACCTAGGTGAGCGCCTCAGCGCCTCTTGACAACACTGGCTCAAGCAAACCAAATATCAGGATATGTTTAGCTTTTACTACTTTGGCCTCATTAGTGTTTCTTGAAAGCTGAATTCTTTTTCCTTAGTGTTAAATAAGTTCACCACTAGGATCTGGAGGTCAATCAGCCAGTCTCTGTCGTGAGTTAGGACATTGCACTATATTTCAGCTTAGTAACTTGTGGTTGTAAATTGGGTTGGTGTTATTCCAAAAAGAAGAAAAAAAGGGTTGATGTGATTTGGACAAGAATTGGAGACAGTATGTATATGAAGGCATTAAAGACATCAAATCTACCTTCTCTGTATTCTTGTACTCTCCTTGTAGGTTCGTGTTGGGGTTGAGATGGGGGAGCTTTGGTAGCATGCATTCATTAATAAGGTGGCACTTCCCTTAATTTCTTATGGCAGGCTACAAGACACGCAGAGATGGAAGCAATTGATGTTCTTCTTGAACAGTGGCAAAAAAGTGGACTTTCAGTGTCAGAAGTTGCTGAAAAATTTTCAACATGCAGTCTCTATGTTACATGTGAACCATGTATAATGTGTGCTGCAGCTTTGTCGATACTTGGTATGTTGGTTCTCCTTTAATGGCAAGACTCCAATCATTGCTATCTTTCTTATTTACAGCTAGTCTGATCAGTTACTGCTTAATCTGTTCCCCTGACTTAGGTATAAAAGAAGTATATTATGGATGCGCAAATGATAAATTTGGAGGTTGTGGATCAATATTGTCATTGCATTGTAGCAGCTCTAAACTACCTAATAGGTACATATCTATGTACCATATTTCAGTTAGTTCATGATCATTCATAGTGGATAATGCATACCAGACCTCAAAAATATGCCTTATTTGTGCATTTTGCACAATTGAATAATGTGATGAAATGGAGGATACAAATTCATATACCAAAGAGAAAGTAGCTAATATGTATATGATGATGGAATATGAACCTTACTGCCACTTGACATCATGAAAAATTAAAAGAGAGAGTTTTCATTCTGAATAGTTCAGATGTGGAATATGATGCTTAGGGTCACTTGGGTGTTTTATGGTTTGGATTTAAATATCAAACATCTGCTTTCAGATTGTTATTACAAACAAAAAGTATAACTTGTTATGGACTACTCATGGTAGAAGTTTTAGGTTATTGCTATGTGATACCCTGCTTGTCTGGTTCCCAGTGCAAGGTCCTTAAATTATTTGGTAGAGATTCTCTTTTAGAAATATCTTCCATTTATTAGGGAATTGTGCAATTGAATTCATGCACAATATGTTCCACATTTTGTCAGTGGGGACATTGCACAAAGGAAAGATTTCAAATGTACTGGAGGAATAATGGCACTTGAAGCAGTCTCTCTTCTACGACGTTTCTATGAACAAGGGAACCCCAATGGTATGAACTTGATTGCCCAGCTACAGCCATACATGATGCATATGGGCACATGAACTGGAATTTTGTGAAATGAATGGAAGGCAATTTTTTTTGAATGTCTTCTAGTAATTATTATGACAAAACCAACTTTGGAGTCTGAAATGACTAGCACTTTGCACACCCTCTTAGCAATTATTATTTGATTATATGATGCGTATTGCAGTCATGATCTCTTGCATGCTTTGATGTTGGCGATTCCCTGAACTGTGAAGATCTGTAAGAAATTATTAAAAATGATGTACTTTCACCTCATTTCTCCTCTTGGAAGAGAGATAACCACTGGGACACCCACCCACCCACCCATGCACCATTATTATATTGAGGTCAGCTTTAGCATTATGCAATGCACATTCATCAATCCAACATGTCGCATGGGTGGGGATGCATCTACCTTGTTTGCTTATGTATACAGTCCTACGAGTATTATATGCTAAGCACTGAAAAGTTTAGACAGTAACATCATATCTTTAATTGAATTTGTCTTCACTGGACCCTCGATAATAACTTCTTTTTTTCAGCTCCAAAACCTCACAGGCCACTGGTTCAACAGGCAACAAACAACTAGACTACCAAAACAATATTTCATACTTTCTTGCTTCAGTTGTCTTGATGTTAGACTTGCGAGATAATCAAGTACCTTCATCATCTGTGGGAATTCAGGCAGAGGAACGTGCTGGTTCATCAGCATTGTTTCAACACTTTATGAGGGATCTAGGAGCAAAGCTTTCATGATTAGTAGATTTGATTTTACACTTTCGACTGTACAATCTCTTCTCATCAGTTTCTTTCAAAACCCAGATAAAATCTAAGACGTGTAATAAGAAGTATTTTAGATAGAAGCTGTATACGGTGGACCAGAAATTGAAATTTGTGTTATGGTCAATGAATGTAGCAAATATACTATGATTTTTTTTCTTTCAGCAATAAGAGAATTTGTTACGATGGATCATCAATGTACACGAAGTTTGGATTCTTCTAATGGAAATTTTGTTACAGATAACATTTCAGGTAAAGAAGAAGAGTAGCATTACAAAATCTTGAAACCTTTAATCAATGGTCACATGAGTACTCATTTCTGTGCTTCTGCTAAAAGAATTGGTGATGGTAGTGGTAGTGGTAGTGATAGCAGTAGTTCTTGGAAAAAATGTTTTCATGCAGAATCCTTAGTAAAGATGCTAATTTGTGATAATTGTGAAGATTCATTTCATGTATCTTGCTTCTGTCCTCATGTAAAAAGAATACCAGTTGATGAATGGTTGTGTCGTTCATGTTTGAATAATAAAGAAAAAATTCCGAAGGAGACAATTATTAGAAAACATCTCAATATAATTCATGACATGGGCAGATGTAGAAATGCTTCATATGCAGATAGAAAACCTCTCAATATAATTCATGACATGGTCAGAAGTAGAAATGCTTCGTCTGCAGGTGAATCAAATACTGTAGCATTGATGTTGAGAGATACTGTGCCATGTACAGGTGGTGTTCGAGTTGTTAAAAGGTTTTCAAGTAGAAGTTCCAGATTGGTAAGTTCCAATTATCTGACATGTGAGAGTTGATTCCCTCTTTCTTCAATGCATAAATTCCATCTAAGCTACTGGATTTCATTATTATTATTACGAAAAAAACTTAATGACGTGGGAAAGCATTATAGCTTTTTAAACCAGATACGTGAATTTTTACACTGTTTTTTTTTAATATATGGTTTTTTTGTTGTTTTATTATAATATTATTTTAAAAAATTATTTTTATTGATTTTTTTTAATATTAAGCTGGTTAAGAATTCAACTTTGTAATTTTTTTTTATCTTTATATGAGATTAATGTGATTTGCAGATTTGTTGAGTAACTCAGATTGCCTAATTTATGGATTTGGTGAGTTTTTTTTAAAAAAAATTTAACTTGATTTTTTTATAGTCTATTTTTTTTATATTGTTGAAAAAATAGTTTTAAAGAAAAATCATTGTATTAAACTTATAAAATAACAAAAATTAAAGGATGCGGGGAAAATTACCTTTCACCTAACATTCATTGCAATATGGATTACAATAGTAATTCACAGTGTTTTGCTTTTTTTTTTTGTTATGATTTTTTAAAAAATTTATTTCATGAGATTAACGTGGTTTATAGATTTACCAAAATAATTTAGGTTGTTCTAATTTCTAAGTTTGGTGGTTTGCCTTTCTAAATCTTTTTGTTAGGTTTGTAGTGACATTAGGGAATTCTAATGTTTTCAATTGAAGAATAGAATTAAGGCTGGATAATTTTATTCATATCACCAAGGGGTATTTATATTGGACAAATACCAATCATTTAGGTAAGTAAACTATACAATTGAATAGGCTACAATCCTGGAGCTAAAAGTTAGGCTAAAAATCACCCACTTAATTGACAACAATCAGCTAACCAATTGATAGTTGTATACAACTACTATACTTTAACTCTCTCCCTTAAATCACACATGCTCAACTTCGATAGTGATATATGAAAAAGACCACTAGTAATAACATGAGTTATTATACTAACAAGCTCTCTTAGTAACAAGAAATCTTAACCAGACACCAAAATCTAGATTATCTTTGATGTTGAACTTGAACTCTTGTTAAGTTCAATATGCTTGATTGATCATGCCAAACTGGATCTTCTTTTTTAGATTAACATGGATATCCGGAGTAATTTGCATGCATCTCGACTAATTTTATGGGCCCTAAAATTAACAAACGTGTATGTCTTCAGTGGTCTTAAGGTTTGTAAGACTCGTGATCTTAAAGTTTGTGAGACTCGAACTAGTGACTTTTAAAGAGCAAATTCAAAACCTGACCAATTAAGCTACAACCTCAATATTGCTAAACTGGATTATTGGTAAACTTGATAGTTGCTGTGTTTTCACAAAAAAAACACCAGAGGGAATTTTGAGCCAAGTAAGCTTTGCAATATGATGTGTTTTTTTTTGTATCGTACCCAATTCACCAGAGGGAATTTTGAGCCAAGTAAGCTTTGTAATATGATGGAGGGCACTGTATTCTGCTTTCGCACTAGATAGTGATACAACATCCTGTTTTTACTCTGAGTTACTTAGATACCTCCAACAAATGACACATACCCTAAGATAGATTTTCCATCTAATTTGGATCCAGCAAAATCAAAATCAGTATATTCCACAATATCCAGGTGGTTATGTCAAGAGAACATAACACCTTTACATGGAGAGGATTTCAAGTAAACCAAGATACAATTTACATGGATGAATTGGCTTACAACACTAACAGCATTGATCTCTACAACCTTTGATACCTCTCGTTATTCGTTGGAACCTGATCCAGCTAGAAAGCAAGACCATGGTTCATCTTAATAAGAGTATCCACAGGTTTACATGCAGAGTTATCAATTTCAGTCAGGAGATCTAATATGTATTTGTGTTGTGAGAGAAAGAGTCTTTGATTGAATTGAGACACTTCAATGCCCAAGAAATATTTTAAAGTTCAAGTCCTTACCTCAAATTTCTTGGCCAAGTAGTTTTGAAGTTTCTCTAGCTCACTTATGTCACTGCCTGCAACAATATGTCATCAATATAAATAAATAAGCAATATAATATCATCACCTTCCTTTTTATAGAACACAGTGTGATCTGCCAAGACTTGTTTGAAACCATTCTTCTTCATCGAGTGACTCAACCAGCTGAACCAAGCCCTCGACATTTGCTTCAGTCCAAACAGTGCCTTTTTTAGCTTGCATGCTTTACCTCCTTTAGGCATAAAGTTTGGAGGAGGGCCCATATACACTTAACAGGCGTATATATCAATGTTTGTTCTTTCAATTAGTCATTGATAATTGATAACTAGATATTTTCTACTGGATTTAAAAAGTATACCATATATATATGTTGACATTGCATTAATTATTAATGAGAAAAAAGGAAGAATTCAGTCTGGGGATCGAGATATACCAAAGAGAAAGTAACTGATAAAAAAACCTTACTGTTGCTTGACATTGAAAAAAACTATAAGAATTCCCCTTGGAGATTTTGTTATGAATAGTTCAGTGATAGCATATGATGCCTCGGATCTGTTGGGGTGTTTTTTTTTCTGGATATAAATATCCAACCTCTGCTGTAATTCGTAATGTACTTCCCAATGCAAGGTCCTTTGATTGTTTGATAGAGAATCTAGAGATTTTGTTTTAGATACATCTTGCATTCAGGGAATTGTGCACATGAATTCATCTATAATATGGTACTTATTTTGTTACTGGGGAAATTTCACAGAGGAAGGATCTCAAATGTCTTCAGTGGCTCTAGAAGAAGTCGCTCTTCTACGAAGTTTCAATGAACAAGGGAACCCTAATGATATGTAGCTTGATTACTCAGCTACAGCCATTTATGATGCACAAGAGCTCATGAACTGGCATTTTGTGAATTGCTTTGTCTAGAAAGCAAATTTTTGAATGTCTTTTGGTAATTATTACGACAAAACCAAGTTTGGAGTCTGGAATGACTTCCTTTTTGCACACGCATGAACACGTAGGCAATTATTATGTGATGACATTATGCTTATTTCATCATAATCTTTCTATGCTTGAATGTTAACGATTCCCTGAACTGTGTGGAGATCTTTATGAAATCATTAGAGATGATATTACTTACACCTCTCTTCTCTCCTTGGGAAAGAATTAACCACGGGGACGAACACACACAGCCTCGTTAGGATTTAAGATATTGAGGTCAGTTTTAGCATTCTGCAATGCACCTTCATCAATCCTAATATGTTGCGGGGGTTTGGATGCAGCTACCTTGATTTCTCATCTTATCAGACCTATGAGTATTATATTTGGTATGCACTAAAAAGTGTAGACAGCAACATAATTTCTGCTAATTGAATTTATTTTTTGTTCACTTGACACTCAATACTCATTTTTTTTTTCCAGCTCCAAAGCTTCACATACCACTGGTTCAACAGACAACACACGACTAGGAATTTCATAATTAAGCACCTTCATCATCCGCAAGATTCAGGCAGAGGAATGCGTTGATTCATCGGTATTGTTTCAACTGTTTATGAGGATCTAGGAGCAAAGCTTTCAGAATTACTAGTAGTTTTGATTCTGCATATGATATTACAGTATTGTACAAACTCTTCATCAGTAGCTTTTAAAACCCAGATAAAATCTGGGCTTGAAATAAGAATTCTTTCATATAGAAACTGTATATGGTGGACCGGTGATTGAAATTTGTGTTACATTTGCCTTGGTCAATGAATGGAGCATTTTTATTGTGATTTTTTTCCATTTCTCTTTACAATAAGAGATGCTATGTGGTTTCAGTTGATGTCATGCATTTGAAGGGAAAAGTGGAAGAATGGAATTTGTGGTCTTATGTTAGTGTCATCTCCAAGCTTTCTTGAAGGACTTGATTACTTTTCATGGCGTGTAATCCATGTACAGTCTAAAATTAAGAAACAATTGCAAGATTGCTTATCATGGCCATTGCTGTACTGTCACAACTGAGCAGAGCAAACCTATCAATAAATTAGGTTTCTATATAAATTTTTTACCAATAATGCACCATGAAAAGCACAAATGTGACATATTTGGAAGTTTAAAAGAGAAACAGCATGAACTTTAGAAGGCTTTATTACAATTGTATCAATAATGGAAACAAAGACATGATCAAATCTATAATCTGAAGATTTTCCCCATTAAGAACAAAAACAGCATGACATAATTAACCCATATTCTATAATTTAAAAACTTGTTACAAAGCAGAAAGTGTTCATTCTAGCAACATTTATTAAACAAGAAAGAGGAGGCAGATCTGGAGTTAAAAGTTTTCATCCTGCTGCTGCTGCTTCTTTTTTCTCATTACAACCTTTTGCACATCTACTACTATGGGCACATTTGTATTATACATTCTATTTTATAACAGGAGATGAAAATTTTGTTTACTCCATGTTTTCAATTCAAATACCAAGTCTAAGGAAAGATTGTAAAATTTCATGTAAGTATATTAGTTGGATGCAAAATACGAGATCAACTCGCACATGATTTATGTTTTTAGCTGTGAAGAACATTATTTCAAGAAACGGAGATTACATCGTAAATGCAACCAACACTTAGTCTTGATCATTAAAAGAACTCATAGTAAGCAAATAATAATAATAAGCACATAAATTGAACAGCAAGTGAAAAAAAACACCTTTACAACCGGTTGACACAAACAACTATTCTGTCCATAAAAAAAAGAAAAAAAGAAAAAAGGGGGTCAGAGTAAAAAACAGAGTTTTAAAGAGAGAGAAGGGGGAGAGTTTTTAGTTTTAGAGAGATAAAGAGAGAGGGCTTTGTGTCGTGGCCAGTTTCTTATAAAGAGGTCTCATTGCCAAGCCATTTCCTTATTGTTGGAAGGCTTTTGGCGATCAGGTATAACTTTCTTGTCATTTTTGCTTTCTGCGTTTTGAATTTCTCTGTTACTTTTTTTTGTTTTTTTTTATTGCTTTATGTTTCAGATATCTGAATGTTGATGTTTGTAGGGCATTTACAGCGATTCTTGAATGGATTTTATTTTTATTTTTGCTATTCTTTCTTTAACTTTGTGTGAAAGAAATCAAGACGAACAGTATAGGAAATTGTGAATTGAATTCTATGAGTTCTTGAAACCTGAAAAAGAACTTAGGGCATTTTATTTTCAGTCTTCAAGAAGGAACCGACAAACCCATTATTGATTTTAAAGAAAATCCCTTGGCATTGTTAGAATAAGTTCTTCAAACTTAGTTAATAATGTTTTAATTGGTTATTGAAGCTCTAGATGGTGTTGGGTTTAGGTTTTGGTGGGTTAGATTTGATAGTTGTGATTTAAGGATGTCTTTTGTTTTCTTTTGTGGGTAAAAGAAGATGTGTTCAGGTTTTCTTTTTATGGTTTATTCTATAAGTTTTGTTTGTTATTTGGATGATTTTTGTTGTCTTTGGGAAGCTTGGGGTTTCTCTTTTGTGGTGAAGTTGGAGTTTTTGTGTGTCCACCCATGAATGTCTACTTGAACACAAATGTTATAAGCCCTAAAATTTGGCAACCAATGGTGCTGTTTAGTTTGTCTTTTGGAAAGTTGATGATTAGAGAGCTCTTAGTTTCATATAGTAATCTGACAAGTTTCCATAATGTTATGTGGTTTATATGCTTCTCCTTATATATGCAAAACATTCTTTAAACCCTTTAATTCTTTGGGTGAAAGGAAAAAATTATTGAGGAAGAACATGAATAAAGAATCCTAAAGGTATGCATCTTTCTAAAATGAAAGATAAAATTCACCTAGCTCAATTTGCAGGATAAAATTAGGAAGCCTAGAAAAATACTCTAACCATGGTTGTTGATCATAATGTGATTGATTTCTTAAAATTCTTGCTTCTCTTTCATCTAACACACCAAAAAAGAAAGTAAAAAACTATTGGAAGATCTCTCTCCTTTCCATACCCCCTTTCGGAGAAGCCCTTAACAGTTGTCAAGTGGTTCTCTGTAGGATGAGCACTAAATATCTAGTGCAATTAAGGAGTCTATAAGGCATCGTATCTTGATGTTCAATGTGTTCTATGCTCTAACAATGCTAAGAATCAGGGGACAGGGGCTTTTTTCATAAGGTTGTCTTGTCATTAAAGTATGCTGATAAGCTTTTTGGCGTTTGTGGTGAATAATGAATGTTATTAGGAGTTCAAATGTCTGGTTGATACCTCTACGAGTAGCACTGTGAACTTCTTCAGCTTTGTGCTGTGTAATGTTTGCCTCTTTGATGTTTTAAATTTGGAAAATTGTTAGTACCATTTCTTCAGTAAGCAAAGGGGGGCATTTTTATGGTCTATATCAATCACAAGTTTGCATCATAGGAGGTTGCTAAGCAGTGGCTTCGATTTGGAGTGCAAAAATCACATCAGCTGGATATTGGCTGAGTTTTCAGGTGAAAATGTTGATACAGAGTGCCCTATCTACTTCAATTGAATGTACTCCATTTCATGCATCTGACCAAGGGAAACAGGATTTATTTTGTGACTGGATGCCTGGTACTGAAATTTGGCAGATGTGCTCAAAATGTCATGAACACTGCCATAATTGCTGTAAAGATGCTGCTTCAATCACCGAGGAAAAGGAGACTAACAATTATTCATGCCTGTTAAGTTTTCCGAGAGGTCCTCATCCACCAACTATCATTAAAATGTCTGAAAGTTCAGCACCTAGTTTTGTATATTGTAGAAGGAAGTTACAAGGAAACTCTATTGAGTTTTTATCAGCAATCACAAAGAGAAGTGGAGAGGATTGTCCTTATGCCATCAATTCTGATGGTCCTTCAGTTGCAGTTAAGGAGCACTGTGTAGTTTCTGAAAATGAGCATGAAACCGGTACTGTTAGAGTACCTCTCATGACTCCTATATTATGCAATGGAGTTGATTGTTCATGCCCCTTTTCCTTTGGAAGAAGTACTCAACTTGCATCTGTCAGTTCAGTGTCTGAAAGTGCTGCCACTAATTTTGTTTATGGGAAAACAAAGCTACGACAAAACTCTGTTTCCTTTTTATCAGCAATGGCAAAGACAAGTGGAGAGGATTGTCTTTCTGTGATCAGTTCTGATGGTCCATCAGCTGCACGGAAGGAGCAGCGCCTAATTTCTATACATGTGCATGGAGCTGCCCTTGTACCTCGTCCTCCAGTATGCAATAGAGCTGATTCTCCATGCCCATTAAGTTCACAAAGAAGCCCTCAGCTACCCACTGTCAGTACAATGTCTGAAAGTTCTGCATGTAATTTTGTATACAGCAGAAAGAAGCTGCGAGGAAACTCTGCTAGCTTTTTATCAGAACAGGCCCCTGCAATGGCAAAGAGAGGTGGAGGAGAGGATTGTCTTTCTTTAATCAGTTCTGATGGTCCATCAGCTGCACGCAAGGAGCAATGCCTAATTTCTCACCATGAGCAAGGGGCTGCCCTTATGCCTCCTCCTACAGTATACAACAAAGATGATTCTCCATGCCAATTATGTTTACAAAGAAGTCAGCTACCAACTGCCAGTACAATGTCTGAGATTTCTGCATGTAATTTTATATACAGCAGAAGGAGGATGCGAGGAAAATCTGTTACCCTTTTGTCAGCAGAGGTCCCTGGAATCACGAAGAGAAGCAGAGAAGATTGCCTTTCAGTCATCAGTTCCGATGGTCCTTCACTTGCAGTTGAGGAGGCACATGTAGTTTCTCAAGATCATCGAGATCAGCATGAAAGGGGAACTGGTGGAGCTCTTATGCCTCCTCCTATAGCATACAACAGTGATGATTCTCAATGCCGATTAAGTTTACAAGGAAGTCCTCAGCTACCAACTTCCAGTACAATGTCTGAAATTTCTGCACGTAATTTTGTATACAGCAGAAGGAAGCTGCGAGGAAACTCTGCTACCTTTTTGTCAGAACAGGTCCCTGGAATCACAAAGAGAAGCAGAGAAGATTGCCTTTCAATCATCAGTTCTGATGGTCCTTCACTTGTCGTTGAGGAGGCACGTGTAGTTTCTCAAGATCATCAAGATCAGTTTGAAAGGGGAACTGGTGGGGCACTTCCCAGGCCTCCTTTAGTATGTTGTGGAGAGCCCCATGTTTCAAAATCAGAATCTAGCAGTGGATGTTCACTTGTTGAAGACCTGGTTTCTGATGAAGCTACAAAAAAAAGCAGGCCAAAAATCATTGAGGTTGACAGTATAAATGATAGCTGGTCATCATCAAAGTCAAATATGGATCTTGTTTCAGATTCTACAAAGACTGAAGGAGATGATAATGGTGAGTGCTCTTCATCCAGTATAGTGGCAGCAGAGGTCACAGGGGGAGATCAGTCTGAAAATGATCAGTGTATCTCTATACTCAGAAGGCAGGGGGCTTTTGAGGGAGTTTGGCCCGGCAAAACCCATGCTTCTGCTAAAAGCATTGGTGATGGTAGTGGTAGTGGTAGCAGCAGTTCTCGGCCATGCAAAAAATGTTTTCGCAAGGGATCCCCTGTAAAGATGCTAATTTGTGATAATTGTGAAGATTCATTTCATGTATCTTGCTGCAATCCTCGTGTAAAAAGAATACCAGTTGATGAATGGTTATGTCGTTCTTGTTGGAAGAAGAAACGGATAATTCCCAAGGAGACAATTTCCAGAAAATCTCTCAATATAATTGGTGACATGGGCAGATGTAGAGATGCTTCATCTACTGGTGAATCAAATCCTATAGCATTGATGTTGAGAGATACTGAGCCATATACAGGTGGTGTTCGAGTTGGAAAAGGTTTTCAAGTAGACATTCCAGATTGGTCAGGTCCAATTATCAAGTACGTTGTTTTGCTAATCCTCTTAATTTTGAATATGTGAAGCAGACATCCATAAGAAATAGCTAGACTGAATTATGTGCAATTTAATCTTATAGACCCTCCCATTAGCATTCATATCCACGTCATTTTTTATTGTTGGAGTAACACTTCATCATACAAACTCATTTATCTGGTTTATTTGCTTCTCAGGGGGCTTTAAAATCTGACATATGAGAGTTGATTCCTTCCTTTTTTAATGCATATGTTCCATCTAAGTTACTGGATTCCATGTTAACTAAAGGATGCCCATATCAGGCATTTGTTTGCCTTTCAAAGCTTTTTTGGTAGGTCTGACAAGTCATTGAGGAATTCTCATGGATTCCACATAATAGAGATTGTATAAGTTGTCTGTAGAGAATTTTTCTGAAGGAGGGAGTTGGTACTATTATTCTGAAAGGAAATAAGCCTGATGCTGATGGTCTTGGATTGTTCCAACGTTTTCAAGAATGAGATCATTAAGCCTGATGACCAACGTTCTTTTGTGCAGTCCATTGCTGTTTCTTCCTGATCCTAGAAACACAAGTGTCTGCGAGTCTTGCTGGCAACCTTACAAGATTTAACAGGCTAGGAAGAGGGAGCAATGACTTTGGCCAAGAATTGCTGTTTTACCATTTATTAAAAACGTTACATTCTATTGTTCTTTAGCTATAGACTTTGGTCTTGCAATAAATCTTTATTTTTGAGATGTTATCAAACTTGATACATCCCATGGTGTACAGATGGATCTTTTATGCCCCTTTTCACTTAGTAGCAGAGCACTAGTAGCTTGGTAGGATCAAACATAGCGGCCATTTTGTAGGCGTCTTTGCAGACTGAACATGTTTAGTCTCTTTTCTTCAACGTGTTGATGCACAACAATGTGGCCCCATGATTTGTATTTTGAGTTGATTATGGGCTCTTTGAGGAATGCATGCTTAGAAGGGAGAGAGCTGACTCTTCAGTAATCTGTTTGGTTGCTAGCAGTGCTAAATGGCCTGAAGCTAATTTTTTGGAGGCAATAGCCTTACAGTTTTTGGACCCAAACGTAGAGGAAACTGAAAATTATTTGGCTTCATTAAAGCAAAATGTCATATTTTTTTATAGTGTGACTATAAATTCCCATTTTCAGAGCATCTATGTTTAATGTGCTGAAAGAACAAAAAGTAGCAGTTAATAGTTTGCGGGTCTGACAATTGTAGGTTATAAGGCAAAGAAATGGTAGGTTTAATTCCATGAAAGGTATACAGGCAAGTACAGGAATTATTCCATGAAAAGGCTCTGTGTTTCTTTGATCCTTCAGTCTGTACTGAGGCACAGTACGTTGGCTTGTGTCAGACACAAATTTTTTCAGTGTTCTATTCCTTGTCCTCTCCTTTATATTATTTGCTTTCATTTTTCTTTTTTCCTTGCAGTAGGACTTTCCTTTTAAAAAATTTAAGAATGATGCGAGACTGTTTCTAATTATCACCAGGATGTCCTAGACTTGTTACTTTTAACATCATCTGTTATTTTGATTTTCATGTAGTGTCGTCGACATTATTGGTAAACCTTTGGTATTGGAGCCATCATACTTTGTCAGTTTGTTCGTAAGTCTTCAAATTGTTTATTAGCTTCAAGTTTGTCAGTTTAGCTGCAGATTTCTTGGTGTTTTGAGAGAACTGAAACATCCTCTTGTGCAGGAATTGAAGTCCAACAAGTCTTCTAAACTTGGATCTATAGGCAATTGGCTTCAGTGTAAACAGGTTATAGATGATGCAGCAGAAGGAGGCAATGTAACTATATGTGGAAAGTGGCGCAGGTAAACCAAATAGTGATCTCCTCTCTTGGGTGATTTTGCTCCTGTTTTTGTTTATTAACCTGCTTTTAGTTGGACAGCCTCAAACTCAAATGTTACAGTTATTTGTGGGAGAGTCCAATGCACAATAAAAACCCGTACTAGGACTTTTATACAACTCTCAACACTTGGCCCATCCATGAACTAGTGTACTGGCAGGTTTTAGCCTAGCAATGCCTAGGTAGCGAAATTTTGTAATATTTGTGTTTGCAAACACAATAAACAGTTTGAAGAATTTAAACCATCAAGCTTGAATGTTTAATCTCTTTATAGCCGTAAGTTTTTAGCAGTTCATATCTTGTGTAGAAACGTTCACTAAGTGAAAATATTATGAAATATGAGCAAGCATTACTGCGCACTCAATTTAAACCAGGTACTAAAGTCAACCATGAATGTTTAATCTCCTTAATTCATATTGTTCAACTAAATCCTCCAGCGCTGAACCTATTAATTTTGGCATTGCCTTGTGTCTATCTTAGTCTCGCAATTTCAGGAACAAAATGCGGGTATAATGTTAATTTTCTCGTCTTAAATTGCTATTTTTACGAGTATGAAGCTTGGCAAGTCCTTTCCTATCATTGATGCATCTTTGTGAACATATTGTATCATCTGCCCTTTGTTGTGCTGTTGGTTCAAAATGCCATTCCACTTAGTAGGAGATTAAAGTGGAATCAATTCAATTATCTATATCATGTCATTGGCTGTAGCTTTGTGAGAGATCCAAAATAAATTAGTTTACTAACTCTTTCCCATAGACAATCCCACCAAGTCATAATTGATCTGATAGATCTAATATTTATCTCTTTCTAGTTAAGCTTGAGAAGATTAAGTTCTAGAATGTTGTTGATGTAACAGGGCTCCTCTTTTTGAAGTCCAAACTGCTGTCTGGGAATGCTTCTGCTGTGTCTTCTGGGATCCAATTCATGCCGACTGTGCTGCACCTCAGGTGAATTAGGCTTTTATGTGAAATCTTTGGAATCATGGACTTTCTATGTAGCAAACAAATTGTTTTTGGGTTCCTACCGTCTTTATTACTTTAATTATAAGTACAAGTTTGCGGAGATTATTGAATATTCTTAAACTATATTTAACATGTACCTCATATTTTATCGTAAGCAAATTTTGTTACATGCATCTGCCTCAGGAGCTGGAAACAGATGAAGTTATGAAGCAAATAAAGTATATTCAGATGGTATGTTTTGGACGATATTTCATGATTTTAGAGTTTTAGCACTAGCGGCTTGGTCATTGTTATTTAAACTTGCTTGTCCTACTTACTTTTTTCCAAGAATACACTGCTTAGGCTGTGATGAAGGGCCGAATCTACTATACAAATTATTCTGCTGTTCAGAGCAGACACATGGTTAGAGTTGGTAGAACCTTGAATCTTATCATTGAGCATGGTCATGGTGGTTCGATTAACAAATGTGGAATAAAACTGACTGTAATTTGTAAAAACTTATTAACATAGTTCATCTAAGTGCACTTGTTTTAGGATCCTTGGCATTTCTTTTGGTCAAGGACATGCAAATTTCTCTTATCTTCATTTGTTAACATGTCATTTGTTGTGCAGCTGAGACCCCGAATAGCAGCTAAACATCAGAAATTGAGGCTTGCCAGCATTGGCGATCCAATGGATGATTGAAAGGAGTTGTAGTTGCAAATTTCCAAGAATGAGCAAACACTGCTCGGTGATTTCAATGAAGTATTATCCATACAGCTTGCTTTGTAAATTCATTCTCGCAGAAATCCACAGTTGAGTTTTGGAGTTAGGTATTCACATCATAACCGAAACAAAATTATTTTTATATTAGATTGGTTTTTTAAATGTTCAATATGATATATGTGAGCCTTTGGTTGAGCCTGCTCGTATGTCCCAATAGGAAATTTCATTGATCATGGGATATTAATTTCGCCAATCACTTCCTTGTGAAACTCATTTGTGTTGTCATTCTAGTTTTCTCCCTTCCTAACCCATCAATCTCGATAATTCGAGGATAATATTGGTGCAATTTGTAGGAGAGGGACCTAATCTAAATATGTGTAATAGGTGGATAGTGCATTGGTAGGTTGCTCTACAGTGGAAGCAGAGTGAAGTTGATGATGTAACTGATGAAAAATCAGAGGTAAATGAAGAGACAGTCGGTGGATTTGTTGGGGGGTTATGAAAGAGAAGCGACTGCGCTTGTAACTGCTGTTCTTGTACAGAAGTCCAACAAGAAAATCTTCCTGTGTATATATATTTTAGCGAAAACAAAAATATAAATGCCAGCGATGTCTGTGGATGCAGACTCTATCCTTGAGACAAACAAGTGGTAGCATTTGTTTTTGTTTTTTGGTCAGAAATACATGAAAATAATGTATATATATATATATTCTCAGCTTCAGGTCACATATCAATGTGTTCACGTGATTAATTTTACTACAAATGTAAATTACTAAATAGCCTGTCACTGGAACTGGTAGAAGGCATTCACAACCCAATAAATAGGGTGAGAGGACCAAAATCCACTATAACAGCAAGGAAGAAAAACCAAGTAAAATTTATAGTCACACGCACACACTGTCAAACGACTCAAACATACTAGTCATGTTAAACCTATAGCTTGAACTCTAAGGAACACGCCCAAATTGCACTAGAAGAATCACAATTACACAAATGGAGCAAACCGGAGATCTTTGTACTGACCCAAATTGCCTTGAGCCTTTCTTTTGTATTTTAACTTCTTTCTAAGAAAATAAGTACTTGTACAAGGAGTGCCCATAACACAGATTAGAAACAAAAGATTAAAACTACAATGCCAGCCCTACCTGCAAAAGTGTTTAGACAAAATGCTGTGCAAATAATAATAGGTTGCACGGTGTATCAATTTTTTCCCCTCAACTCAGCAATGGGAATGTAAACGATAAATTCTTCAAGTGGACGGGTTTTGGATGACTTCCTAGCTTTGCCATTTTGTAGCTTCACCACTTTCTGCTTCATCTTCTCTAATATAGCCTTCGCTCTACAGAGTCTCTCCATATCATATTCAGCCGCTACTGAAATATGATTAACCTTTTTCTTTACTCCCTTTGGTTTTGCTTTTAACAACTTCTTCAAGCTCACATCATCACTGCACTCAGCATTCATCTGAAAGTGATAAAAGCTAACATATGTGAGGCATGAATAAATAAGAACTCTATGCTGTAGGTGCATCAATCCTACAGCAAAACTCAAAACGATAATAACTCTGAGGATATCTTTTCCCATATTAATGCATAGCGTCCCAACAGCAACCTCACACTCACACAAACCATTGCCCACAAGATAATACACAATTGTCAACTCCTTATCCAATCACTCAAGACTTCTTTGTTTTTTATCACAGTGCAACCAGAGAAGCAATATAGACAGATAAAGAGAGCACACGAATTGGGCCAGAAGAAAAAATAAATAAAGAAAACAATCAAGTACTTATGATAAAGAATACCTCATTGCTTTTAGTAGGTGATTCGTAGGAACCTCTTTTCTGTTCATTTTTCCTTAAACTTCTGCTTATTGACTTCAGCTTCTTCCTCTGAAGGATCCTTTTCAAATTCTTTGGGATACATACCTCAGTTTCTTCCCAAGAATCCTGTGAAAGATCAGCAGTTTTGCCCTCCATGACATTTAATGTGGGTTCAGCAGAGACTTTGGAACTAGAGCTATGAAGCTGTTCTCCTTTCTCTACCTGTTGTGGAAGTGAATTGTCATACACGAAACTGAAACACATAGAAAGACCTTGAGAGAGAAGATTTGAAAGTTTCGACTCTCAAATAATCACATGAACATGATAACTACAAATAATGCATCTCATGTTGACACAGAATTTATACCTTTTAACTTAGTGACTGATAAGCATGCAGGAGAAATGAATTATCCTTTCGTCAGTTCTAAAGACATTATTTGTATTTGAGAAACATTAAGGTCAACATATTAACAAAGAGTATCAATTTTTATTAACAGTTCAAAACATCTGCATAGAAAGAGTCATGAAAGTCCACAGCAGAACTTTGAATACTACTGCAACAAAATATAACTGTTGCATTTAATGTACATGAAGTACCAACTCACCTTCCGGGACTTCAGAGCTAAATAACGGGAATTCTTGAACCATTTGCTAACCTGAAATTACAACTTAAGTGTAAACATCTGGAACTTAGAAGAAATGAAGAGCTAACATGTGAAAGAGTAATCCCAGTGGACAATATAATGTACTACAACACCAAAGTAACACTTTTTTACAGATGAAAAGGAAAGGAAGAAAAAGTTGATTTTCCACTTTAAAATCACTGATTTGATATGTATGTATCCTATAGTAGTTCTGTAAGTTCAATTTCAAGGCATCATTATGCATTGATTCAGTAGCTTAAGTTGTTACCTTCCCAGGTTCAAGGCCCAATTCTTTTGACAGATTCTCCTTGACAGTTCTAGATGGAAGTTCATTCTCTACAAATACTTGGCGAAGTTTCTGGGACAGCACATGAAAAGGGAAAGATAACTTGCGCAATTTACCAAATTAAATTACTAAGTAATCCTTAAGAGAGAGAGAACATAAAAAAATTGTTTGGCAAGACACATGTGTGGAGTGGAGGAAACTACTACCTCAACAGCATCAGGGGGGAGTCTGAAAATTGGCCTTCGAGTTTTAGGGGGAAGCTTCATCATACCTTCAATGGTCTCATCACTTTTACTTTTTTTTTTACTTTCACACAGTGTCATAAGGGTGCTGGCTGCATTTGACTCCTTCTCCCGTCGCTTTCTTTTGCCAGGACCCCAATCTTCATCTTCGCTGGCTTGCTCGTGTGCAGGAGCATCCTTTCCAAACACCTCCTGATAGGAAAGAAATTCACATTGCCTTAGATAAATGATTCTGAACTATCACTTAAGAAATAGACAGCAGAAAAAATAAAATATAAACTCTGCATCCTTGGTTTCCACAGCATAATTTTAAGAGCTAAATAGAAATAGACAGCATAATTTTCATCACTATTGTTTCTTAGGGCAAATCATTGGTCCAATACATAGGCATCTATCAAATGCCTGCTTTAGCTATATCGCTGTCACACCCCCTCTTCCTGCAAGCTACTTCAAAAAACAATTCCAGAGAAACCTATTAACCTTCAATAAGAACACCAAGAAACTAGCCCCAGGAGGTGGAGGAAGAAAAGCAAAGTCTAATCGTACATCCCATCCATATATTTTTCTTGACCCTTGTTTTTTTCTTTTTTGCCTTTTCCTAAATTTGACCTGTAAGTTCAAAAATACATTATTACCTCAGCATTCCAGATCAAATATAGATTAAACTTGCCATAGCGGATATAGTTTGAAGTTTTAAACAGAGATTCTATCACACTGTGTGCATAACCACTAAAAATCACTGAAGATGCACTTCTTCCTATAAAAAGAGAAACCAACCTATGAAGTTGATTCAAGTTGTCACACCACCATAACTTTTTAGTTTTATGTGAAGCTAGTGATACAATTTTATGTTACAAGCATTTAGAATACTCACATCATATAACTTCTTATAGTCAATTGCTCTTCTCTGCCTACGGCCACAAAAAATTTCCCCATCACTGGTTTCATCAGAATCTAAACTGCTATAAATAGAATTGTTTCTGAAGTCCAAACCATGCATCTCCCACCTCCTGGATCCCAAAAAAACCTCACCATCTGAAGACCAACCCAAGCTGGTTGAACTGCTGATGTCATCAGATGCATCATCATCAGTACCCGCTTCACTCATGATGTTGTCTCTCCTCTCTGGATCGTAATTATCATCTTCAGAATCATCTGAAGGCCATTCTTCTTCGGGGTTTAATAGCACATTTCCAGCATCAGGAATTGCTGCTTCTTCTGTGAAAATATCCTATTTCAAGATATAGTGAACATCAGATTGGTTACAGGGCACCAAAACCAAGATTTTTTTAATTCCCTTTCAACTTTTTAGCAAAGAAAAAAGCTCAACAATATTTTAACAATAACCTGCCAACTGCTGTCCTCTGAGAAATGGGTTCCCAAATGAGCATTCATAGCTTCTATAATATCCATCCTGCATTCACAGAACTTGCAAAACCATCCCTGATCTCCTGGAGGTACTGCGAAGTGCAAATTATCAAATGTACAGAAAACCTTAGAAACAATCCATTTGTTTCGTAACTCAGTAGAAAAAACTTCACAAGAAAAGAAGTGAGTAGAACTGACTACTTTCAGTATCCAAGGGAGGTTCAAGGCATTTTTGGTGGAAAGCACAGTTGCATGTACCATCACAGAGTACAATATCATTATCTGGGGAAACTTCATTCAATTTGCACTTCGCACAGAATATCTAGATGAAGAGATGGAAAAGAAAAAATAAACGTAAAGACACAAGTAAATAATAACACAAGATAAAGCAAGTCAAGGGCCTCCTACCAGCTTATCACTAAGCCAATTTTTCTTGGGGCCCAAGTTAATGTAATATCAGTAAATCCAAATTTGAAGAAAAAGAGGGACTTTTCAATTGATGTTGAGAAAAATAAGCATGCTTCAACTTTGCTTAGAAAATATTTCTGTCTCTTTGTGCCTCAACCAATTTCATGGCCCAATTACTGAATGAGCATGTGCCTTTTCAGCTCTTGAAAGTGAGAAGCAAGAAGTGAGTTTGCTCATTGAGAACTGACAGCCCAGATTTAGGAAATACTGGGTATGAGTCTTTATTAGCAAGAATTCGTCAAAAAGGTTGAATTCTTGTTTAATGCTTTACAATTCTTAACATTTTCCAGAACACTGATGCTGCTTGTGCTTGCTTACATGTTCATGTGAAACAGATCCATCTGGAGCCATAACTGTCTCTTCAATACATCCTACTGTACTAAGAGAATCCACCTGCCGAATTATATCACGTAAACCAAGTTTACACTTCAAAATCTGCTTCCTTGCTCGCAGTAGTTCCTTTTCTGGCCTGATCTTCTCTCGACTGTGGCAGAAATTCAGTAAAAGATAAGAACAAACATAGTTCTTTTATCATTTGAAGCTTCTATCAATTTCGAACTTCCAGTCAGCGGAGTTCTTTGTATTTTGTGTTGTTTTGTTTTGTATCATGCATGTAGTAAAATGGGAATCATTCATTAGTTCCGAGAACAGATCAGGCAAAAAAATTTCAAAATTTTGAAGAATAAATGATTGAAAAGGAAAATTAATCTAGAAGCATAAGCAGATAAAAAAAATTAAACAAGGTTAATGTATCCAGATTCCTTCGGCCGAACTTACAACGAAAATGTCTTTGAGCCAATCCTAAGTCCCAACTTCAGTAGGGAAATATTCCATCTCATGCAATATATGATCAGAACTTCCTTGAAATATTTCAGATAGCTTCAAATCTGGTAACATGTTCAAATATATGCTCCTAATAATTCATGATAAGGACTAAGAGAAAGAAGGGCAAACAATATTCATTCCGCATCCAACTTCTTCCTAGACTAAACTTGCTTCTACAAGACATGGTTTAAGAAAACGAACCATCTCTGATCAATAGTTTGAAGACAATTATTTCAGCTTTTTTTCTCTTTCACATATATCAATTTCACAGATTAAGGAGTGTTAGACTTTAGATGGAATTCTTAAATCACAGGTTTGCAATCACAAGCTTAACTTTGCTAGGAAGAGTTCTTTATTTTTCCAAAGGAATGATATGTAAGAAAATCTTTTTACCTTTGACCTTTCCAGCCTTCTCCAGAGTAAGCATCTATAAGGTTCTGGTCCAGCTTCATTTTAATCATCAGGTACCTTGCTCTCCTCTGCAATCGTGATGGTTCATCTAGCTTTACCTTGTCCCTTTGCCTTTTCTTAGGCTTCCTCTTCTTGAGTTTTTTAATTGCACCTTCATCACCATTTTTTTCCATTTCCCTTAGAATCAATAGTTGACAATTGTTGCCCTGAGGAAGCCCCCTTCCTTGAGGCCTTCTTATCAAGTGCTTTATGCAGAATTTTCCTATGAATCAGTTTTCTACTGGTAGAGCCATTCCCAATGCCCTTAGGAGAAACTTTTCTTTTTGATACAGCTGAACTGATGATGGTTTTTAGATGAGGTATTGGTTTTGGTTTTGTTTTCGTTTTTTGGCCTTTTCTAGGAGATATTTTGCTGTCCTTCTTTATCTTCAATGATTTAATCAGCAACGACCCAGTCACTGTGTCAGAAGGTGAACATTTGTGCGAGTCTTGCAGCTTTGACGTCTTTCCAGAATCACCCATAATGATCTCTCATGTGTGAGAACTGAAAATACACTATAGATGTATAGGTAATCTTTTTGTTACATAGTTATTGCTCACAAACAAAGAAGAAGCTCAAAATCTACTGTAAAGATAATTCTACAGTTTCCACAACTTTTCACTTCTAGTTTCACGCAAGACAAACATGAAATTCTACCACCATTGAATTCCATAAAAGTCAGTTTTTTCAGGATGTTTCATCTAATATAACTAACCATGCATTTGACTTTTTGTGCAGCATTAGTAAATCTAAATTTGAAAATGTTTCTTCATAAACAAAGATGTAAAGTCCAATATTCAGTAAAATGAAAAGAATACTTAATTTTCTTTTAATCATCTTTAAGATGCAAACATCTATAGAAAATAAATAAGAAACCAATGAACAAAACCAAAACCAACAACTTCGACAATTAAGGACAAAATTTTTGAAAAGAGTCAATATATCATGCATTTCAAATCAAAGAACTGTCATCCATGATCAATCATTAACAAAATCCTTGGAAGTGATCACTGAATTACATTCTCAACTCCAATTCCAACACGAGTAAGCTACAGGAAACAAATTATTGATTCATAAATCAAAATCATCCATGATCACCAACAGAAACATCACAAACAAATCACCCCAGAAGGCAAACATCATTAGCACTGAAACCAATCTATAATCACCACAAGAACAATTCAAGAAGAACCCAGAAGTCAAATCAAAACCAATACCTCAAGAAAGTTTCACATTGAAACTAAACATAAAAAGAATGACAGCCCAAGAAAGAAAGAAAGAATCCAAGAAAGCAAGCTCAAAAGCAAAAACAAAGAAAAGGGTACCTGAGAAACAAAAGAATGAGACACCTCTACCTCCTGCACTACACTATAAAATAAAAGACACCGTGTATTTATATGACAGTCAGAGAGAGAAAGAGAGGGTTTCTTGATTGATTTGAGGCCTAAAAAAGGCTCCAAAGTTTTGAAACTGGAAATTTGACATCTGGGATTTGGCGCTTAAAAGGAAGTGAAGTGAAAGGTTTATTTGATGATTGAATGAATGATTTGCAAAGAGGTGGCTGTTTCTCAGTTCTGTTGCCTTCCCTCACCCTCTCCCTCTCCCTCTCTATTTTCCTATACGATTGCTAGTCTTCTAAAGTGTCTGTTTCTTTGACTAATTGTAATTACTGGTCCAAAAGGTAGCAACAATTAGTTACACTAATATCCTGTTTTAACAATTCAAAGTAATAACTAAGAACAATTAACTTCCGGGCATCAAGATTTACCTTTTAGATTTGAACCGTAATGATGACAATTAGGAACAAACTAGCTTATCATTCAAAACCAATATAACCCTTCGAATTATGTTGCTTATGCTGTTACTTGTTTTGCTTGATCTGGGTTTCTTTCTTCTTCTTCTTCTTGTTTTTTTTATTGTAACCGTGAGTGTTGGATCATATATTGTAATTAATTTTTTAAAATATTAAAATTAATGACTAGATAAAACTTCAATAATTATAAAATTCATAACATTTAAATTAGTAATATTTGAAGAATAAATTTAGAATTTAATTAATTAAACTATACCCCCTCAAAATTAATCTAAATATGCTGTTGCAATGGGTGGGTGCTTTAAGGGAAATGAAATTCCCATACCCTTTGTGTTGGCATGTTTTGTGAACGTGAATATCACTATCTGTAATCGAACTAATTTACTATGGAGTGAAACTACTTTTCTAGTCTTGTAATAGCTTCTTGTACCAGCATTATACTCCGTTGGATTGTGTGTTTATGATTGATACTGCAGTTATTTTTTAAAATATTTTTTATTTAAAAATATATTAAAATTATATACTTTTTATTTTTTATATTATAACATCAAAATACTAAATTCAAAGTAAAAAATTCAAATTTTAATAATTAAAAAAAAAACAGGTTTAATTTCAATACTAAAAGAGAGAACTTCCTACTCTGGCGTCAATGATTCCATGTGGCCAAGCTAGAGATGACTTGTACTCTAGTTTTGAAGCAAAAGTTTAAACAAGCTGGAAAGTTAGCGTTGAGGGGCAAAGAAAGGCACTAATGACTATTCTTTGATTGTTGATTATATAGTTTTTGGCCCCAAATATAATTAAATGGATAGCCATTAACTTATAAGACGTTAATGGAGGTATCTACATGTTAAGGGTCTCCCTGAGGGGAGCGGCGGCTACCCTTGCAATTGCTTAACCTATCCAGTATCCACAGTTTCAAGATTTTTTTTCCAATCGCTTTAATTTAATTTTTATATCAATATATTAAAATAATTAAAAATATCAAAAAAAAAATTAAGAAAAAAATTGACTGGAAACAAACGAGCTGCCTCTTAAGCTTGGTCTTCGTTTATTTTTGACGATGATCATAGAGACCAAGATCGCCACGAATCCAATTTTCCTGCTCCAGAAAGTGAGAGAGATACCCATAGAAGAACGAGTCTAATGGCTAAGCTATAAAGGCGCGTTGCCCCAACAGTCAACACCATAAAAATTGCTTGCGAAATTAGCTCCAGCCGCTTGAAAATAGAGGTATCTACATGTTAAGGCATAACACAGTCAAAATGCACATAGAAAATCAACATCTTAAATTGGAAATTAAAATGAACCCGTCATTGATAGTGTGGTTAGAATAAAAAGGAACAAAAACACAGTTGTTTCTCTTATAACCATCCATCCATTTAACAATAGATCACAAAAGTAATAAGTTCAACTAGTCAAGTGTAATTTATTTCATCATTTCAGGCTGCCAACCATTGGCAAGACAGTATCTTCCTGCCTACAATACCCAGAAATACCAAAAAACACCAAGCAAATAAATGGTCAGCAAAGCAACTCCCAGAAGGTTCACCAAATCCTGCAAAGAGAAGCAAAAATATCAATGCCATAAAACATGACGACCTTCATAAACAGAGACATAGACACAAACACCCACAGGCTGAGCAACAATCCACATCAAGTTTGATCTGGTTCATTTAATGAGATTTTAAGCAGCACAACACAGCTGATCTCAAGCCCACAATAGTTGAGGAAATGTAGCACAAATGAGCACACCAAAACTCAGTTCCAAAGAAATTTGAAAAAGAACAATATACAAACACACATTCATGAAGAATTTCATAAAACATAGTTTTCTTCTGATTAAGTATGGCAACATTCATTAAATAACTATAATAATTTCGATATAAAAAAGAACTGTACTCGTTCTGAGTACAGATTTATATCGCCCCTCACAAAAACTATATAGCATCCTGTTTCTATCAAAAAGAAAATAAGAGAAAAAGTACCCAAAAAACCCTATTCCAAGAAAAAAAACCTATTGCCCACAGTTAAAGTTTCCTTGACCTAAACCATTCAGAAGTTTCTCATTCAATTTTAGAAAGGACAGAAAGGATGCAAAGACAGTGAAGATTCCATTCTGAGAAAGAAACAGTATTAGAGTTATTTTATTGTTCCACCACCAGATGGATCGCCACCTAGCATAACTGAACAGTAAAGATGAGGCCACCCAAACTGCTACCATAAGCTAGACTCAAGTCTTGGCATCGAGAAAATGCCTATTGGAACCCAACTTCATACACCATTCTTATTAGTAAAGAGCATGAAAAACAAATCCTGTAAATATACATGTAAATCCTATGCATTAAAAGAACTACCTTCTAACTATACAAATAAGCCATTATCAAAAGAACTTATTAATTCCCACAAACTAATAAGAAAGAAAGAAAGAAAGAAAGAATGATGTGTGCCATGCATGCATCACACAACCACATGACTTCAGCATGTAGAACAGTAGAAAACAGAATATTAGCAACTGCTTCAGTGGTATGGTTGTCAGTTGTACAATGGTGTGCGTATGCACATAATAGATGTATACATGCAGGGATACAAACACACTCACACGCACACAAATTGATTCAGAGACAACTATTTGCAAAGTAGGGCACTTTATAATGCAAGAGGTGGTAAAGAGAAAGGAAGACCATCAAGATGTCAAAATGTACTTTGGCTTAACAGTGAAGAAAGGAAAAATGGATGCATACACTGAAAATGTCCTTTAAACTATACGCTTGTGAAGAAGGATAACTTCTATGAAATTAGGCCACGTAGAGGACAGATACCATAAAATGATCCAGGCAGCTTTTGGCATAATACAAACTGAGTTTTAAATCCCCCTAGAATCCCTTTTCAGTTCTTCCAGCCTTCTGATTCTAACAAGTAATATAAGCAGAGCATAAAGTAGGTTTAGAAGAAAATTAAGAAAAAAACACAAAGGTCTTGTTAGAAAACTACATAGCCAATACTCTGACAATAGAATACTGTAAGGATCCAATAAAGCAAGAGAAAAACAGTAAAGAGGAGTCTACAACACATTCATAAAATATCTACTTATCAAAACTTCTGGATTATGAACTTCAAAATTGGTAAGTGGTAGCAAAGAAAATGTAGATAAAAATCAATAAACATTACTTTCAACCACAGAATTCGCAATGAAATTCTGTAAACTCAAGTATTTCCCACCATGCTCTTTTCCGCCCACCCCTCCTCATCCTCAACCTTCTTGAACATATTCCTTCAGTCATCCAAATGAACAAACATTTGTTAAACACCATTAGATTTTGCATCAACACTAACAACTCCTACCAATCAAATCACTTCTTGTTTTTTACCATACTCAACCTGAAATGACAAAATGAAATGCAAAACCAAAGCATTTAAACCAAACAAAATTACCATAATGAAAAGTAAAAATCCAGTAAAATCCATGAAACCAGGATTCATTTAGTAGGAGTAGCAAGAGGAAAGGAGGGGAACCAGGCAACACAAACTAATCACACATTACAGTACTCTCACCAAATCAAAATCCCAAAACACAAATTCAACACATTATCTTCCACATTCTCTCGGATAAAACCAAACAAACAAAATCCCTAGATGAAACACAATCAAACCCACAAAAGAAGATCTATAATTAAATTCAATTAAAACCATACAAAAACTACCAACAAAATCACCAATCACATTACAAAAAAACCATACTACCAACAAAATCACATTACAAAAAAACTCAACTACCTACATTTCAGATACCTATAAAAAACAACTACCAACACATGCCATAGCACATCAAATTAATAATAATAAAAAAAAAACCATCAATAAAATCATTCAAGGAATCTACCCCTAATCAATAGGGACCGATTCCTTTCTAGAGACTACCAAGCAATCCCAACTCAACCCTTTTTAGCATCAACATCCTCGCTAACAAAACCCAACAATCTATCCCATCAATCAATCAAATTCAATCAAAATACACAGAACCCATCAACAAAAATCATCAAAGTACACCACAAAGACGATACCTTTAATCAAAAGACCGATAAAAACCGTTCCTCTCTAATGCCCACCATGCTCCTTAGAATGTTGCTGGTGTTCAAGATGACGGCGTTCCTCAGGAAGAGCAAGAAAGTAAGATAAAACCATGCCACCAAAGCAAACATGATAAACTGGATCAACTGAGCTTGTTTCAATATACTTAGCATGGTAACTATCCATCCCTCTTTGCACTGATTTCTTCACGTAATCAAGTGACAGCATGGGCTTCACATGGTTGGGAAATTCCTTCACTTTCAAGCCCTTAATTTCGCTGTAGAACTTCCTTAGTGCCATTTGATTGAGTGTGGATTTGAGGGTTCGACGAAACCCTAGCCCTAATTTTTAAAATTTGGGGATCTGGTTTTTTTTATGAACGTAGAGAAATGTATATAGAGGGTAACAACTGGGGAATGAAGGATAGATTTTGGGGCGGTTAATTCGTTGCTATTGGTGGGGTCCACAGAATTAAAGGAGACAAACAGGAAATTATTGATTTGAGTTTTCTTATATAATTTCCCATACCCAACATTTAATTAAATAAATCTTTTTCATTCTATTAACACTTAAAAATAAAATCATAAATGATTAGTGTGTGTGTTTTTTTTTTTTAATGTAAGGTATTCGGGTCAGCTTACACATATCTCGATTAATCTTTATGAATCATAAAATTAACGATCAGGTAAGATTCCAATAACCATCAATATTGACAATCACATTACTCAAATCTGAGATCACGAGGAAAGCAAACCCTTTGGTTTTAGATTTTTATCACTGGATCACTTACTAGATAATTAAAGTTTAATTGCATAAGTGGAGTAGAATGACAATTTTAAAGTTATTTTTTTATAATAATAAAAGATATGTCTCTAGAGGTAGTGTTTTTTTTCTAGGATATTTAAAAAAAATTCTTAATTCTAAAATCATCCCTTTTTTTTCAAATTTTTCTAATTATTTTGAGTTAGAAAATAACATATTCCTTCTTTTCTTTTTAAGCCCAGTTTAGCATTTCGATCTAATCATATTGTAAAAAAACAAGTTAACTTTAAATTATTTTTTTGGCTTTTTGGATCATTTTATTGTGTTAATGTCAATGAATTTTAAAAAATAAAAATAAAAGTATTATTTTGATTCATTTCCAAGCAAAAAACACTTTAAAAAGCAACTTTACTACACTCTCGAACAGGTTTTAACTGTGTATATATATCAAGAGATTACTTCATGAAGTCAAGCAGAAAATGAGAAATTTTGGTTTTTCGATCACAGTTTATCATTTGCTTATACTTATTAGGGTTTTTTTTTGTTTGTTTTTAACAACATAAAAAAAAGTAAAGTAATACAGTATAGAAAAATGTTTGGGGATATAACATGCTTAGCGAGTCACAAATGGCATCTACGACTTACATATCACAATTGACATTTGTAACATGTGATTCACATGTCATATGTGACTTCAAACAAAATTAAATCCTAGAGTTCCTTTCTTTTTATTTCTCCGTTTATATCCCTAATCTCTCTCTCCATAATCAATTGTCACTCCTCTTCCCTTACTATAAGTAACCACATTTTCTCTATAAAGCAAAATACACCTAAAACATCACGAGATCTCCATCCCTACTTAACCAGCCATTCGAATGATGACTACGATTATGGATAGGATACTTAGTTGATTGTATTGACAAGACTAAAGCTATAGATAACATACTTAGTCAATTATATTGATGAGATTAAGATTATGAATAAGATACTTAGTTGATTATATGGATAGTGACTAAAATTATGTATAAGATACTTAGGCTATCGTGCTGATGAGATTAAGGCTATGGATAAGACATTTAATCGGTTATGTTGACGATGCTAAGGATATAAATATAATACTTAGTCGACCATGTAGACAAGACTAAGATTATGGATGTGAATTAAAACCAGTCATTTAGACAGAGACAAACTAGTATTGGGTAATAATTAAGGTTATGGAAAACACTTAGGCTATGGATAAGATATTTATCTAGTTGATCCAGGTTGACTCGGATCAATTTTTTTATTTAATTTATTTTTTGTTGTTATTGTTGTTTATTTTTTATAATATTATTAAATTAAAAAAGTTTATTAAATCCAATTAAGTTAATGACCTGATTCTTCAATTTTTTTTTCTGTAAAAACATTTCCATCTTTTGAGTAACTTCAATTTTTTTGTTAGAAAAAAAATAAATTCACTCATGACCGGTTATTTCTCAAACTGGTTGGTTCCAACATAATATTTTGTCTCAATTGGATTTCTTAGAATTTTAATTTGAGTTTCGTATCTAAAAGTTTCAGTAATTTTTTACAAGGAATACCAAGATCCGTACAAAACCGCTTTAATTTTTATGCAGAACCATCATTCACGGAGGAATATGGGCAGAGGACGCAATTGAGAATGTTCTGAACTTCGAGGTATCCAATTGGTATAAAAATATTCTTTGGGATTCTATAAAGAATTACTATATAATTGGAGACTTATTTAAGGATTACATCTACCATTGAATAAAACAAAAATTATTATACTTTCTCCTATTTTTTTTCCTTTCATTTTTGTTTTTATTTTCTAAATTTTATCATTCAGTATTTATTTTATCATAAATTATTTTTATTTACTTCCTATGAAAAATTATCATAATCTCAAAAAAATATCCTAACAATTAATTTGTGCTTGATTTTACAAGCATATATTTTTATTATTGTATAATTAATTGAAAAATAGTTAAAGAAAAAAAACAAAGTAATGAAACCAATGGAGTTAATCACTCGGATCATATATTTGATGGATTAAACCGTGAAATCTAGATTGATCTAATATTTCATCTTCTTAATATTATTTTTTTTAAAATCATCTTGATATTTTTTTTAAAATCAAGTCACACATCCATGTTGTTTTCGGACCTGCCAAACTGACTGGGTTATATTGAGACAACTCATATATAATTTAATTTTAAATTTAGAATAAATAATAAGTCAAATCGTGAAATTTTAAAATTAATTCATTAAACCTGGTTTAATAATAATATCAAATAATTCCTTACAATTAAAATATTTTTTTTTACATTTAATTTTTTTCCGAGCTGTATTATAGCAAAACCCCTAGTGATAGCTATATCTAAACCTTTATATTGTAAAAGAAGATTAGAAAATGTGGCAAAATTCACGATTCCATAAATGGGATTTGGGTACACATTTTTACTGCACCATGAGCTTAGAGATGGCATAGAAACACTATACCATCATTGTTCATATATTGTATGAATAATTACAGAAAATTTAGCCTATTTTATATATATATATATATATATATATATATATATATATAAGTGTGTTTACTTTTTCATATTAAAATTTAAATTTCAGAGAACACCACAATAAAATATATGCTTGTAAATAAATTAATTTAGATGTGAAGGATCTACTTCAAAATCTAATTTGAATTAGCGAATTCTTACATGAAAACACCCTTATCAGTAGGAAAAAAAACCCTACAAAGTTAGTAAAATAAATGCATAATCAAGATCAACCCTCAATCAGGCAATGT
>Ga0325411_1000567_pt1 | contig 39032 bp, 18 predicted proteins | sample PopdelMetagenome_13_FD_206181 | JGI IMG/M metagenome (GOLD analysis project Ga0325411, IMG submission 206181) | Populus deltoides microbial communities from Bellville, Georgia, United States - Xylem-PdIQD-R4 | ecosystem: Host-associated > Plants > Phyllosphere > Stem > Wood/Secondary xylem...
ACAACAATGTTGTGAGGAGGGTATGGGAGAATCACGCGGCAACTAGGTAACATCGAAAATAATATTTATTTTTGTTTTATAATTTTATGTTTTAAATTCTAATTTGTTACTATGGAAGTAGGTTGCTTGATTTTTGGTATGACACCAAAAAAAAAATCAAAAAGACATGCGAGGGATAACGGTCTTGAAGGATGGAATGAGGTGGCGGTTTGCTAGGAATTCAAACCGCCATTCATCTCGGGGGAAATATGGACGACATATATTGAGCACGTGACCTCAGAGCAGTTCTCACGACGCTCACAGTCCGGCGCCGACAACCAGAACCGGCAAATTCATGGTTCGGAGACCACGCACATTGGCGGATCCGTCCCATTCAGCGCACATGCAAAGCGAATGGTAAGATTAATTTTAATGAAATATATCATTAATTAATTTGTCGTTCCTTATAATATATTTAACTTTCATACTATTTTTTCCTTACAGGCTGCGTCTCTTGGACGTTAACCGAGTCCAATGGAGTTGTTTGTAGAGACGCATGTGCGGAGTCAAGACCGCCAAAAGGGTGTGCAGCAGTTCGTGGACAACCGTACTCAGCACTTTATGGTATGTTCGTTCATTCATTTTATTTTGTAAGTTATTATTTTCTTGAATTGCATTTTGAATTGCATTTGATGATTTTTTTACCGACGGAATTTTCAGGAGATCTATAATAGCTGGTTAAGGGAGAGATATGGGGACAATTCGTCAACCCATCCAGATTTCGATCCAGATTTGTGGATGGAGGCCGGATCGTCTGGTGGACCCGATAAAAATCGAGTCTGCGGGCTCTCCAACACTACGGCTGAAAACTTGTGTTCGGCTCGTAGTGTCTTAACTGTTGGAAGCTCTCCATCAGTATCGAACACCCAGTCTGAGGAGTTCATTGCGTTGAAACAACAATATCAATAACTCTCGACGAATTATGATGAGCTCCGTCAAATAGTCATGGAGATGAGATCAAAGATGAGTGATGATACTTGTGCAGCTTCTTTTTGGCTGTATGGTCCCGGGAACAACCAGCCTCCTCCTCCTCCTCCTCCTCCAGCTCCGCTGCTATTCTAGTTTAATTTTGTTTTTTAAACACATTAAATTTGTAATGAATATTATTTAACATTACTTTTATATTTTTAATGTTTAATCCATTTTTATTTGTTTATTAAGGTTTTTTACTATTAATAAATTATTTTTTTATATATTTTAAATATATACCGATGGATATACCAACGGATAATATCCAACGATATTTCACAGAGAGTTGCCAAACAATTTCCAGCCATGCCATAATTACCGACGGAATATATCCATCGGTGAGTAAATACAGACGGATACTGTCCGTCGGTATTTCACAGAGAGTTGCAAACAATTACCAGCCATGCCATAATTACCGATGAAATTTACGTTGGTAAGGTCGTCGGTACTTACCGTTGAAATTGCAGACGGATTTATTCCGTCGGTATTGTTCCCACGGGAAACTTTTTTTTTGGCGCGCGCGTATCCGTTTGTAAGACCGTCGGTGATTCGTTGGTGGGTGTTTTTTTATTTGCGACAGGCTTAGCGACGGAAATGGGAGTTACCGACGACTAGTATACCAATGGACAACTTCCGTCAGTGAGGCCGTCGGTAATTATTTCACCGACGGATTTCATTGCTGTCACCGACGGAATTAGTCCGTCAGTAAAACTGGTTAATGGTGTAGTGGAAAAATACATAGGTAGATCACAAATTTTGAAAGGATTTTTGGATATTTTATTTTATTTTTTTCTGGATTGGGTCGGACTTGACCTAGCCATTTTGATTTGGGCTAGACCTAGTCTGACCTAGTGAATAGTGGGACAACTCTTCACTGTTCACGTGCACAGTGGAGAGTAAATTAATTCACTCCACTGTTCATTTTGCAGAATAGTGGAGACAATGACAAATGAAAGCTTACTTGGCAGTTGCTCACGGTGCTGCTGGTGGCAGCGAAGAGGAAGAATGATGGTGGTTCGTAGTGGTAAGAAGAAAACGATGATGGCCACTATCGTTTTTCCTTTCTGTGCAGAGGCACAAATTTCTTCTTCTTATTTCTTTCCTTCTTCTGTTCTTCCTCTTCTGTATTTTTTGTGCCCTCCTTTTTGTTTTTTTTCTTCCCTTTCCTTTCCTTCCTCTGCTTTTCTTCTATCTATTTTACTCTATTTGTTTTTCTGTATTTCTTCTTCTTTCTGCTTCTGTTCTCCCTTTTCTCTGTTTCTTTTTTTATTTCTTGGTTTTTGGTCTGTTTGTTACCTCCTCTCTCTCGTCTATGTTTTTCTTTCACCTTAAATCTCCTGTCTTTCCTTCCCTTTGTATTTTTTCGTTCCTTTCTCTCAAACAAAATGTTGTCCCCCTCTGTTTCTTTTTGTTCTCCTATGTTTTGCACTCTAAAAACTCTCCTTTAAAAATCCCCTGTTTCTTTCCCGCTTTTTTTTTTCCTGTTTCTCTCCTTTTTATCTTCTGTTTGTCGTTCTCTCTTCCTCTCTCCTATGTCCTCCCCCCCTTTTCTCTGGTTCTCCCCCTGTATTTATAGGAGGCAGGGGGAGAGGGCTACCCTACCCTATCCAAGTGTAGGGTATGATGGTCGGGTATGGGTTTTCTGTTTCTTCCATAATGGTGGCAGGGTATGGGTTATGTCAAGGGAGAGAGTGAGAGAATGTGGGCAGGAAAAGAAGATTTGAAAAAAGGCTTCTTCTTCCCTTGCTGCACGTCCAGGGGAAGAAGAAGAATAATGTCATTTAAAGCGACACTATTTTGTGTTGCTTCTTCTTTTTTTTTAAGAAAGAGAAATGAATTTGGAGAGTAACCCAAAAATGGGTTATGACACAAACTATCATATCATAGGTTTCCTCAAACACATAAACATAGTGAAAATAATAATTTAATGTTTTTTCAAGTCCCAAGGATCTTATTGTATAATTCAGGGTTGTTTAGGGTTCAGGTAAATATTACCTGAAGATCAATTCTTTTTTTTTTTTTAGGTTTTCCTTAACTCTTTAAGGCTAAGTTGCCACAAGCCACTCAATTATCTCACCTTCAATAATAATCCATACAAACCACCATATCAGAAATCTCCTAAAATCATTTTATAAGAAAGGAATTGTTATGCCTTGAATGCTAACTCTTTTTTTATTTATTTATGTTTTCAAGTGTTTTTTGTACTATATGTTCTTTAACATCTCTTCAGAAAATATGAAGCATAATATTTTATTTATAGGAGAAACTTGATAATCTTATAAATGATAAAACATCACTTTGTCTCATGAATAATATCATATATGTTATTTTAGGATGGTTTTAGAAATTTATACAATAAAGCCCCTACTTGATTTTTTAGGAGAGAGAGTTTTATTAAAGTCAACCAACTACATGAAAGCAATATCTACTATGAAAGCATTATGTGCATAGGGGGTAAGTTATTACTTGGTCTCAAAAGTCTCCCGCTGCTTAGTGATTGTCTTCAAATGGTCGATATGATACTTATAACAAATAAAATTCTTAATTTTTTTATATGCAGTATTCTATTACATTTCAATAAATACTAAAAGTTAAAGATGTTCAATATAGATATAAAAATAAAGGAAACAATATGCAAAATAACTCTAAACTAAGTCATCTTCGATGATCTTTTATTGAGTAGAACTCATCCATAATCATATCTATTGTGAAGTCCATAACAATCTCTTTTTTTTTGTAGACAACTAAATTATCAGCAAGAAAATCATCCATTTTGTAATGAAGCCTTGTTTTCACCAATCTAATTGTAGGGAATTCTCGTTCTGTAGTTGTCTTAAATACAGGAAGAGTTAAGATTAAACGGATTAATCTATCAATTAAATGATAATTTTTTTAATCTATTAATAGATGTCATTGCTCTACACAACTCATGGATAATAGTCAATTTCTAAAACTTTGGATGTTTTGGTTCTTCAAGCTAATAATGTTGCAATTTGCTCTACACAACTCATAAAGAGTAGTGAATTTCTAAAACTTTGGATGTTTTGGTACTTCAAGCTAATAATGTTTCAATTGAAATCTCAAATGAATTTTAATATTTAATCATTTAAAAAAAGTTTGATTTAATAAAATACATTGTTATCCAAGAGATTAGTATCTGATTTATTAAAAAAAGAGTTTGGAGTTTTTTGTTGTCGCATCTCTGCTCTTAAAACCTAGTTCAAGATAGAGTAAGCCTAAAAAATATCATCACTATTAATTCAAGAATTAATCTTGTAGATAAGTAAATTAATCAAAATAAAAAATATAACAATTTGCTTATTTTAAAGGTAAACCTAAAGGAAACGCCTAATAGAGATCGTGAATTGTATGGTTTTAAATATACATGCTCAACAAATACTCCATGATGTTTAATTAACTCTAAAGCTAAGCATAACAAATATCATAAATTATTATATATTTTTTTATAGTTTTCAGGCCATTTTCCTTAACTGTGAAGTGAGACAGGATCATGTTAGAAAATGTAATTTAGTAATCACACTGAACCATACAACATTTCAAGATTTTAGGCAAGAAATATTTCCATTATGATTAAGAACCGGAGTTGGCATGCGATTAATCAAATAAAGAAAACTTTCAAAAGCATAACTCCAGTATTTTAGGGGAGCGTTACATTGCCAAAGAAGATTAAGCCAAATTTCAACAATGTCTATGACGACATTGAACCATGCCATTTTGTTCATGAGTGTGCGGGCAAATCACACGATGATGAATACCAATCGTTTTAAAATATGTATTGAGTTTTTGATATTCACCACCCTAATCAATTTGAACAAACTTAATTTTTAAAGAAAATTGGTGCTCAACAAGCGTCTGAAACTGATGAAAGATAGTAAAAATATTAGAATTAGCAACCAAAAGATAAAATTGGATAAACTTCGTACAAGCATCTATAAAAATAACAAAATAGCTAAAACCATTACAGGACAACATAGGGGAAGGTCCTCAAACATCACTAACAATCAAGTTAGAAGGAGCTCGAGTTTGATGACTTATAGTTTTTAGAGTCAGACAAGATGACTTGCCAAGATGGCACGCAGGACAATTAAAATTAAATTGATTTAACGTGCAGGACACCTTTTTATTTTTCACCAAAAAATACAGAATATGTGGAATGGGATGCCTAAGTCGACGATGCCAGACATCAGCGGAAGTAGAGAGACAAGTAGATGAGAAAACTTAAGGCAATGATGTTGCAGACGACTCGGACAAAACATATAGACCTTCTCTACTTTGACCGGAAAGAAGCACTTCCTTTATCATAAGATCCTTAACATAAAATATAAAGGAATGCAATTTTAAAAAAGACATTATTCTCAAGACAAAATTTTTGAACATATAACAGAGGTTTTTTAATATCAAGAACATATAAAATATTGGAAAAAAACGTGTAATTGGATGAATGAATTTTAGAGCGAGCAATAATCAAAATAACAAGGCCCTTACCAACATGCAGATGATCATTACCAAGGTAAGGTTCTAAACTCATCATACTTACAAGGTCCGGCATCACATGATGATTTGCACCTGTATTAGGAAACCAAGTAACAAGAGTAGTTGTAGGGGCATTATTAAATGTGAGATTGACATTAGCTTGAGAGGATGAGTAGCCAACTGAGAACACTGTTGGGCAGCATGCTTATATTCATAACACAGTTGACACTTTACGGTGTGATTATAACCACGTTACCTTGTTGCCTAAAATTTCCTGTTGTTCGAGAGGAAGAACCTGGAAGGAGAGGCAAAGGTTGTTTCCAGCATTGTCCAGATGTTGTAGGAGGTGTTATAATCCACAACTAAGTGCAGAACTTCCATAGAGAGAGAAGATAAGAGAGTGCTCATGATTAAATGATCTTGCTGCTTCTATGATAAGTATGCAGGATTGACAGACAGTGAAGATGTCATAACAAATACTAGATGAGAAGGAGGACATGGTGATGTGCCGTCAACAAAGGAGTAGTACACGCCTTGACCCAAAAGAAATGGTTTCATCTACATCTTATAATATATGAAATTGGTGTTGAAGAGTTTTAAAGAGATTACCTACTATGTTTTAGGAAGAGGTATGATGGCAACAATGAATATACCATAGGTGACTGATGGCGTCATAGGGTAGAAAGAAAACTGAAGCGCTGGTGCAGTAACAGTAGATTGTTGAGGTTCTTTATTGTCTATTTAGTAAGAGAATGATTTTGCAAGAGAAGAGAAGGTGCAACCTGGTCTAGAGAAGAAGATGAAGACTGAATATAAAGAGGAAGACTGCTGGATGATTTTGTGGCTCTGATACCAAGTTAAGTTCTGTTGAGAGATTGTCCTTGTATTAATTATGATGATTGTCCATAAGAGCAACTATTCCTTTGTATTTATACATTTAAGGTTATATACAATATAATAATGGAATATACTACACATAATAACTATTTCTATATAAAAGTATTTATATATATAGGTCTCTTTCCTTAATAGGGAGAGACAATAAACGTTTATGTTTGTGTAGAATTGACTATTGAGAGCATAAAAATAATTGTTTTATTGTTAGCGGTTTTTATCTTTTACTTTTGTTGTTTTATATTATTTTAATGTTAATAGTCTTTCTTTATAGTATTAAATTGTTTAAATGTTAATGTTATAGTGGAATGCTCCCGCACCATTATTATTATTATTCTAGCTAATGAAGATACAACTTGAATATTAAAGAAATATTTTTTCCTAGCACATGTTGTAGATCCGTCCTTGCTTCCATGGAATTTTGGCATCATATCATTCTTCATCTCTATCATTTCCTTATGATTACGAGCCCGAACTCCATTTTGAACTTATCATGATGATCTTTTTTCAATTCATTAGAAGAAGATACAATTTATAAAAATCATTTATGTTATACCATTATATTATACATTGTCAAGTACAATATATATATATATATATATATATATATATATATATATAACACGTTGATAAAATACTATATTATTCATTGTGCATGCAAGCACAAATAACTATTCATGTGATAGTAAAATAATGTTTTTGTCCTTTGATTTTTTTTTTTATCCTAGTTTTGAGGGTGATTTTGACTTTTTCAAAAGCCAATTAATTATTAAAGATTTATTGGGGTTATTTTAGTTCTTTTTTAAACAATTAAAATACTTATTTGCCTCCATACTAAAAAAAAATTAACTATTAGCCAAGGGTATTTACGCCCTTACATCTTTTACAAAATTGTGCATTGTCTTTTATGCCCTAGGAATCGAGAAAATATAGACTGTGGTTTAGGGCTGATGTTGTCTTTTCACATGAGTTTTTTTTTGTTAATATTAGAATCGTGAAGGGTGTTTTGGATTTTTTTGCTATTAATAATTAATTTTTTAATCAAAACGTTGCAAGATATGTGCCACACGCGTTGGTGCGTGGGAGGTGCTCGCATCTTATGGGTGGCGCGTGTGGCACCTCCTAGTGGGCAAATATACCTTTCTACCGTTGCATTGGAAGCACTTTCTCGCCCTCCTCTTCTTGGTGCGGTTCATGATGCTGTTTGGTGGGTGGTTTGTCGTCTGTGGTCGTCCTTTTGTTTTCCTTCCTAGCTTCTTTTCTCTCCTTCCATAAAAAATGAATGTCTATCCTCTTTTGTTTTCAATTTTTGATTTTAGTCCTTAGGTTTCTAATTGCTTATTTTAGTCCTTGGATCTTTTAAAAATGTTTTTGATGTTTTCAACTTAGTCCTTAGAATACATTTTATCATATATTATTATTTCCAATTCGATCCTTATTCTTTTGATTTTTGATTTTTTTCCTAGTCTCTTTTGTTGATTTCAATTTCCTTCTTCGATCAAAGTTTATATTATTTTATTTTTTTCAATAAAGTCCTCATTCTTATGACTTCTTTTTTCTTTTGAATTTAACCCTCCAATTATTTTTTTATGCCCTCTAATTTATTTTTTATTTTAATTTTCACCATCATTCTTTTAACTACAATTTTTTGTGTAATAGATTTTTTTCTCATCCTTCAACATTTGATTTATTAGGGATTGACTTCATGGTTTTTCTATTTATTGTACTTTCAATCTAATAGCATTGGTCATGAGTTTTAAGAGTTCATACAGTTAGGGGTTTTATCATACTGCATTATTTAAAAAAAAGATTGGTTTTTTCTTTGTTTAAAAGGTTTTTTTCTTTTAAATTTGCATTATTGTTTTTTTTTAAGATTGGTATTTTCTTTTTTTCTTTGGTTAATGGTTTTTTTTCTTTTAAATTTAACCCTCTATTTAATTTTTTTATGCCATCTAATTTATTTTTTATTTTGATTTCCACCCTTATTCTTTTAACTACAATTTTTTTGTGTGATAGATTTTTTTCCCATCCTTCGGCATTTGATTTATTAGGGATTGGCTTCATGGTTTTTGCATTTTTCATGCTTTTAATTTAATGACATGGCTCACAAGTTTTAAGAATTGACATAGTTGACGCTGCGAAGCGTGAGTCAAATATATATATATATATATAGTTGAGAATAATAGAATGTGTTTCGTTGTGCCTTAGCCAACCTTCCTATTTATATATATTCGGCAGAACACTGCAGTAACTGTAGTTATTAAACATTGGAATAATCCTATATTAATTTCACATTCTGATATATACATGCTATACATTCTATAATATGCCCCCTAAAGCTGAGGGTAGGGGATCAACTCAAAGCTTGAACCGAAAAGCAGTAAAGGATGCAATAGGAAGCGGTTTAGTGAAGACATCGGCAAGTTGATCCCGAAAGGGAACAAAATGAATCTGAATCTCTTTCTTGGCAACGCGGTCACAAACAAAGTGATAATCCACTTCAACATGCTTAGTACGAGCATGGAAGATAGGATTGGTTGAGAGATAGGTAGCACCAAGCTGATCACACCAAATGATAGGAGCAGAGAATGAGGGAACCTGCAAATCTGTTAACAAGTATTGAAGCCAAATGACTTCAGCGGTACCATCAGTAAAGGCTTTATACTCAGCCTCAATAGAGGAGCAAGCAACCATGCGTTGCTTGCTAGATTTCCAAGAAATCAGCTTTTGACCAAAAAAGACAAGATAGTCACCCGTAGACTTGCGATCATCAATACTATCAGCCCAATTTGCATCTATAAAGCCATGTAGAGCAAAAGAGAAGCCTCGAGTGATATGAAAACCATAAGATGTCATACCTTTAAGATAGCGTAGAATACGCTTAACAGTAGCCCAATGAGAATTTGTAGGAGCATGCATAAACTGACAGACTCTGTTAACAACAAAACATATATCTGGACGAGTGAAGCTAAGATATTAAAGAGCGCCCACGATTTGATGAAATCATGTAGGATCAGAGAATGAGTGATCCGGTAATAAAGTGACTTTTGAAGGGGAGACTGGAGTATCAATGGGTTTGCAGGAAGTCATACCAGCTCGGGTGAGGATGTTAAGAATATATTTATGTTGATGCAGCATTAAACTCATACCAGTAGACTGAACTTCAATACCCAGAAAGTAGTGAACAACACCTAAGTCACGAAGCTTGAACTCAGAGCTGAGTAACTGTATAAGGTGATGAAGTATAGCAGAGTTGCTACCCGTAAGCAGAATATCATCAACATACACCAGGAGATAAAAGTTATTAGTACCATCAGATAATATAAACAGGGAGGTGTCAACCTTGGAAGCTCGGAAACGAGAGGATAATACCATACATATTTAGTATAAGCATCAACAAAGATAACAAAATAACGGTAGCCATCTAAAGAAAAGAGAGGAGCAAGGCCCCATACATCACTAAAAATTAATTCAAGCGGAGCAAAAGTTTTGTGACCCGTAGGTCCTAAAGACAAACGTGATGATTTTCCTAAAGGACAACTTTGACATTGAAAATTAAGATGTTTGTTGTTATAAATGATCTTACTTTTTGAGATTAACAATTGAAAAATACGTGAATTAGGATGACCTAGTCGACGATTCCATAAATTGGCAGAGGCAGAAGTGCAGGGAGACCAATAGGCTTGAGGAACTGACATGACGGAAGACTTGGTCAGGGCATAGAGACTATCTTTACTCTGACCTGAGAGAAGGACTTTATTGGTGCTGAGATCCTTGACATAAAACACACGAGGGTGAAATTCAAAATAAACATTGTTATCAAGAAAAAATTTCTGAACAGAGAGTAGAGGTTTCGTGATTGCAGGAACATGAAGAACATTAGATAAAGTGAAAGAACGATGTGGCGTATATATTTTTGTATGACCGAGATGAGATATAGGGAGGCCTTTACCATCACCAACATGCAAATTATCATTACCAAGATACGGTTCTGAAGCAGTCAAGGTGGCAAGATCAGGCGTGACGTGTTGATTGGCACCGATATCCAGAAACCAATCAACAGAACTGGTTGAGGAGAGATTGCGTTGCACCAAATTAATAGTAGGTTGTTGGCCATAACCTCGCTGCTAGAATTGAGGACAGTAGGGAGCTGTACGGCTGAAATTCTGACACAATTGGCAGCGTGGATTCTGCCCCCTATTGCGCTGCCAAGAGCGTTGCCATGAGCCCTGCCGACTGGCATCGAATGAGGAGTTTTGGAAGCTGCGGTGATCAGGTCTGGAGCCAGCAAACCGGTTGCCTCTGCTGCTGGACTGATTGGGACGCCAGCCACCATTGAAACAGCCCCTGCTGCGGCCAGAATTTCCAAAGGTCTGGCACTGCATAACAAGGGCAGATGATGGAGTGCTGGGTGTGGGCAACAGAGGAGCATGTATGGCAGCTGAAAATTTGTGAAGAAATTCATGCATGAGGAGATGATTGTGAAGATCTGCATATGATAAAGGTTCCGCCTTGGTAATAAGACTTATAACTAAGTCTTTAAACTCTCCTCGAAGACCACGAAACACATATAAATTGAAATCTTCAAGCGAAACTGGCCGACCAGCAGCGACCAATTCATCAAATAAGGCCTTAGCTTTTTGTATAAATTGAGTTACTGATTCATCACTCTGTCGGAGATCCTTAAGAGAGCCGTGAAGTTGTATAATACGAGAGTTGGAGGTGGAAGCAAGAGCGCGCTCAAGAGTGCGCCAAGCTGAATAAGAGCTTTGACAGCCAACAACAAGATGCAAAACTTCCATAGATAGGGAGGAAAGAAGAGCACTCAGAATGAGTTGGTCCTGTTGTTTCCAGCGAAGAAAGAGCGGATTTACCTGAAGAGAGATACCATCTCCGGCAAGAACATGTGAAGGTGGACATGTGTTAGAGCCATCAACAAAACCAAAAACTCCTTGGCCTAGGAGATACGACAGCATCTGCATATGCCAATATAAATAATTGTTGTTTGTTAATTTGAGGGAGATGACTTGATGAGTGTGAGAGAGGGAGATAATGCTTGTGGCAACAGAGACAACAGCTGCATCAGACGTGGGCTGCAAAAGGAGGTGTTCACCAGCCATGGCAGAGGAGAAGCCAGGCGGTGAGGCAGTAGAGGAGAGCAATGGAGGCGCTGCAGGAGAGGAGGGCTACACTGCCGGAGAAGAAGGCTAGACGGCTTGTGCTGCAGCAGAGGAAGATGTATGTGGTGGCTGTTCCATTGAAGAAGGGAGGTTGTGAGGCTGTGAGAGAAGTAGGTTAATTAATTTTTAGGGCTTGCGGCTCTGATATCAAGTTAAGAATAATAGAATGTGTTTGATTGTGCCTTAACCAATCTTTCTATTTATATATATGCGGCATAACACTGTAGTAACTGTAAGGATTACAACATTGGAATAATCCTATATTAATTTTCTATTCTGATACATATATATATATATATATATATATATATATATATATATTTGGCTTTTCTTTCAAATCTTCTCTCCGATAGTCAAATCTATTGATTTAGCGTTCCTCATATTATAAGATATAACAAAACCTTTTTTTTTTTTTTCGACATGGGATAAAATTCTCTTTAACTATCAAATATACAAGTTATATTTTAACAACAGTCGATGCTTTGAATGGTGCGTCTACAAGATGTGTGCCATACGTGTTGGCATACGGGAGGCGCTCACGCTTTTTGGATGGCGCATTCGGTGTCTTCCTGTGGCCAAATATACCTTTTTGTTGTTGCATTGGAAGTGTTGTCTCGCCCTCCTCTTCTTGGTGTGGCGAGTGATGGTGTTTGGTTGGTTGTTTGTCGTCGATGGTCGTTTTTTTGTTTTTCTTCCTTCTTTTCTCTCTTCCATAAAAAATGCATGTTTGTCCTCTTTTATTTTCAATTTTTGATTTTACTTCTTAGGTTTCTGATTGCTTATTTTAGTCCTTGGATCTTTTAAAAAAAATTTGATGTTTTCAACTTAGTCCTTAGATTATATTTTGTCATATATTGTTTTTTTCAATTCGGTCCTTATTCTTTTAATTTTTTATTTTTTTCTAGTATCTTTTGTTATAGTTTTGTTGATTTCAATTTCCTTCTTCGATCAAAGTTTATATTATTTTATTTTTTCAATGAAGTCCTCATTCTTATGATTTTTTTTTCTTTGGTTAAAGTTTTTTTCTTTTGAATTTAACCCTTCAATTAATTTTTTTTGTCCTTTAATTTATTTTTTTATTTTGGTTTTCACCCTCATTTTTTTAAGTACAATTTTTGTGTGATAGATTTTTTTCTCATCATTCGGTATTTGATTTATTAGGGATCCTTGACTTCATGGTTTATTTTATTTGTCATGCTTTTGATTTAATTATACAGGTCATGAGTTTTAAGAGTTGATATAATCAACAAAGTGCGAGTTATATATATATATATTTTCCTTCAAATTTTTTCTCCAACATCTAAATCTATTAATTTGATGTTCATATTGTAAGATATAACAAAACCTTATTTTTCTCTACAAGTTGTAAGTTGTAGATTGGGTTGTTCGCACACATTCTTCATCAATGAACAAGCGACCAACCATTCTTTGTTTTTCCCTTTTCTTTTTCTATTAAGCAATTTTCTTTTTCTTATGAATTCCTATAGAAAGAACAGAGAGAATATAAACACATTGCACTCCTCCCCAAGTGTCTAACTACTGCCTTGTTAACAAGTATACGTTCTCCCCTCTCTCTTTCTTTTTCTCTGTGGACATTAGTCTTACTTCGAAGCAAACTTCAATCGGTTTCAGCCTCAAAGAATTCCTAAAAGGTACGCGTGCAAATTATGAGTAGATGCTTAATTTCGTTGTTCTGCTTCATTTTATGACATTCAGATCATTAAGGTCTCCGAATTTTAAGACACATAATAGGATATTATCCCCTCTTATTATATTAGTATAAGATTCAAACCTTTGGAACAAGACTGATATTATATATTAGAGCCAGCAAATGACTGACTCCAGTAGGAAACCAATTTTTCTGTAATCAATTTTGCCAATCTCATCGTTGGAGACCAAGATGATAAAAGGGAGAGAGAAATGGAATGGTTCACATGGAGCATCTCATTTTCATTCAATAATTCCGCACTATCTCAGAGTCATTTTACGTAATTACTTAGTTAAAAAGACAAGACATGTCTTCCAGGGAATTTGGGCATCATTTCATTCTTCATCTCTCCCATTTCCTTGCGATTACGAGCCCTAACTTCATTTTGAACTGATGACGACCATTTTTCAATTCATTGAAGGAAGATAATCCTTATCTTCGTTAGATCAAGCGCATGCTACTTAATTTTTTTCGTTACTAACCACACACGTAAACTAGTATTTGGTTTCCCTTGCTTCACAAGTTATTCACAAATGTAATCTACATTTATGAGCTTGTCGTGTCGTGGAGAATACATTAAACGCTCAAGTAATCGTTTGCAACTACCAATTTGAAAAATGAAACCTAAGTTTGCAACTACCAGCCAAGATGAATATTGCAGCTACTACGCTTTCCTTTGTTCTCTCTCAATCCAACCTCATGTATCTCTCTCACAAAACAAACCAAGGCCCACTTTGGTTTATCCCAAGTAGTTTTAATGGACACAGAGATATATATGAGGGCGTCGGCTTTCTTTAGATCTTCAATATATATATATATATATATATATATAGACAGAGAGGGAGAGGGAGAGAGATTTTAAGTTAAAATCTCATGTATCTCTCTCTCACAGAACAAACCAAGGCCGTTGGATTACATTGGTTTATCCCTAGTAGTTTTATTGGACATTTACAACTTCTCACTAGCTACCATCCAAAAGTCAGTATCTTGCACTCTGGCTAGTTAACAAATACGCATTCCCTTCTCGAGTCGACAATAATCCAAGGCTGAAGTGCAGTGAGCTTCAATCTGTTTCAGTCTTAGGGTACCTAACAGGTACGCATGCAAATTGTAAAGAGTATATGCTTTCTTTCCCTTTCCTGTTTTTATTTGATTAACATTTCATGTTCTTGTTCTGCTTTTCCTTAATTAATACAAATATGGTCTTTTTATAGTGCACATAAACGAGTAGCTAGTGACAATGTTGTTCCCCTTCATTCTATGATATTCAGATCGCTAGAGTCAACAAATTTCAAGCGACATAATAGGATATTATCCTCTCGTATTATATTATTATAAGCTAGGAACTCCATTGATTATAAGATTCAAACCGTTGGAGGAAGACTGATATCAAGAGACTGATTCCAGTAGGTAATCAATTTTTCCAGTCTCATCAATGGCAAGCAGCAATAAACCATATATTAGTCTAGAAAAGAAAGAAAAAAGAGACCAAGATGATGGAATCAGGGAGAGAGAAATTGAATGGTTCACACAGACCATCCCATTTTCATTCAATAATTCCATGCAAATACCATCTCAGAATCATTTTGCAAAGTGTAATTGTAATTACCGAGTTAAAAACCAAGACATGTACTCTTTTAGGGAATTTAGGCATCATTTCATCCTTCGTCGTCTCTCCCATTTGCTACCATATTCCCGTGTATTCGATTAGGAGCCCTAACTTCATTTCGAACGTACAGCAACCTTCTGAAGGAAGATAATCCTTATCTTTGTTAGATTAAGCTAGCGCATGCTACGTTTTTTAGTTACTAATTAACCATACACGTATACTAGCTAGCTAGTATTTGGCTTTCCCTAGTTTAATAATTACAAGTTATTCACACGCTGGAATTTGATATCCAACTAATGCACTTTACGTGTTCAACTAATCGCTTGCAACTACCACTTTGAAAATAAAAAACCTAAGTTTGCAACTACCAGCCAAGACGCATGCAGCCACTACGCCTTCCTTTTCTTCCCTCGCAACCCAACCTCATGTGTCTCCCAAACCAAACCAAGGCCCACTTTGCTTTATCCCAAGTAGTTTTAATGGACACAGATATGAGGGGCCGGGTCGGCCTTCTTTAGATCTTCAACACACACACACACACACACACACACACACACACACACACACACACACACACACACACACACATATATATGTGGAGGGGGAGAGAGAGATTTGAAGTTAAAATATTATTAATACCAATTGAACTTCAATTAATTTATTGGTTCCTAGAAATTAGTTATGGAATTAATCCTTCGTTTTTCTTTTCTTTAGTACCTTTCCTTTTTTTCCTTCTAAAAAATTAAAATTGTCATGTATCAACCAATAAACATATATCAAATAAACTGAAAAATTCTGATATAAAGAAAACTAAATAAAATATGTTGACTCTTCTTTTTCTAATTATTTTTTTTTAATTTCTTTTTCGTTTATAGGCCCTATAGACTAGTCCTTGTACATGAGCTTCACACATAGATCAAATATTATTTTTTTTTACTTCAAATGTTTTTTAAAATTAGGATAGATTGATTACTCGCAATATTTTTTAAAATTTATATTAAATATATATTTAAAGCCATATTACTTTCATTTAAATTTCAAGAATCTTTCTTATATAAAAACTATATTGATTTATCTTTAAAAAAGAAAAACTAATCATGTTCTAAATTTTTTTATTCCAAAATCCATACATAAAGAAAAGTAATAATAATAATTCTTAGAAAATAAAATTTCCTAACAATAAAAAAGGAAAAAAATAAATTGAACAATAATTTTTCATAATATGAGTAATATAGAACATAAATTTAATCTAAAACCTGAAAATATATCATTTTTTATATGGATGTATGATCAGTTAACCAATATTTAAATTGAATAAAAATTTATAATTAAATTAATAAAAAAAGAAAATAATTGATAAAAAAAGAAACACAATATTGTTTTGCTTCGAGAACTAGGACTATGCGCTCATGGATAGGAAACACATTGCCGAACTCTATAACTTCCTAAGACAAACCACTACGAGATTGAGATTGAGAACCACCATTTTTTAATCTTTCAAATCTAATTTTTCCGACTTGTCTCAAAATTAATTAATGAAACGATTTTAATGTTGCGTTTGTTTCTGCTCAGGGGACTGAAGGGACAAATACATAAAAAAATATAAATATATTTCATTAAATAAATAAATACGAAAATAAAAAAAATAATTTATCTCTAAAATAATTTTAAAATAAATTTTTATACTTTCAAAACAAAAACAATATAAAAATAATTATATTCAATTTTTTTTATTTTAAAATAGTAACCAAATGTCACTTTAAGAATTAATTATATAGTTTGAATACATCCCCCCCCCGGGGGGACTATTTCATGGATAGGAACCAGTGTAAAAAAATTGAATAGTAAAGTTCGTTATGTCTTGTGAACTATTTGTTAGAGTTACTATAAAACTATTATTGGAGCTTTATGCAATAACTTAAAATTTTAGGTTAGCATGGTTAAATCAGAAGTTTGAATTTTACAATTCTCTTTATTTTTTGATTAAATTAAAAATTAAATAGAAATTAGTAATAAACCTATACAAGTTTCTAGTCTAAATAGCTTTCTCTTAATTGTTTAAGTTTTTTTTATTGAAATAGTTATTTAAGAACCGTTGTACCATCCTTTATTTATTTTAATAAATATAGAAAGCTTTTTTGAAAATTCATACTCCATCATCTTAATTTTAGTAATAGTAATCAAATGAACAGGTGATGATTTTTTCTTATATTGTGGTAAAATATCTAAAGAAGTAGATAATGGTAAAGGAAATGAAATATCTTTATCATTTTTTTTTTAAATAACAGTATTAATGATCTATGATTCCAACAAATTGAGTATTTGAGTTAGAATTATGATCCCACCAAATTCCCAATATTGCATTGCATCAAACATGTTGATTCCTAAAAGATGCGTAGGAATAAAACTGATGTGTTGAATAATTGATTAATTTCTTAGTTCAAGTAATCTAATCTATTTTTTATAGTCAAGGTATCTAATGACCTGATATTAAAAACTCAAAGAATTGATAACTGGTAGCAAGTGATACCTAGTAAACTAGGTGACCGATAATTATGATAGTAGCAGGTGGTGCTTGGTAAGCCAAGTTACTAGTAGCTGGTACGTGTAAAACGTCCTCTTTAATGGACATATAGACTCTCTAATAGTAAAATCAATAACTTTATAAAGAGAGAAAGTACAATGATATTTTAAAGAGATAGACTCTAAAAATATAGATGCTGAAAATATTAAGAATGAAGAGATTGTGAACATTTGGCTTGAAGGAATAATGATGTATTTATAGCCAGTAATCTTTTCCCTTTGTGGAGAGGAGGGGTTAAAGTGTAACTTCACTATTATGATATTTTGAGTTGTATTATACTCAAAATAATATGTATAGGATCAGTGAAAATACTAATTAAAGAACCCGCGTAGGATCTTGAAAAATACTTCGAGCAGTGTTAGGCTTGGACAAGATGCTCGAGCCCATTAAAGATGAAAAACGGGTCCAAACATGTTCTTTGGACCCACGTATGTTGGGTTTAGGACGCGTACTCTAGCCTAAGAGCATGCTGGGGTGCATGCCTAGCATGTGGTGTGCTTGGTAGCATGCTTAGATGAGCATGCACCCATCCGAGCATGGGCTTATACTACCATGCCTGAGCCCATTTTCCTTGGCCCCCGACTGTATATTAGGCTTGGGCTTGGTAATCTTTGCCTAATGGGTGTTTTTTGGGTTTATTTTGGGGAATGTTTTAGGTCCATCTAGGGTTTTTTTTGAGTCAATGATAACTTTTTTTATTTAAAGAGATATTTTATATTGACTTAGAAGGGATATTCTTATAAATTCATATTAAAACTATCATATAATGCACGTGCGATTGTTAATTTTTACAAAACTAGTAAGCAGAGGGGTATATTTGAGAATAAAGATAAACTAAAAGTTATAATTAATTGATACTTTTATAGAAGTATATTAGCCTCAGTTTATATGCTTTGTCGCGGGGCCGAATTATTTTTTGTGTAACAAATAATGTTCATGAGCTGAAATGAGGTAAATAAAAAACTAGTTATGACAAACCTGTAAGCACATTAATTCACTATCATAAAATTAGCAAATACAAATGGAAATACTGATGAAAAATTTATGTTGATGGATTGCGATAACTTTATCGACAAAATAGTCACTCGTTTTATCCATCAGTAAACTCCAACGGAAATATTCTCTTGATATTTTCCAAGGGAATTATAGAAGGAATTAAAAAATCCAAAAGGTATCTTGAAGTGTCATTTATATAAACAAAATGACTGACAAAATGAACTCGTCGGTAAAATCCATCTGTAAATCCTTCGATAATATTTAAATTATGACCTGGCGAGTGAACCCCCCCCCCCATTTCTTCCTTCCTCCTCCTCCATCGACTTTGCAATAAACAGCAAACACCCCCATTATTTTATTACAAATCAATCTCTCACCACAAATCCAGTCACCTCGACACTCAATTTATCAACATTCCTCTTCTGATTCAATTTTTTTAAGGACTCCCTACATCAAGTAAGCAAAACTATCCTTTTTTTAATTTGAATTCAATTTTAAAATTTTAATTTTTATTGTATATTTTTATAGTATATGTAGTTTGTCTGTGTGTTTACTTGTTTTATAGCTTTTTCCCTAAAAATATTGATGTATAAATGTATGATTTATATATGTTAGGGTTTGTTTGAGATTTTGAAAAACACAATTTATTTGTAATTTGATGAGATTGATTTCTAATTTATGACTTAGGGTTCTATAATGAAATAGATAATGAGTTATTTAATAAGTTTATTTTATATTTTGTCAATTTTATTATTGAGTTAAAGATTTTAGTAAATGTATAAGAATTTGAATTTACATTGATAATTGATAATGATTTAAGAGTACCATTAAAATAGATCAAATAAGTTTGATTTTAACTAATGTTAGTTAATTCATTTAGTTTACATAATTAAATAATACATTATAAGTAATGGATGATCGTTCATGGATGTATTGAGATTCACTTGAATGGTTGCAAAATATGAATTATTGTAATGAGGTTGAAGGTTTTATTAATTACATATTATTTAATCTAAAATATTAGTGAAGGTGATATTAGATATTCATATAAGAGGTGTAAAAATAAAAAGAGGTTTTTGATCTACATGTTGTAACAATGCATCTTCTACAAAAAAAGGGTTCATGAAGAAATATTCCACCAAATCTAAGGCCCAAATAATGTGATTGGAATAACCTAATAAAAAATTAAAAAAAATTATAAAGCATTCTTTTTTAAAAAAGACCTTTTAACTTTTCAAACCTGTGACCCGAGTCATTAGACTTGCAGAACCCAAATTTCTAAAAATTATGAAGTTCAATTCTCAATCAATTGAATATTGAAGAATAAAATTGAATAAATAATTTCAAATATACAAAAGGATTTTAAAAATTTCAATTAAAAGAATAAGGATAAAAAATAAAATACAAAATAAATTTTATATTTAATTGAATAATGAAATTGAAAAAAAAAATCAATTTAGTAGAAGGACAAAAAAAAACTAACGAGGATCAAGATTGACATAAAAAATAAAAACAATATTGTTATTAAATTAAGAGATTGAAAAGAATGATAACTTTTACTAAAAGGGCAAAGAAAAAAAAATGAAATGAAAACAATGATGACCAAAATAGAAAATATAATATCATCAATTTGAATTGAATTATAAAATTGAAAACCACTAAAACTTTTACAAAAGAATCAAGGAAAAAAAATTAGAAATCCAAAGAATGAGGACGACATTAGAAAATATAATATTTGATAAATTGGGATTGAATGATGAAATTAAAAACAAATTCTATAAAAGAACCAAGACAAAAAATTAGAAATAAAAAAAATAAGGACTGAAGTTGAAATATCAACAACCAAGAGGGTCAAGATATAATGTTTTAGGGAGAAGAGAAAGAAGAAGAAGAAAAAGAGAAAGATCCACTAATGTCAAACCGGACCACTATCGATGATACGTGTTGTACAAATAGAAAAAGGATACGATAACACATCTAACAACATGATGAAATGACAGTTTTTAGCACTAAGAGGTGCATGAGCCTCTTACATGCCTCGGGTGTGCTACACGTGCACCCACATTATTTTAGCTAAATAGGAAATTACCCCTACGCTGACAAAATAATTATATAAAAAAAAACCACTATAAAAAACTGAAAACATGCCTATTCCTTCGACTTAAATTTTTTGGTTTTAAGGCTATTTTTTTCATTTTACTATGCATTTTAATTATTTATTATTATTTATATTTGTTCAAATATCAAATTGCTTCTCAACATAATAACTATCCCTTAATGCTAGGTTTAGTTTTTTTTGCTTTGAAGGATATTTGGGTATTTTCACTATGCAATTAAGATGAGAAAATATGTATTTGTCCCGCTCTATTTGGTAATAACAAATGAGCCATGTGAAAAGACTTTAATGTCCTTGTAAACCTGTATTGAGTTTTTTAAGTCCAGGATTTAAAATATCATTACACTATTCTAGTGAACAATGACAATGAATCTAGAGCTACAATATTTTGACAATGAATCTAGAGCTACAATATTTTTTAAAAGGGTCTTAGTTCTTTTTAATGATCGATAAATGATGTAATATATAAGGATACAATTATAGATTTTTCCAATAATTTTATATGACAATTCATTTAAAATGAAGAAAAAGAGTAAAAAAAAAAGTTTGCATGTTGGTGGCATGGATGTAATGGTAGCACATAAATTTGATATGTAATGAAAAAAACAAAGAGACTATTATGGTATCGATTATTTAACAAAGACATCCATATAGTTTCTATTTAGGCAGTTGAATTTATATGGTTTGGTTTTTTGGATAGATAAAGCCCTTTGGTCCATGGTCAAGCTAAGTTTTCTTTAATTTTGATTTATAGAAGAAAGAAGGGATAGATGCTAGATTTTCATTGGTTCTAATTATAGGGAAAAGAAATTTTGATTAAAAAATTAAAAAAATAATTAAAAAGTAAAAAAAATGAAATAAAAGTTTCTATTTTTATTTATTTATGGCCTATAAATGTTTGTATTTACTTTCAAATTTGATATTATTCTTTTCACAATGTTATGTTTTTTCTAACTATTTCTATATTCACACTAAATATTTATATTTATTCATATATTTTCTAAAAATTCTAAGTTGAATTTTTATTTTATTTTCAAAAGAACAAAAAACAATAGTATATAAATAAATCCTATTTGAAAATTAGAAGAGCTTGAGTACATGAAATAAAACATTTCATGAAAATTATATTGTGAAATCATGTTTATTAAATTATTATGTATATACTATCATCAAGTCAAGTGTGTTTTATCAACAAATACATATTTTTATTACTATCAGACCATTTTTTGATTTACAAGACCTAAATGATCACAACACTATTTCCTAGTTAATTTATGATATAAAAATAAGTAAGTATATATAGAAAATTTAATCAATTTTTTATGTTTTTCCTCTTTAAAAAAAAAAAAAAAAAAACAAGAGAAGGATTACGTTAAACATTCTAAATTGCATTTTCCCTCACACATTAGAAAAATTATACTTTACATTTTGAGTGAAAGCCACCTTTAAAAATCGATGAAAAACTAAAATATCCTTGGCTTAAAGTTTTTCTCTTTTCCCTTTCTTTTTTTCCTTTTCCTCCCCATTTTTTCTCCTCTTACTTCTTTCTCTTCTCTCTCTTCCTTCTCTCTCCGTATCAAGACCTAGACTTTTTTTTCTTTTTTAAACTAAAGGAAGAATTACCATGATGATCACTTGGTGATTCTCCATTTCCTAATTATTTTGAATCAATATTTAGGAAAATATTGTGGCTGGCATGCATGAGATGATGAGGTTGTTTAATGACGTCCTCTGACTGTGGAATCCTTGATGAACATAAGCGCATATAAAGGCATACTTGAGAGGGGTTTCCATGCATACTGTAGTGGTACAACATGAGTCCTTCAAAGTTCATTGTTTTCTTTCCATGCATGTTTATAATAAGAAATCTATTTATATTTATATGAAATTTAAATTTATACAATATATATGATGTTAAGTAAAACTTATGAGAAGTTGAAGCTCCTTTGCTTTTTAAACCATAGACTGGTATTTAAAGAGAGTTTTTATCATTGTAATTCTACGACCTATCACTTTACACAAAAAACTCAATACAATATTCTTTTAAGATCAACTCTCTCTTCTATGATGCTTTTTCTCTTCTATATTTTTCTAGTTATTTATAGTTAAAAATCGTAATATTTTCCTGTAAAGTAAGGGTCTAAAATTCTAAAATTAACAATAAACAATACCATTACGAACTTGGGATCAAATTATATCTAAAACTAATTGAGCAATTGAGCATTTCTTCTTCATCCTCTTCCTTACTCTTAGAGGCATCATCATTGTCCTAGATTAATTCTTCTTGATATCCTCAATTTCTTTTCTTCATCATTGATCCTCTTAGACCAATTCTTCCTAGTATCCTCTATTTTATCATCATAAAAATAAAATGTAGGTCCCCCTTTCACTAGTAATGATAGGGGCCAACCTTGGTTTCATCCATAGAGATATGGCTAGTCTTGGTTTTACCATGTGTATGAATTTAATCTAATTCTAGAGGAGGTGGTTTCAGCCCAAATAAGTTAGCCTAAGTTTGGGTTGATTAATGGCAGGATGAGAGGTATGTTTGGGCTATATTTTAGGTCTTGTATGGACCTTAATTCTGTTAATGGGTTTGGGTATTATTGGGTCCTAATTATGGCAAGGATTAATTAAAGTATTAGAATCTTTTTCTTACAAGAATTAATAAAAATCCTCAATAAAAAGGACTTTTATTTGGATGCTTATAGAGGGAAATTTCCTTATGTGAAAAGGAGTTTATTTATGGAAGCAAAGATTGAATTAATAGAGGAATTATTGTGTTTCCTTTATTTGCAAGGATTCCAAGTATAACTTGGAAAGTGCAAAGATTTCAACTATAACTTGGAAAGTAAGAGGCGACTATGATGGAGGAATCTTTGCCATTTATTTCTTAATATTTAGAAAGGATTCCATGAAAATTAAAGCATGTAAGAAGCAACTACAAGAGGAAGAGATTCCTTGCTATTTGTTTTTTATTTTGTAGGGATTTTCTAATCTATAAGGATTCTTATGGAAAGCTATTTAAGAAGATTAAGTCAACCTTATTTCTTTCTAAATTTGAGAGGCTTATTTCTTTCTAAATTTGAGAGGCATAAGGGTGGAAAACAAGGGAATAGTATCAACAACTAAATTCATGAATTTCCATGCTTGTAGAAGACACTAAGAGCGACAACACTTCCTACTTCTACTAGGAAGAGATTTCAGCTACAAGGAGTTTCTCAAGCAAGGAAAGATGTTCTTAGGAGCTGAATTGATTATTATAATGGCTTGATCTTTTATTTAGACGATTCTTGTTCTTAGTTAAGTATTTCAGGGATTTTAATGTTAGTTTAAGACTTTGTTTTAGTTTGTGTTTATTTTAGCCTAAAATCGATGTTTTAGGAATGTTTTAGACATTAGACTTGTGTTAGCTGATTATTAGCTTGAGCCTATTGGTTTGCAACATAATAAGGGTTCATTAGGGTTATTTAGGAGAACTATATATATTTTTCATGGTTGAAAATTTTGTAGCCTTTTATTATTGAATAATTCAGATATTGCTTAGTGTAAATCATGTTCTTTAATGGGACCAAGATCAACTACTAACTTATCAATGTGTATTTGACCTTATAGCATCTTCATATACTTTGGGTTCTTGTTTTTCTACAAAGAACGAGTTTAAGTTCTTTTTCAAAACCTTTGATTCTTATGTACAAGGTTATCTCTAGATTAAGGTATCAATCCAAACCTGAATTTTGGTTTTCTTAGGTTATTTAACTTTTTTTCTTTTTTGTGGGTTTTCAGATTGTTATCCTCGGAGTTCACATCAAGTAATCTCCTCTCACATTGTTAGCTTCGAGCATCATATTTGATGATGAAGTGACATGTCTATTATGAGGATCGTATTTGAAAATAGAAACAGAAGTTGTGTCAAAACCCTTTTCAAAAGCATCTATAATATGAGATTTCTTTAAATTGTCGAATTACAACTACTTGATCTTAGATAAAGCTATAAGAATGTGCATCAATGTCAAAAAATCATCTCAACCCAATAGTTTAAGTTGTTAGGTGAGATTCCAAGATATAATTTATATTATTCTCTAACATATCCCTTCAAGTAAAAGCTCTTTGGACTTGAAACTTGTACAAACTCATGTTACCTTATGCTTAATTTTTATCAAATAAATGGGGATGGTGTGATTCGAACTCGTGATCGCTTGGTCATCAAGGCTCTGATACCATATCAAAGAATCATCTCAACCTAATAGCTTAAGCTGTTAGATGAAATTCCAAGATATAATTTATATTATTCTCTAATAATCAACATTTTATTCTCAAGCTTGTTCATCACAACAAAAATAGTTCTTTACTTTTGTCTATAACACCGTTTTTTTTCTTTACAAAGACTTTCATGCTGATTTATGAAGTACATGGGTTCATGGTTGAAAAATTTTAATGGCGTGAAAACCTAAGGAGCTTAAAAATAGATTATCCAACATTCAAATACATATCCTATAGCTTATGATAGACTATTTAGAGTGAATTTTGTGGCAACTGACTTGATATGAAAATTCGCGTGGTCATGATGAATGTTAAAATCTCAATTTGTATATTACAAATGTGTCCAATATAAAGTTTATATTCAACGAAAAGCTTGAAAAATCAATGATTTTAGAGTTTTTTCTGACAGGATCATGGATAATTCAACGGAAGAGAGACTTCTTTCCTCGGAAGAACTTAACAGCTCTGACTTAAAGAGGAGGGTATGGAACGAGTCCAAAAAGCTATGGGTGATTGCATTTCCTGGAATGGTGGCGCGAGTGTCTTCATTTGGAATGATAATCGTGACACAGTTATTCATGGGGCACATTAGCGAACTGGATCTCGCAGCATATGGCCTACAGCAGAGCATTTTGCTGCGGTTTGTAGATGGGATATTGGTACGTCCTCCTCTCAACATTTTGTTATTATGATGTAAAAAAAGAGACCTCCCCTTCAATTGATATTTTGTCCGAGATAAATCCAGGAATCCATATTTAATTATTATTTAGTTTATTAAATATTTTTAATTTAGTTTGACTACTTATCATATTTTATCATACTTATTTCTATTTCACCTTCCCGGAATTCATATTCCAATGAATTCCATGTCAAACATTTGAGATGATTTATCAGTAAACATGTAAAATATTATCTAGATGGATTAATAGATTGATTTTAAAACAACACTGATTAATTACCACTGTTATAAAAAAAAATACTTGTATTTTATCTTCAATATCCTTTCTTAATAATGAAAGATAATTTGATAAAAAAAAAAAAGACATATGAACCGTGTCAACAAACTTATTAATATATATATTAACTCATCTTTGAATTATCTTGGCCTCAAGGTTTTTCTTATAATACAACAACCTTTTATTTTATATTTCTCTATAAATCAAGATTACCTCCCACCAAGATAAAATACTCTAATATGGATTTTGTTATTCAATGATGCTTCTTACCCAATCTTCATTTGTATATCTATAAATGTTCAAGTGCTTGTTCTTTAATAACTTAAGACCTTTCTTATGAGCTAATTTCAAATACCGGAGAATCTAGTTCATTGTATTCACTTGATCTTTACCAGGGTTATGTACAAACTGACTTACCAGTTTAACAAAATAAGCTATATCCAAACATGTATTAAGTGATTCAGTGGTTTCCCTCGATTATTCCTGAAAGTTAGTTTTTATCCAATATAAGTATTTATTATATTAGAAGATGAGATGGAGTGTATTACAGAGTATTGTTGCGATGTCGCGGTCATACAAAATTAATTACCTTAGCTTAAACACATAAGATAGTATAGAGTAAGTAAGAGGTCGATCCCAAGAGAAAGATCTAGTTCAAGTCTTTACGCTAAATGATTCAAAGTTTGGGGGTTTTGAGGTTATCTAAACTATGTTATGATAAATAAAATAAAATAATAAAGCTAAATTAAATAAACCAAAACTTATTAAGAGAAAAACCTTGGTTTCAAGTAAACGTCCATTTATGAAAATCAAAACTGATCATTGAAATGATATCTCAATTTATTTTCCAAATATGTATCTTTCCTTAACATTAGTTAGTTAACCGATCCACAGTGTAGCTAACCCTAACTATTAAACAACCATAGTGTCCGCACTAGTAATTTAATTCAATGGCAGCCTTAAAAACTAGATAGGTTGATAAATCTAGACAACATAACTGTCTACAGTCCATGTTCAATTTAATTGAAAGTTTTCTTTAAGATTAACAACATAAATCCTCCATAATAATTAAACTTAGTCGCCTCACAAGTTTAAATATCACAACTCCAGTTTTGATAGCAAACTTAGTAGTAGATTGGTTTAGAATAATAACTTAGAGTTCCCTATAACAATCAAACTAAACAATTATAGAAAATAAACATAGAAAAACATTCATACTTGTCATATAAACTGAAAAGAAAAGATATAATAGATCTCATAGTTTTTGAAATCCTAAGGTTTTTGTATCCTTTCGAACAAGAAAAATAACTTAGCCTGACATGTCTATTGAAAAACTAAGGAAGAGAAAAGTGTGAGAGTTTTCTTCTTCTTTCTAGCCTCCCCCTTCTCTTTTTTTTTATTTGATAGGAAACTCTAATCCCCATATCCCTCCAATCCGTTTGTATCCTTCAAAAAAAATAGTTATTTTCAAAGTAAACAATCTACATTTAAGTAATACAATAACTATTTTTCTAAAAACAAGAAAACATAGTCTTGCATAAAATCTTAAAGCTTTGACTTTGGACTTAGAGAAGTTAAATTGCCCAAATAAAGACCTTTTTTATACGAAGAAACAATTACCATGTTGGTTTGGATGCTTTGGAAGTAAGTTGGACTTATTTCCTCACAAAACCTGTCGGCTGGCTGAATTTATGGGTTGTTTTAGAAAAATCATATATATCTCATATGAGCTCTTTTTTTTTTTTTTGGCTGAAATTTGGTAAGTTGATAGGTATTTAAGTCCAGAATCCAATAAAAGTGAGCTTGCATCAAATGAACTTTTCTAACTCAAGATATTCAAGTCGGAATGGCCGAATATCAAAACTAGTAGAATACAAGAGTACTTGTCTTTGAAAGCTGTAATTTCCATGCCCTTTATTTTTCTTGTCATATATGTATAGAAATGTATGGATATTCACTTTTTATTGTTACTGAAATCACTTCATTTCAACCTCTACAACTTAAGTTCTGTGTAAAACATCGATCAGAAGTCAAATATGCAAATATTTGACACGAGTTGTAATATGGTATGAATTTTATCTCCAATTTATTTATTTTCAAATCTTAGATCCAAAAATACCTTCAAAACATAAAACAAATATTATTAAAGCATTTTATATATAAAACATGAATAAAATATTAAGTAAATATAAATAAAACTATCATAATTGCATCAAGTATTCTTAGAAGATTGGTCTTGTGACAAGATCTTCTTCTCTTGTCACAACAACCTGTAGCTGGATTAGTTCTAGTCTGGTGCCTTCATTTTCTATATCTTGAAATTGTAAATTCATCCATTAATTTATCCTTTTTGTTATGTGTCCTCCCATTAGTGACATACATGTAGCAGATATAAGGATGATAGCAGCGATATTCTTTTTGACATGTTCCATATCCTAGAAAAAAACAATGAATACAAAATGGATCAAGCTTGGTAAGAGGTTGTAGAGGAGTAACATTAATATGGATGAGAGGATTTTATATTGGGAAAGAGCTTGTAGAGGAGTTCGAAAATCAAACACCCATGAAGACATTCTATCCATAAGGTATACTGATGTGACAAATGCCTAGTTCGAATGATAACGTGGAGCATGGGCTCCAATAAGTAGTGTATTATTTGTTTTTAAGATGTGTCTGTTCTTCCTTTATGTAATACTATTATATTAAAGTGTTTGAACATGACGTGTTTCATGAGGAAAACTGCGTGTGAGTCTTAGAAATTAATTATTAGTATTTTCTAAATACTAAATTCATATCACTGCAATTTTGAAAGCTAATTCTAAATAATTAGTATAAAAAAAAAACAATTTGGAACCAGAACAAGATTAGCATTGACTTTCACTTGAAAATATAACAGAGAGAGAAAGGAATTGGCCTCTTTGTAGCCATGGAAGTGAGGAATGAATCGATGTGTCTTTCCTATTTTACATGTCTTGCCACCTGTGTGATCTTCCAAATATATACAAGGTAAAGACAGTTATTTCAATAATTTACTTACCTAAGTTTTTCCTTTCTCATGGAAGATTGGCATGTCAAGTGCGACTGAGACCTTATGCGGGCAAGCATATGGAGCTGGACACTACCACATGATGGGTGTTTACTTGCAGAGATCATGGATCATTGATGGTGTAACTGCAACCATCTTGCTTCCCCTCTTCATTTTTACAACACCGATATTAAGATTAATTGGGCAAGAGGAGAATATAGCAATAGAAGCTGGAAAAATCTCCATTTGGTTAATTCCCATCCTCTACTCTTATGTCTTTAGCTTGACCATCCAAATGTACTTGCAAGCACAACAAAAAAACAAGATTGTCGGGTGGTTTGCTGCTTTCTCCTTTCTGCTTCATGTGCTTTTGTCCTGGTTATTTGTGATCAAACTTGGTTTTGGGCTTGCTGGTGCCATGGGTGCATTCAGCATATCATCTTGGTTGCTCATTATTGGAGAGTTTGTGTACATCTTTGGAGGTTGGTGTCCTAATACATGGAAAGGCTTTACTAAAGCTGCATTTGCTGATATGTTACCTCTAGTAAAGCTCTCAATATCCTCCGGAGTCATGATTTGGTAAGTTCCAATTTTGACAATATAGTGTTTTTATTCCATTTCGTATGGGAATTTAACTTGGCTGATTGTTTTCATGCACAAAATACTTGATTCCTTAATGATGTTAAGCACAGCAAAAATGGAACCAAGTTTTTTATCATGAACACGAACTTATCCTTGCATTGTTTTATCACACACTAGTATCATTTTAAGATTACTAATGATTTATGGTTCATTTATTTCGATAGTCATCACTTGCTTTCTAATTGTGTTTGCTATAACCTTACAGCTTAGAATTATGGTATTCCTCTATTCTTGTCTTGTTAGCTGGATATATGAAGAACGCAACCATTGCAATATCTGCTTTCTCCATTTGGTAAGAATTTGTTGTGCAAATCTCAATACAGTTGCTCGGCACTATATAGTTCTAACTGTGGAAAAGAAGATGATTTATGCTAATTCCTTGTTGCAGCCTCAACATCAATGGATGGGAATTCATGGTCTGCCTTGGGTTTTTAGGTTCTTCATGGTATTTGCTTTAACCATTAGAAATGCTACTCAGTTTCGTTTTGTCTCTCTATATCTCTGTTTCTGAAGCAAGTGATCTCTATTATAAAATGTCATGTATGTGCATTTCGTACAGTGTGCGCATATCAAATGAATTGGGAATGGGCAATGCCAAAGCTGCAAAATTTTCTATCAAGGTGGCCCTTGGTACTTCGATAATTATCGGAATTATCTTCTGGGTTTTGTGCATGGTCTTTAGTCGGGAAATTTCATACTTGTTCACGAGTAGTGAGGAAATAGCAGAATCTGTGTCCAGGCTTCATGTTCTACTAGCATTCTCAATGCTGCTGAATAGTATTTATCCAGTACTCACAGGCAAGTATTTCATTCTAATTCTATTATTATATGCAAATACTATATGAACATTTTCTGGTCCGTTAATTTTTTGCATAGCTTTAATTCTAAGTATCTTAGAATTTATTTTATGCAATTATACGATCGATCGCTCACAATGACAAAAGTAAGTCAAGTGCTGGTGTTTCCAGCAATATATATATATATAAAAGGGCACGCGCACATGTGGTAATGTAAATCTTAACCATTAAAATTCCCTCTCCAGGTGTAGCTGTAGGTGCTGGTGTGCAAAGTATGGTTGCATTTGTCAACTTGGGGAGCTATTATGTTATTGGGTTGCCGGTAGGAATGCTGCTTGGATATGTAGCGCATCTTCAGGTCACGGTATGTAAGAACAATATTGTCAAGATATCATAAGATATCTACTGCTTAACGTTCAAATTATGAATGGAGAATCAAGCTAAAGCCATGAATTTGATTGTCTAGTATTGACCATTCAATCTTTGCTAATAGGCCAAGTGAGTGGATCTAGTTAAAATTGAACTTTATAAAAGGAGCTTTTTTATTTAGCAATAGTTTCTTCTCTGCACATACAGGGTTTGTGGATTGGATTGTTGAGTGGAGTTGGAGTCCAAACACTTCTGCTATCCTACCTTACATGGAGGATTGATTGGAATGAACAGGTTTGAAAAGATGTCATGAAATTATCATGTTAGAATATTCTAAAACTCATAGTCAACTCAGAGCTATATCACCATAAGCAAACAACATTTCATTCGTGTAACGCAGGTGAACAAGGCATCAGAGCGTCTTGGTCGATTTTTTATTGAAACAACAGAGGGATCTGATGAAAGCTCCAATCTTGCTTGATAGTAATGGACACTACTTGTTGTTGCGTGTTCAAACCAGATTTTTAGATGTGGTTTTGCTTCCCTCCCTGTGAGGCTAACTACGTTGCAAACTGGTCAGTGCTCTCAGCTGGCTCATCATGCTGGCTTGGTTCACTCTCCTTTAGGCTTGCAATCATTTTGCTTTTTCTCTTTCTCCCTCTGTCTATTTTATCAAAGAACCACTCATCCAAAAACTTAAATATTGAGGTGAGACTTCAAGATTTATAATATACTTTATCTATCTCTTATATTTGACTTTCAGGGGAGTTCTTTTCTATGTTTTATATCCAGATTCCTCGTGCTTATCAATATTCTTACCATGAAAAGAAAAGGCACGTCCTGTTATTTTTCAATGCTCTCTTAAATGTGCACAAAGCTTCGGCTGATGTTAGGGTAGTTCATGGGGGAGCAAAGGAAGGAAGATGGGGATCTCCAGTCCTTTAAATTGGACCTTATTTTGATTTATGTTAGGGAGAGATGAAGAGAGTTCCTTCTGCAATGACATGTTGGTACAACATGATCAATGATGTCTTTACAAGTTAGGATTTATATTAAAAAAGAAATTATATCATGACAGATTACGAGTTAAGAAAAACAGCCAATAATTGTTTATGACATCACTCAAGGATTCTATTCCGAATCCTCAGACCATCTAACGTTTGGTTTGGAGATGGTTTTGGCTTTTGTTTGTGGTCTACATAAAAAGCATGTATTTTTAGCTTTTAAAGGAGTGGTTTGTATTTTAAAAGAGTTGTATCTTTAAAAAAAAATTACCATATCTCCAAGTCAAATACACATCCCGAACTTGATGTTTTAATCACACGTTTCCAGACTGCTTGTCCAACTCTTGGGGCAAGCAAGAATAGAGAGACACATGCAATTTGAGGGTTAATGCGAGCCTATTTGGAAACTAGTGTAAACAGTGTATTTTTAAATTTTGATATTTTTTTATTAAAATTTATTATTATTTATATTTTTATATCATGTGTTAATATTAAAAATAATTTTTTTAAAAAAAACATTATTCTAATCCATTTCTAAGAAAAAAACTTTTTAAACCGTAACCGTTATCACAATCTCAAACAGGCTAACTAGTGTTTTTTTTTTTTACCCTTGTATCCTCATGCCCTTTTAAAAGGTGAGACTAGTCTCATTCAGGGTTCGTAGTTGTCTCTTCTAATAAGTATATTTTCTAGAAATTGAACTTGTGTTCTTATTTTTGTAGGGATATAGAGTGACTTAATCGCTAAATGAACATTTAATGGGTAACTAGGGTTTGAAATATGACTTCTGATTTTCATAATTAAATTTCTTATTTTTAATTAGGGATAACTACAAAACAGCCCCCAACCTATAAAGTGTTGTACAGGCAAGTCCTCCTCGTATTGGTTTTTTCCAAGACCAACTCAACCTTATCATGATTTTACCATGTCAGTCCCCACCGTTAGCTTCTGTTAAAGTCTGACACAGAGGAGGAGTCTACAAATTGTAGTTGTCCCCTTTAATTATGTTCATATTGAGATGCAAAAGTGGGATGTTTGTGAGTACCATGTCGACTTCTCTCTAAAGTGATAACAAATATTGTTTGTTTATGTAATTACTTGTTTTATAATTTTTTTTTATAAAAAAAAAATTTGTTGAATGAATATATGATTTGTATATGTTAAGGTTTTTTTTTAATTTTAAAAATTAAATTTATTTGTAATTTGATGAAATTGATTTCAAATTTGTGACCTAGGTGTTATGTAATGAAATAAATAATGAGTTATTTAATGAGTATATTTTATATTTTATCGATTTTATTGTTGAGTTGAAAATTTTAGTAAATGTGTAGGAATTTGAATTTATATAGATAATTGATAATGATTTAAGAGTATCATTAAAATATATTGAATAAGTTTGATTTAAACCAATGTTAGCTAATTTATTTAGTTTACATAATTAAATAATATGTGTTATCATGATTGTCATAACCCAATTTTTGACCATTTTTATTTTAATTAATATTATTATTTTATTTACTGAAAAAAAATAAAATAAAATAAAATGATGAAAAAATAATAATAATAATGATGGAAAAACAAGTAGAATGAAATAAATGAAGAATGAATTAAATTTTGGGTTAAGGGCAAAATGATTGAAAGTTTTGGGGTTTAATTAAACTTTGAAATTAATCTAATTAAGCTTGAAATTAATTTAATTAATCCAATTAAGGGTTTAATTGGAGGATTGATAAATTTTTAGACTTAATTAAGCTTGAAATTAATTTAATTCATCCAATCAAGGGTTTAATTGGAGAATTGATAAGTTTTGAGACTTAATTAAGCTTGGAATTAATTTAATTAATCCAATCAGGGGCTTAATTGGAGAATTGATAAGTTTTAGACTTAATTAGACTTTGGATTTAATTAAATTAATTAAATCAGGGACTTAATTGAAGAAATATTAAAGTTTGGGGTCAAAATTACAAAATTAAAATCCAAGGATCACATTGAAAATGGCGCACAAATGCAGGGGGCCAATTACAGTTTGAACTAGGGGGCTTAATTACAAAACGTTTAAAACTTCAAGGGCCAAAACGCAAATAATCGTTAAACTTCAAAACGGCGCCGTCTGTGGATACACTATTCGTCTTCTTCAACGGACGCCCGCCGCTGCCATCGCTGCCATTACACCTGCAATCAATGGTTGGAAGAAATGGATTGTTCTCTGGCTATAAAAGCCAGAGAATGGAAGGTCACAAGGAGGGAAGAGAAAAGACAGAACCGAGGGAAGACGAAAAGAGACAGAACCAAGGAAAATTTTGGTCCATCAACCAGCAGCACCTCGTTCTATCACCATTGTCTTCGTCTTGAACGGAGAATACTGGATAGAGAAACAAGGGAGGAACCACAGAACCGGGGGAGACTAGAGGAAGAAAAAAATAGAATTTCGTTCCTCTATTTCTTCTCAAGGAAACAGAGGAGGCTAAAGGAAAAAGCTACGGGCAGAAGAGACAGAGAAGAGGGATCCAACACAGAAAGAAAAAAAAGAATGTAGAAGAAGGAGCAGAGGAGAGGAAGCAGTGTCTGCTGGCCAGAGCGAACCGGTCGTCACCATCGTCTTCGTCTTCACCCCGCAGCTGCACCAGGTAAGTTTGCATCTTTCCTTCTCTTTTCATCCTTAATTACACAGGCACTGTGCACTTGCCATTTTAATTACGCCCACCGTGCTGAGCGTGTGTCCTTGGTCCAGCCGGGTCACTGGCTTGGGCCAGTGGCCAGGCCGGGCCGGGCCGGGCTGGCTGGGTCTAGCCGAGCCCATGTGGGCTGAGCTAGGCCCAGCCCAACCCAAAAAAAAAAAATAAATAAAAAAATAGAAAAGTAAAAAAGGTAGAAAAAAATAAAAAATGTGTATGCATGAATAAAAATAATGTAAATTTATTGGTTTATTCACTAATGCCAGAGTCAGGAATAAAAATACCGGTTTAAATTTATATTATTTTATTTCGGTGTATTTTATTTTATTTAGCTAGAAAAATAAAAAATACGTGCATGCGTAAAAGTCAATTTATTTTTATTTATTTATTCACTGGCGCTAGAGTAGGGAATAAAAAAATATTGATCTAATTTTTCGTAGCTACGAATTTTTACCAACGCCAGAGTTGGAATTATTCGAGCTCGAACATTCACTGGCGCCAGAGTCAGGAATATTATAAACAAATCATCATAGCATAAGCGAATAAATGTTTAGCAATTTAAGACAAAACCAGCAATGTAGTCTGCCTCAGACAGAACGTTTAAGAGGTGATAATATCTTCCTTTTTACGTAACCAATCCCGAGCCATAGAATCTCTGTTGACTAGTTAGGGTTCCTAGTGACCATAATACTAGGTGGCGACTCCTCAAACAAGACCTTTTTCCCTAAAAGAACAAGATGTCAGATATCTGTTCTTTTTCCATAATATAAATCGAGGATTAATTTTAGGGCCGCCGCGATGTCGGGTGCGACAATGGATATGACAATTTATAAGCAAATACATGATTAAATACATAAACATGATGCATATGCTAATGTATATTGCATATGGATTTGGCCTTTTCAAGAATGACTGATGGCCACCATTTTGTTTGTATAATGGGTGTGGATTTTTTTGTCACATTTCTTGTCAGGAGTAATTCTGCCTAAGTCATTGCTTTAAATCATGCTTTTCAATAGACAAATTTTACACAAAAGATGGCTCAAAGCCTTTTTTTATTAATATTATTGATAAGTCCATTACATTGTTTTTAGAAAAGAAAATACAAGGAAAAGGAAAAGTACATCAATCTTTCTCTTTAACCATATCTCTACCTATAGGTAGGAAAGCAAAGCAACTATTCTAATTAAATTTTCCCAGAAAAATCGATCTCAGCTAAGTTTTTCTGGTAGCGAAGGATGTCTTCTCCCACCTTTTGAGCTTTAGCCCTAACAATCCTAGCATATCTGACAACTTTGTCTAGATGCTCATCCATTTTGGTCATCTTTTCTATGAGCAGCATATTGCTTCGGTTCAAGATATTGTTGTTGGTGTCGATCTGGTCTTTATGCTTTTCTAATGCTAACAACTTCTCACTCAAATGCTTTACCTTTTCTTGTTCTTTATTGAGCTTTACTCTCAGCACCTTGATTTCATATTTCTTATTCATTAGATCTGCTTCAAAAACCTTAACTTTCTTCCCTTTGCCTTTAACCCTTGCTACCTCTTATGATTCGACTAGTTGGCTTTCCATCATTATATATTTCTTGTTTAGCTCCTCGTATTTCTCAATTGTGTTTATCTTCTTTACTTGAATCTGTACAAATTTATCTTGATAATATTCTATGCTTCTTTGACAATCATTGAAGTCAGACCTCAATGTTTTAAGTTCGGAGCTACTTAATTTGCATCATGTTCAAACCTAGTTCTTCTTTGTCTTTCTTAGATTCTTCTTTTCCAATCTTCTTTTTGCTTAATTATAGCTCTAGTACTGTTATTCTTGCATCTCTGGATTGAACTTGCTTTTCTAGAAATGCCCTCCTTTTGTCTCCTTCTAACATCATTGTTTCTAAAGTTGCCTTGTCTCTCTTGCTCTTGCTCAATTATATTTGGAGTTTTTTTACTTGCTCTCTCAACTCCTCCTCATTGTTGACCTTTTGTTTTTTAATCGGCATTTCTACAACTTATAAAGGTCTAGCTTCAGATTGTGGCATCCTAGGAACAATGGCTAGGATCAAATCTCTGCATCTCGTATACTCTTCACTTACGCTAAGGTCCCTCAAACTTTCAGACTCGATGATCATAACTAAATACTTCCAATCTTGTTTGATATTTTTCATCACCTAATAATATGCAGACAGATCTTTGAATGACCAAGAAAATTGGGAAAGTCCAACAATTCTCGGGATGTATTGTATGCCCCTTAGTTGTCTTATCGTAAGGGTCAGAGCATAACTTACATAACTTGTAATCCCAACTAAATATACCTAGTATCTTTACTCACAACTCATCAAGGTATTTACTGTTGTGATCCACCAGGCTTTCCAATCGAAATTGTTATTAGGCAACTCTTGCAGCTTCTCTATCCAACCTTGATGGCTCAATCTTCACCGTTTTTTTCCTTCCATCAACTTGAAAGACCTTTGGTTAAACCAATAAAAAATATTGAAGATCAGTGTCTTTGTTTTAATATAATTTATTTAAATCATGTTAATATTCTATGTTAAAGAACATATATTGGAGATTAAATTCCAATAAAATTTTAACCTAAAAATAAGTGGATCTTACTTTTATTTTGATTTTAAATATATCTTTTAATCATGTTCTTTAAACAAATTTCTAACAACAAGACGATCCCAAGAACATTCAGAAATGTGGAAAATTTGGATTTCCCACTTGCTGAGGACTGTCCGAAGTTTGGTTCTCACTAGCAGCTTTTGGAGGTCAACGTCCAGTTTGAAATCCAATTTACATGACATGGCGAGATCAATTAAGTGCTGCCTCTAGATCAATTTGACTCTGTTGGAATCATAGCTTTCTAGTTCTCTTTTGAAGGAACTGTAAAGAAAAATATGATTGTTCATGGCTCCAGAATGTTCCATATGGTTTCAACTGTTGTTTCTGCTGAAAAAAAATGCTATCTTTTTTCTTACTCCAGAAAAGTTCATGGCCGGAAATGAAGATTCTGGAGTTTCCAAATGTTGTCATATTGATGGTTTAAAAGCGGCTCGATGGTTCATTTTTTATAGCATCAGCAAAAATTCAAAGAAAACATGAGAAGAAGAGTACCATAATCAAACCCATTTTTCTCTCTCTATTCTATCATTGTCTCAACGAACAAGCAGTGAACTGTTCTAGCTTTTCTGTTATCTGTGGTGCATTTATTTGTTTGTCGCTCATAAGTAAACCCTAACACTTGACTGATCAACAATGTTGTTAATGCTATTATGAGGAGTGTAGCTCAATTGGTCAGATCATAGGTTTGTTCTGTAGAGGTTACCAGTTTAAGTCTTATAAATCTCAGGATCATTAAAGGTTTATATAGTCGTTAACTTCAAGACCCATATGATTATTCAAGGTACGTACAAACTGGCCCGAGCATCGACGTTAATAATAATAAAAAAACAATATTGTTAATGCTTAGCAAATCGATGTGGCACGACTCTAATTGTATTTTGTTTATGGAAGATAGGTAGCATTTGGTTCCAACTAAAACAAAAAAGATAGGAAGAAATAAAAGACAGAGATGTAGCTTTTTACGATGATGATATATGGTTGATGAAGGATGATGATGATATATGATATACAAGATAAAATTAATATTTTTATTTAATTTATACATGGTTGATGAAGAACGTCATATAATTAGAAGAAGTAAAAAAATATATCCTTCATATGTATAACCATCAAAATTATTAATTTCTTTACTTAAAAACTTAACAAATTTCACAATGGATCAGGTTTTGTCACATTGATTGTATTATCCATATTTAAATCCAAAATAATTATTCAAATCTGATCCCAAATGATTATGGATTTTCAATACCCAAACTTGACCTAATCGGTTTCGTGTATTCATAACAACTCAAACTCAAATTCAAATATTATAATTTAAAACTATTTAGTACTTAATTAGCTTTATACGTATGTAATATTTTCAAAATTTAATGTTATTTATTTGTTTTAGGTTGGACAAAGTTCAGGTTGAGGAGATCAAAATTCATATCTAATCCAAAACTTGCTTTTTTATCTTTTAGTTCTACTCGAATCTGACCTGAACCAAATTTGAAATAAAAATTCTCAATTCATTTGGGTTGGTTTGGATCGGTATCCATTTGATATGGGTAAACTAACCATCCCTAATGTTAGGGGTGTTAATGGATATAGTTGGGTCAAGTTTAAACCTATAATTATATCTAATACAACTTTTGATATTTTACAAATTATAAATTCGATCCATTTTTTTTTTTAACTTAAACGGGTTGGATATATTGGGCTGGGTTATATTTTTTTATGGATATCATAAATATTTATAAGTTGGGCTTATATTACTAATTTTCATGGGTTGAGCTTAGTTAAAACTAGGAATTGAGCTCAATAAATTAACTCAAAACCTATTATAAGTTCTAATAAATAATTTAGACTTAATATATTAATTGAATCAATTGACTACAATAGAAAAATCAATTGCAAAACAAAGACATAACATATAATAACAAATTAAATTTGTTATTATAAAGTAAATGAGTGGGTCGAGTTTGACTACAATAGAAAAATCAATTGCAAAACAAAGACATAACATATAATAACAAATTAAATTTGTTATTATAAAGTAAATGAGTGGGTCGAGTTTGAAGAGATACAGAGATACACTCTGTCAATCCTGTTGGCCA
>Ga0325411_1000569_pt1 | contig 38966 bp, 23 predicted proteins | sample PopdelMetagenome_13_FD_206181 | JGI IMG/M metagenome (GOLD analysis project Ga0325411, IMG submission 206181) | Populus deltoides microbial communities from Bellville, Georgia, United States - Xylem-PdIQD-R4 | ecosystem: Host-associated > Plants > Phyllosphere > Stem > Wood/Secondary xylem...
AACGCAAACCATTCTTTTTGGAGATCCCTCTGGAACGGTTTTTCCAAGGCAGTAGCCTTCTGATTTTATTTCTATTTAAAAAAAAATTTGGAGTTTTGTGATTTAGAAAAAATACAGACTTTGAGTTTGATGCGTGGAGTTATTCCGAAACGGAAAAAAAAAAAAAAAACAGAGAGTTTAATTGTGGTTAATATCTGCTGGACTTGCACAGAATTCTACTCCTATTTCAAGCCATGGACTCTTTGATATTTGGTCAATCGTTATTTATTTATCGTATTGGTAAACCGTTAATTTAATACTTGGTTTCGTAAAAAAATACAGGTTCGGTTGTAATCCGTGAAGGTATAGGAAAGTCTTCTTTAAAAAAAAAACAAAAAAAAATTGAATTGCTGCAAAGTAGTAAAACCTTAGGAATAAAGGAAATAAATCCGAACAAAATATGGACTGTCTATTGCAAGGTTATAAAGCTAGTAGGGATTTGTGTGGGTTGATGTTAGTATATCAGAAAAGAAGTTGAATGCTGTTATCTTTCTTAAGATTGAACATTAGCTAAAAACAGAGAAGTTCTAGTAAAAAATTTCCAATCCAGAACGATGTCTCTTCTACCATTCGTGAAGTTGTGTCTGCGTGAAGATGAGAGTATCTTGCCAGCCAAACAAACACCACCATGGCCAAAAGCTTTCTTTATCAAATTCTCTGTTGGTCGCTTTGTTAACGTATACCATTCTGAAGGATTAATCCAATACCCTGCTGGCGAAATAGCGAACTTTTGCCTCTGTTTTGAGCCAGTAGAAGTCGGGAGTCTGTATAACACTTTCTATCATCCGATGGAAGAGTTTATTTCACGTGATGGTGCAGCGAAGTTCTTTAGTGGCATGCTTGCCTTCTTTGATGTCAAAGAATCTGTGGACCAAAGTATCTTTGACAATTTCTTCTCCAAGACGCGGTCAATGGCTGACGATGCTCGTGCTCATGATCGTAAGATAGTGCCGGTCGCTGTGGAAGTCATTATTGATTTGTGGGAAGAGTTTCATCCAGGAACATTCGAGTTCAGCATACCAAATTATGTTGATGAAATCATGGGGAAGGGGAGCGAAAACGGTGTTTCTTATTCATCTTTGCAGGTATTAAAGAGACTCAAACTGGACAGCGGTCCAAGGGAGCAGTGCCCCATCTGTTTTGAAATATTGGGTGATGAACAAGAGGCACTGCAGCTGCCATGTTCGCACCTCTACCATCTCCATTGCATTCTTACGTGGTTCAGAAATAAGTCATCGTGTCCATTGTGCCGCTATCTTATTGAATGAATGTGATAGATTTTGTAGTGAAATATTCATAGGTTTGTAGTAGCCGCTGCTATCTTGTTTAATTATGCTTAGATTACCCATGGCTTTGACAGAACTGATCTGTATGCGAAGCCATCTTTAAATTTGCCTTTTCTCTTCATATACATTCGTGTTGCTTTTGATTGAAGTCTTTCGGCAAAATGAATCCTGGTTGTAAGAACTCCACCACTTCCAAGTTCCAACCGGAAACACCTCCGGTACTCTGAGCACCCACCACTCTATATTCTGTTCACCTAAATTAAACGCTACAGATAGCAGCCAATTATTCTATTGCATACATGCAAACTGCTTCTCTCTTCCCCTTCTTTCATTTTTTTGAGGTTTGGGGATTGATTATGCAGGTTTTAAACAATTACCAAAGCATTACCAATCCCATCTTAACACTCAAGGATACAGTGTCACCAGTATCATTGGTAGCATATACACAGCAGTGAAGCACATAAAGCCAAAAGTTACTCTAGGAATAACAGAAGTCAATGGAAGTGCAGGAACATGTGCACATATTAACTTACAGGGCAAGAAGTTTTCAAAACATAATTCACCACTAGGATCAACATCAAATCCAGCTGCAAGACACTCCATTACAATTGACCGAACTGGTAACCAAGACTTGGCATGAAAGCGAACTCTCTGTAAATAAAAATGGTCAGCAACTACAAGGATATGGATAACATGAACTACATATCAGAACCCTTTATTCCCACAGCTTAGAATGTTTATGAAGGAAAGGTAAAAGAACAACAGCAAAACAAGATTCGGCTATTGAAGAGTGTTCAGAAAAACTAACTCTTCCAATAAAGTAAAAACTCACATCTAAAAACCCTCATTGTCACAGAAGATTCTAACTTCATCACAGTAGTTTCCTTTTATTAACATCCATTCTCACTACTATGACTGACGAATTCTAAGGAAAACGAATAAATGTAAAATTCTAAATCCCACAACCCCCTTATGCAAACTTCATTCTCATAAAACAACGTCCAACTTCCAGTAGATCATTCTGCATTTTTTTTGGCAAGACTAGCAAAATTCAAATGAAGAAAAAAAAAGAAGAAAAAAGCAAAAATCTAAATCCTCCAAAACAACTAACAAAACCAAACCTTTAAATTATCAACTCTCCCTACTTTACACCCCAAAGTTTCAATTACTTTAGTATCTATAATTTCTAGGAAACAAAAAAAGAAATTGAGTTCGAAATACTAACAAAACCACGCCTTCATATTCTCAAACTCCCCCCCTCCGAGCCCCTAAAGTCTCAATCTTTACAGTGTCTACAGCATCAAACAGTTTGATATCTGAATCCCATCAGTTTAGTTAAGCCTTTTCTTTGTAATGGAGTATGAATCTTTTGTTCTAAAACATGCTTTAAACTCTCATGATAAATTTTAAGATCATGCTTCGCCTTTATCTTCTAACTTTCATCAATATAACTGTATATTCTTTCTAAATTGATAATCCTAGATGTCTTGCACTTAAAGCCTTGAAAAAAAAAGAAGCTGATGGCCTCCCTTCTTGGCTTAGGATTGCCTCTAATCCATTTATACAAGCATCAGTTTCCAACATAAAGATGTTGTTGAAATTTAGCAAAACTAATACTGGTATTGTACATAAAAATTCTTTCAACTTGCCAAAAGCTTCTTGAGCCCTCTCATTCTAACTAAAAGTTTTATTTTTTAACAGATTATTCAAGGACTTGTTGATAATTCCAAATTCCTTAACAAACTTCTTGTAATATCCTGTTAAATCTAAAAAATTTTTGAATTCCTTAATTAAATGTGAAATTGATCATTTTTTAACAACGTATATCTTTCTAGTCGGTTACTACTATATACAGTTCTAAAATAGAGCCATATATTCAGATATCATCAAAAAATACTAATACAAATCTTTTTAATAATGGTTTTATTATATTATTCATTAAGATTTAAAATGTGACTGGTGCATTAGTCAAATCAAAAGATATTATCTTAAATTCTTGATGCCTATAATGAGTATTAAAAGTTGTATTCTTCACATTTTCACCATACATTCTCACTTGATGATACTTAAACCTTAAATCCAACTCAGAAAAGAAATAAGAATCATACAACTCATCCATCAAATTATCGATCAATGAAATGAAAAATTTACTCTTAATAATCAAGCTATTTAACTCTTTATAATCAACACAAAATCTCCAAGTTATCCTTCTTTTTAATCAACAATATAGGAAAAGTAAATGAGTTGCATTTATGTCGAATAATTCCATTTTGTAACATCTATTTTACTAACTTTTTTTATCTCTTTTTTATGCATAAATAATTGTCTCAACGTGTATAAACTTTTTAGCAGTAAATAGAAGGAAAAAAAAAGCTCAACGCTTTTTTTATTCAATAGTAAATAATATTTTTAATGTTAGAGCTAACACAACAATGTTAGAAGCTCGACTCTTATAAGATTTTTGTTAACATGGTGTTTGTAAAAATAGTTGTGGTTGTTTTTTAAAAAATATTTTTATTTGAAAATATATTAAAATAATATTTTTTAAAATTTATTTTTGATATTAAAATATCAAGACAATTTAAAAACATAAAAAAATCTAAAATTCAAAATTCAAAATTTTAAAAATTCCTATTGAAACGCCTAAGTATGGTTAGCTATACGATTCAATTCAATTAATGGGGGGAAAGGTATACATATCCAATGAAATGAAAGTTGAAAAACTTTTGAAAATGTTTGAGTGAATTAAGAAATATTGTCATACAATATTATATCAAATTTACATTTAAGAATTAATTTCTGCTGTTGTATTCTTTTTTAACCTTTCGAATTTGAATGTTGAAAATAAAATAATAGTTAACAAAATTTTATCCTCTTCAACACGATAGATTGATATGAATATAACTCTATAATCCAATAAAAAATGATTTAAAAATATATTTTATCATTGAAAAAACCCACACCAGATTTGTTTGCAGAATCTGTTTGTAAGATTAGCTAATGCACATGACATTGTTAAAGGTATTGTCTGATACCGGTACTATATTATTATATTAGTGTGTATTTATCACTAAAGTGCAAGCTATTTTTTTAATTTAAAAATGCCAATTGCAACATAACAATTATTTTTAAAAATATTTTTTATTTTATAATATATTAAAATAATATATTTTTATTTTTTATACTAATATATCAAAATAATTTGAAAATAGTAAAAAATTAATTTAAAACAAAAAAATATAAAATATAAAAATAATCTATTAAAAAACAACGTACCGACTGACATTACATCGCATGAGTACAGCATGTTTCCAAATTTACACAAAAATCACATTATTGCCAGGTGTCAAAGAAATTAAACAGAATTCAAAATGATGTACACAGATAAAGAAAACCTTCCCGTGACTAAATATAAAAATCAGAGCTCCAAATATCCCCGTGATTGTCTTCAACTACCAAACAAAACTCAAATTTGCCAAATGCCAATACCAGCAGCATCTTTCATCAACAAACCATCCTAAAGAAAAAAATCAATTTTGATTAAAATTTGTTATTATGATCAAACTGAAAACAAGCTACATAATCATTTTACTCTTATTTTTACTAGGCAATAATATTTTTTACGTGTTAAAAAATAATATAAATCATATTTTAAAACTTTATTTTACAATTTAAATTTCTAAATACGATAGTTCCTTGACAATATATAATTTTGTTAACCAAGTGATTTTAAATTCAAATCTCACCACCCTCATTTTATTCGATAGAAATTAAACACAAGGTAGTGTAAGTATCGGGTTTCAAACTTAAAGAGCTTTCATTCAAAGAGGTATGTTAAAGAGTAATATAAATTATATCATGAGACCTCGTCTATCAAAATAAATAAATAATTTTTAAATATAAAAATATAATAATTTTTTTCTATCCATGTAAAATTGAAAAATATTTTCTTTCTAATTTTAAAAATAAAATTATATTTTTATTATCGTTTTCCATAATGGTAATTGAGGAGTATTAACTTATTCTCAGTCAAGTTTACATTTGACCCAACCATAAAAATGGACTTAACTTGAAGGTAAATCTCAAATATACCATTAAATTATTATTATAACATTAATTTTGTATCCAAATTATTTCTAACATCAATTTTATCTTCAAACTATTTTAATTTCTTAATTAAAAATTTGTACTAGAACATTTAATAAAAAAATGACAAGTTCTTATATGATAATTTTTTTTTATAAAAAAGTATAATCTGGATGAGAATATGAATAAAAAGTCTTAAAATTAAAAATAAATGAGAATTTTTAATAATTTAATGGTAAATTTGATATAAAAAATAATTTGAATGCAAATTTAAAGCTACTTTGATATGTATTTTTAAGGTTTGTATTTAATCATGTTATACTCGTTTTAAAATAAATAAAAATTTGAGTTCAAATTAATTTTTCTTCGCCCTATAAATAATAATTTTTTTTTATCAATCCATGCTATTTGGGCAAAACCCTTCTTCTTCCTATATATATTTTTTTATGGTAGGTAATTAAATAAAATAATGAAGATTAATTTTGGTAATTTTGTATTAATTTTGATTTCTAAAATTAATATAAAAAGAGAATGAATAAGAGATGTTTTGCACACCTTTCAATAGCTTTTTTTTCTTTTTCTTTACTATTTACCAACTTTTTTTTGCCTCTAGTTTTGCTTAGTTTTTTTTTTTCCGTTTCTCCTGTGTTCTAGGGCTTAGATTCTAATGCTTTGTAGAAAGATAGCAAGTATAATTATTCTTTTGGTTCATAGATTTTTAAAGAAAATGCATAATTAAAAAGTTAATTTGTTGGAATTTTAAGAGATTATTTACAGGAAGATTATTTACATTAAGTGAAAAGTATTGTACTCTTAAAAACAAATAATTTAATCTTCAACAATAACATCTTTCTTTTTTCATCCAAATATCTTGATATGTTTGGCAGTGTCGTTGCGGTTGCTTTTCAAATAGCTTTTCGTGCCAAAATACATGCTAATGATGTTTTTTTATTTTTTAAAAATCATTTTTGACATCAACACATCAAAATGATTTGAAAACACTAAAAACATATTAATTTGAAGTTAATAAAAAAATAAAAAATTTTCAAATTTTATTAAAAGCGATTTTGAAATACAGAAACAAACATGCCTGAAGGAGGTAACTTATATCTACACTGGTTCTAATTTAAGCATAATGAATTGTTTTATTACATGCTAAGATTTTGGTTGATTTAATTGCAACTTTTAATTATAGTTATTAAATTCAACCTAAGAGTTCATTCATCACATGCCAGGCACGTGAAACTTCTCTCGATCTATGTGTGGCCGGGGTTTTTTTTTCTTAGTAATTTTTTGAGCTTATTTATTTATTTTCCAAGTTTATCATTTAGAGTGAAAATTTTATTTAATTTTATCTTTTAGTAAATTTTATTTTATATTTCTTATCATATAATAAAATAAAATAAAATAAACCAAGTGGAGTTCCTAATCTAAGTTGCAAATTTGATAAATTAACTTAGTATTAATCAAATAGTGGGGTTGAGAATTTTTTGCACTTTTTTTTATATATTTGTTTTATTTTTGTTACTATTTCTATTATTTAGTGTATTTTTTAAATTGAATTTTATCATTTAGTATTGGAATGAATAATAAATTAATCTTGATATTTTCTATTATATAATAAAATAAAAAAATTAATTTAACCCAGTAAATTTTATAATTCAGGCCGTAAAGGTGACATACTACTAAATATCAATTAAAAATTAAGGTAAAGATTTTTTTAAATTTAAACCATTATATCAAGTTTAATAATAATACTAGAAAGTTTTTAACAATTTAAATGTTTTTTATATTTTGAAAAATTTATATCCACAACACAAATGCAAACTGATAGACTAGTTGTTTCAACTAAACAATTACAATTTCTAAAATATCCTGTAAATCTAAATATCCAAAAATTGATTAGATGATACCCGTGACTGTAAAAATTTAATAAAGAAAAACCAAATGAACAAATTCACGAATCTAAAAACAGCAAAGCAGGGAGTAGGTCCCAGCCATCAATATTAACCACATCTACGTGTCAAAATCCTAATGCCATCACACTCTCCACGTCATCACCCCCCTCTCTCTAGTCTCTAGTCTCTACAGATTATTTGTAGAATCGGCGGTCAACGAACCAATCAAATTAAAAACTCCTATATCCCTCAAAACGGCACCTTTTCAAACTCTCCAAAAAAAAGAGAGTTGCAGAATCGGCGGTTACTACCGGTGGCGGCGGTGGAGGATACGTTATCGCGACGGTGGATGGGGAGGATGGGAAAGATGTACACGGTGAATCCAAATGATTATAAGTTACTAGAAGAAGTAGGATATGGAGCGAGTGCTGTTGTTTATAGAGCGATCTATATTCCGTTTAATGAAGTAGTCGCTATTAAGTGTTTGGATCTCGATCGTTGCAATAGCAATCTGGTTTGTTTACTTTTTTTTTTAACTGTTTTGACTCATTTTTGACTTATTTTTTGATAACTTGAAGTGATTATTGAGTGTGATTTAAGGTCAGATCGTATTCTATTTTGACCGAATTGTGAATTTTGTGGTGTTTTTAGCTTTGAATGAGCTGCTATTGAGTAGTTGTAGTCAACAGAGAGGCTGATTGACTGAGGCTTAAGTGATAATTGGATTTGTTCCTTTGATGGTTACTGAACTTGAAATTGATTTGTGATTTTTTTGTTAATGTAATGGGCTTTATTTGATTTAGCATCGGATTGTTCATTTAGGTCATATTTTTGTTAACTTTTCACTTTTAATTATAGATACAAGTAAACTTTTCAATAAATTTGATTGCGGAATTTCGAAGCTCTATTGCATTTATAGTTATTCTTAATGGATTTGAAATTTATTTGTGAATTTTAGTAATATTGGATTGAAGGGGAAAAAATTTGGTGGACTTGAAATTATTAATTGCAGTATGCTTTCCATAACTAATTGTATATACTTACAAGTTAGCCTTCTTAATTCAGTAGGTGAAAGTAAGCTTGTTTGATAAAAATCAATTTCATCATTTTGAAGTTTAATGCTCACTAACACGTACTGATTGACGCAACACTTGATATATAAAGGAAAACATTTCGGATTAAATTGATGTTGACTTTGATCATTTTGAATGCATACTTAAAATCATGGAATGGAAAAATCAACAAAGAAGTGATTACAAGTCACGACATTAGTTGATGAAATAAAGTAACTAAAAGTGTTGGTATCCCATGGACTAACTTTTTGGAGTTGATCATAAGAATTTGTGAAACTTGAGTTATATGTTGGTGAATGGAACTCAGGTACTGCTTGCTTTCTGATCGTAGTGGTATAAAACCCAGAAAAAGAATGTGGTTGGAAGTTGTTATTGAATATTTGGAAGATTACTGCTCAGTGTTGGTGTGTTTGCCCTGATAGTAGATACCTGCAGTAGTTCTATTAGTTACACTCTGCTCTTCTTACTGATTTTCCTTTTGCATGCTGTTCATAAATGTATTTCATGACTTGTTTAAGTGGTTATTTGATGAACTTTTTATAATGTAGGATGATATAAGGAGGGAAGCTCAAACCATGAGTTTAATAGATCATCCAAATGTTATTAGAGCTTATTGTTCATTTGTTGTTGACCAAAATTTATGGGTGGTCATGCCGTTCATGGCCGAGGGCTCTTGTTTGCACCTCATGAAGATAGCATATCAAGAAGGATTTGAGGAGTCTGCTATTGGTTCTATTCTGAAAGAAACGCTTAAGGCTTTGGAGTACCTGCATCGACAAGGGCATATTCATCGGGATGTTAAAGTCAGTAAAGCATTAAGATGGCCCATTTATTTTATCAGATGGTCTAAATTTCTCTTTTTATTCTCAACACTGCTATATTATGTTAACTTTTGCATGTGTCGATTGTTCTTGCAGGCTGGAAACATTCTACTGGATACCAATGGGATTGTAAAGCTTGCTGACTTTGGTGTTTCAGCTTGCATGTTTGATACAGGTGATCGACAGCGTTCCAGAAATACTTTTGTGGGGACTCCATGCTGGTAAGTTTCATCAGTAATGATATTTTTTGTAATTTGAGTTCTGAGCTGTATTTTTATTGGTAAGTGCTCTCCTCGCACTTTAACTTCAAATTGCAGGATGGCACCTGAGGTTTTGCAGCCAGGAAGTGGATATAATTCCAAGTGAGTTCTTTTTATGAACCTAATTTGTGAAGTTAGATTCCCCTGAGTGCAACTTATCAAGCTATGTTTTCATCCATGTTCTGTGCTTACAAAAACTTCTGGCAGTGCTTGCCATGTCATAAATCTGGGTTTGTGCATATGTATGCATCCTTATGTGTGCAAACCTGATTTGCTATACCTTTTGTGCTTGTTTTTGGACAACAGAAGTTCTCATGATACTTCCATGTCTTTCTTTGGAGGAAATCTCTCAATCTCTGTTCTTTTTTTCCATTGATATCATGTGTTTTTTTTGGTTAATGTTTGGGCAGAACTGGTACCTTTATCTGTTGAAGAAACTGACTATGACTTAAAATTGAGAAAGAAAAGAAAACTCGTATAAGTGTGTTGCTTAATTGCTTCTATTTTCCTGTACAGGGCTGATATTTGGTCATTTGGTATAACGGCACTTGAGCTGGCCCATGGCCATGCACCTTTTTCAAAATATCCTCCAATGAAGGTATCTCCATCTGTTAGGATTCAACAAGAAAGTCCACTAAGATACAGCTTGAGCTGGGGAAGCTCTCATTTAAGTGGCTTGCTAAGATACCTTTTCTTTGTCCTGTTACTTTTCATTCTGTCAGGTTCTTCTCATGACCATACAGAATGCTCCACCTGGTCTTGATTATGATCGTGATAAAAAATTCTCTAAGGTATTGAAATTCTTTCTCGCTAGATATTCACATCAATTGATTTACTCTGTAAGAATTGCATTTACATGGATAACTTGCACCATTTTCTTTGATGGTACAGTGAGATTGTCAAAAGGCCTCTAGTATAGCTGTTTTCAGTGATTTTTTTTTCTTTTCATATATATTAAGATTCTAATCTGAGGATTTCCAGTTGTGATCAGTCTTTTAAAGAAATGGTTGCAATGTGCCTTGTGAAAGATCAAACAAAGAGGCCAACTGCTGAGAAGTTAATAAAACATTCATTTTTTAAGAATGCAAAGCCTCCAGAGCTTTCTGTGAAGAAGTTGTTTGCAGACTTGCCCCCACTTTGGAATCGTGTGAAAGCTATTCAGGTTAGCTATCATAGTGCTACAATATTTGATTTGTGCTTCATGTTTTTCTGGTTAGGTTGTTTGATGAACTTGCTGAAATATTGCAGCTTAAAGATGCTGCACAGCTGGCTCTAAAGAAAATGCCTTCTGCAGAACAAGAAGCATTGTCACAGGTTAGCACACTTTTCAACCTCATAAGATGATGCTTTTCATGTGGTTAATGGATGCACTTGCTGCAGTTCATCATGCATTGTTTTCCTAGCAAATCCATCTTCATTAATTTCTTCCCAATCCGTTTCCTGCTTGGTTAGATTATATAAGTTTGGTCATTTTACCACCCTCAGCTGTTCTTATACACTGATTTTTTGGTTATAATTGAGTTGTTTAAGTTTGTCTTACTTTGGGGTTGTACAGATGTCCATTGCTTACCAAGACACTGACTGATGACAAATAGTGATAGGTGTCCTCTGGTTCCATAATTGAAAAATATCCCTTTTCTTTCTACCGTTGAACGAGTTATAACCAATAAAATGTTTCTTATGTTTTCCCTTAGAATGTTTTAAACCAGAAAATTCCTAATCCATCAGAAGCATTAAATATCACATAGATTTCACTATAGAACATGTTGGAATAAAATGGTTAAATTTTGAAACGAAAAATTCTGAGTATTTCCACAGTTGAACAGCTGAATGGATGGAGATTTTGACTCTCACTTTCTTTATGGAAATCCGAACCCTGAGATCAGTATTACGAAACATGGTATTAGCACTTTTACTTTCTTCATCAAAATGTGGTCCTTGACTTGTTCTTCCCACTCAATCCCATTGTAGAACCAAGCTGACAGTACAGACAAATGTAGGCATATATTCTTTTCTTAATAAATCATGCTTATATTAATTTTGTGCCAATAATAGCAGTAATAATCTTTCTGATTTATGAAAGGTTATCATTCAAATTCTTAGATAAATGCATGTGCGGTGCCTGGATGTTTAGTATGAAGTGTTAAGAACTGGAAGTATAATTGAGGACAAGTAACATTCATTGGTCAAATGTATTTGTACCCACTACTTTCTTTTTTTCTTTTTTTTGCTTTTCTTTCTGATCTTTTAAGTAATGGCTTGTCTTACCCTCATCAGAGTGAGTATCAACGGGGAGTTAGTGCCTGGAATTTTGACCTTGAGGATTTGAAAGCCCAAGCATCACTAGTAAGCTAACTATTTAAATGCTTTGTTTAATGAAGCTACATTTTCATTGTTTGTAGCAGTATTTTTCTTGCTGGTTATACAATTAGGAAATGATAACTGTTCCTTTTTTGCTAGGTGCGAGATGATGATGATATACCAGAGATGAGGGAAGAAGATGAAAGCATTAAATTTGTTGGTGGCAAGGTAATAAATGAGTCACTGAAGAGTTCTTTTATTAATCTGAAGTTGTTACCATTGTCCACTGTATTTATTTCTGCTCCTTGAGGTGCCTCTCTTGCTTTGGGAAATTTTTGTTTCTCAAACAAATGAACTTGTTTGTTGTTTGCAGGCTGCTATTGGTTCCCAATCTAGTTCAGTGAAAGTAAATTCAAATAGTGAAATACAGCTGGCTGAGCACAGCAGACAATTAAGTGGGGGTGAATTGCCTCAGGCAGATAACTTCATTAGAAAGGGCAAGTTACCAGAAAGTGACTTGCTGGAAACCAGTAGCCTTGAAAAAGTTGGGTGGAAGAGAAATGGATCAAGCTCTGAAGCGAAGGCCTCGACGTCAGAAAGCGTCATGGCACAGGCCAAGGCCACAACAGTGAAAAGTCGCCAAACCCATAGTGGGCCTCTCATGCCTGGTACTGTATTTTCTCATTCATTATCAGAAAGGGGGCGCGCTTCTGAAAGGTTTGTTGTCTTCCTTTTTAGTTTTTCTTACAGCATTAACAAGATCTGTCTCAATTAGAGCTGTTTGAAACATAATGTGAAATGATAGTAGTTTCATGGGTGGTGTTTTTATTTGTCAAACTTGTATTAGTGGTGGCACGAAATAGCCTCACTCTCTGTACTTGACCATTTGAGTCATAACTCTAGCATGTATTCCAAACTTGCGAAAGGAAGGCTATAAGTTCAATAAGTTGATTGAGGTTTAGTTATTTAGCATTGGAAATTCTTTTAATATATGATTCTATACGTCAGCTGGTGGTTTGTTGAACATGATTTGATTGTAAGAAATTGTAACAGGCATTTTTGAGCTGAGAAATGCCAGGTCCTAAGTAAGAGCTTTGTTACTATTTTATGTGAAGTTCAATTTTTTGTTTTATACTTTTGATGTAAAATTCTTTTGATTTACTTGAACTTGAACATTTGTGCGCAAGTTTATGAAACTAGCACAAACTTTGTGCCTTTATATTTCCATATGCTCCAAATTTGAAATTATTGGGCTCATCTGTTGATTAATAGGTTTGAGAATGAAATTCATCCAACAGCTGAAAGAGCCACCCGTGAAGTTCGGAAAGCTCCAAGCTTTAGTGGTCCTCTAATGCTTCCAAATCGAGCTTCAGCGAACAGTTTATCAGCTCCCATAAAATCTTCAGGAGGTTATTGCGATTGAGTTTCCTCTTTACTGTTATTGTTATTGTAATCATCAAAAAGAGCTAGAACTTGCAGCTATCAAATAGCGCTGCTACTCCTATAACATGGTTTATTGATTCTTTATCATTACTTGTTTCCTATAATAGGATTTAGAGATTCTTTGGATGAAAAGTCGAAGACAAATCTGGTCCAAATAAAGGGGAGGTTCTCAGTTACATCAGAAAATTTAGATCTTGTAAAGGTAACACTCAATTCTCATGACGTGCTATGTTATCATCCAACTCTCACTAACTAAAGAATGTGCCCTAGGATATTCCATTAAGTACAGTTCCACGACGGTCTTCACAAGTAGGTGGCTCATCTTCACCCAGTAGTTTTAGTAACTTGTGTTGTCGTCTTCTCACTTGATGTTTTATTCTTGTGATTTTCAGTCACCACTGAGAAAGTCTGCTAGTGTTGGTGAGTGGATGTTTGAGCCAAAGCAAATGGTACGTGCATTGACTTTTTTCCCCCGAATATATCCAACTCTTGATATTGATCAAACAAATTTATGACCACATGTCTTGTGAGTTTATGAGATTTTTATTTGAAAGACACTGGACTTCAATTGCCCACTGAGTCATTAGCTTTAGAAATCGGGTTAGGTGTGGTTTCACTCTTAATTCCAAGATGAAGCATGACTTGATCTCATATCAAGCCTTGACTTTATATATATCTGTTGCGTAGTCTATGAATTGCCTCACTAATTAAGCCACTGCTCCTGCATTTGTCATCCTTTAACCAATTCCATGTCATGTATATCTGTTGCGTAGTCTATGAATTGCCTCACTAATTAAGCCACTGCTCCTGCATTTGTCATCCTTTAACCAATTCCATGTCATGGTCTTTTTTTCTAGCCTGTGAATCAGCCTCCAAAAGAGGTTAGCAACAATAGTGTCCATTCTCTACTCTTGCCTCATCTTCAGAATCTTTTTCAGCAGACCTCAATTCAACAGGTAAAAAAGCACGCTTTACTTTCAGTTGAATGTTGTTTTTCCTTTCAAGGTTAGTTTGCCTTGAATTCTGTAAAACCTAAAGCCAGTCGTTCTTGTAATCATATTTTTTTATTCCAGGATATTATTATGAGTTTATTGAATAGCTTGCAGCCAGCTGAGGCCATAGAAGGTGTGTAAAATATCTGTTACAGCATGCTATTTGGTCTGATTTTAGGGGAGAAGCAATTGAACAAGCTATGTACTTTATTTTGTGTCAGCTGCTCAAAATGGGAAGTTGCCGCCATTGCCTCTTGGTTCAGAGAACAATGGAAGTGTAAGCAGATATTCTATCTATAATTTAGCTCTTTCCCAACTATTGGGTTCCAAATTCTTGTATATAAGTGCATCCTTTTTTAAGATCCAAGATTTTCTTCAGTGATGATGCTTTAGTGGGATTTGGTAGCATGATCGCAGGGTCATTTAACTGAACTTGTGCAGGTTCAATTTCATACAGTAGGACACTTAATTTGTGAAAGTTGGTTTTTATTATTTCTTTGTATTTCCTGAAATTACCGAGTCTCTTTCATAGTGACTGGTTGGATTGCTGTATCATGATTCCTCTGATCTACTCACTGTTACAGGTCGAAGCAGCAACCTCTGAGAGGGAGAAATCATTATTGATCAAGATCACTGAGCTTCAAAATAGGTTAGATCATTTGTCCTTTCCTTTCTGGTCTTGTACGTATTTAAGTTTGTTTAATGTTCTCACTCACACTTTGCAGGATGGTGAATTTGACCGATGAACTGAATGCTGAAAAGCTAAAATATGAGCAAGTAAGTTGCTTGTGAGGATCGATTTTGTAGTACCTGTTTCATCATCATACTCTTAGGGATGTAGAACGATCACTAATAGAGTCTCACCCCTTCTTTCATGATGGGATAAATAGCAAACAGTTGAGTCTGTAAATAAATTTATACCCAGTATTGGGGCGAATTAAGTGAGAATGTTTTTTATTCTTACAGTTGCAACAGCAGCTGAAAGCCATATCTGGTAGGGAAGAGAATGGGGAAAGGAGTTAAGTGGATGCCTGAAAGCGTAATTCTTATCACGGTAAAGTGAAACCTTCTTGTAAATTCAGGCAAGAGCTGTACATGCAGATAAGCGCTAGCCATTCTTTATACGGGCTGGATTAGAACCATCTTTGAGTTGGATTTTGGAGTAAGGTTGCAAAGGACAAAACACCGTTTCTGCATCTCCTCTGCAAATCCGTTGTACACAGTTCTTTGAAGACCAATTCAATCTATCAAATTCAATTGGAAACGACCTTGTCCTGAGCCGTGTGAAGTATATCCGCAAGTTAGCAGAATTTTCCTGGCTTACTTTTTGTTCAAATCAGTCGCCTTGAGGAGTTAGAAAGCTTCAAGTGTTTGTTTATACATACATCTCAATACTTAAATCAGGTTATTCAAATGCATTATTTTGTTCATAAAGATTTGATCTTGTACATGGTGGTAGAACCTTTGTGTTTATGAAAATTATGCAACCTTTTCACCCATACTACTGAACTTTGGAATTTCACCACTATTATAGAATGGTAACGAATGAATGAACAAGCATGATTTTACCCTTCTCTCCATGCTAATGGCCTCATTGTCAATGGTGCCCCTACTTAATGTGAACATCTCTCTTTCATGTAAGATCAAGACATCATGGATTGAAAGAGTCCGAAGTTTTATTGGATTGGAAAAATTACGTTTTGAAGTAAATCTCAGTGCAAGACCGCAAGCGAAAACAACTGGCAGCAAAAGAGTCCCTTTCGTTTATAGTTAGCATCTAACCGTATGACTTTCCTGAGCTTAGAAGCCAGTGTCCTTGTTAGGTCTTGCGTCCTGGTATGCTTCCCCCCCCCTCTCTACATGAATTGGGTATTCCATACCCACAATACATGCATTTGAGATACTGTAATCACACTAATGTCGACGACGTCAAAGCTTAAGATGGTTAATTGAATATCTATGCATCACTTCTGCAAGGGAACTCAAATCCGAGACCGAAGTTTATAAGAAAGTAGAAATGATTAAAAGCAACCTGTCGAGAATACCCTTTCACATTCAACCGCCAAAAAAAAAAAAGGGAGTGTTTATGTGTCATAGCTGTCAACGTCGACGACCGTATACCCACACTCTTCTCGATAAGTACGAAACTCAAAGATTCTGTCTTCTCTTCCTCCTTCGATCACTCTCTCTCCTTAAAGGCTTACATCTAATCTCCATATCTCCTGCCTTCAATGATCACACTGACCACCACTTCACTTTGTCCTTCTCTAAAACCTCCTAGCTTAACTTCACCACTCGCCAAGCTAAAACCCTCTCATTTCCATCAACACTGTAAAACCCTCGTCAAGGTAAAAAAACACTGCAAAAACTCACGTCCCTTTTACTTTAAATATCCCCTCTTTTGAACTGTTTTTGTTGGTGTTAATACAGGGGGTGAAGATTAACAGGGGAAAATGCAGGGCACAGTTATCAGACGACACCCCGTTTGCTGCGGCTATAGGTTTGTGTATGCTGAGCTCTTTGCTATTGCCAAATACAGTTACCAAGGACGAGGAGGCGGAGAGTTATTCGGGGATCACTACAACTGATACGAGATTTGCTGTTATGGGTGTTATTAGTTTCATTCCATACTTCAATTGGCTTGTAAGTGTGTCTCTATCTTTGATTTTATATTTTTTGTTTGTTTTTGGAATCTGGATGTTGATAAAGTTTTGATCTTTTGTTGTTTTGTTGGCAGAGTTGGGTTTTTGCTTGGCTTGATACTGGGAAAAGAAGATATGCTATTTATTCTCTTGTTTACTTGGCTCCTTATTTGAGGTTTGTTTTTTATATGATCTTTTAGTTTTAGAGTACCATGCTTACAATATTTCACATAATTCTGGTTTTTAATGTGGTAATTGGTTTTGTTTTTATTGATGCTTTGTTAAAGGTTTATAGGGGATGCTGATTTGTAGTGTAGGTTTATCTTTGTTGGTCAGGGAGCGATTTTGGGATGTGAACATTTGGGACTGGATGTCCACTTACGCCGCGTCTTGCTAGTTTGGTTATGAGTGTTGTTTCTTTGAATGCAAAATGCAAACTTTGTGTTGAGTTTGAAGAGTTTTCTTTAATGTTGCTTCTTTAGCCAAATGTTAATGTTAATATTTTAGTTTGATTGAAGGATTTGTAATGTGAACAGTGTGAGTAAGACAATTTCAGACCTGAGATATTACACTGCTTGATGCTGTAAAATAATAATCTGTTGCGACCATTTAACAACAACAGTTAATTTGGATTGGATGCATGAATTTGATTGTATGATTTTTTTTTAATCTGGCTTAATAGATCAAATATGTCCCTGTCACCTGAAGAGAGCTGGCTGCCTATAGCTAGCATTATTTTCGGCATTGTTCATGTTCAGGTACAATACCTCTCAAACCTTTTTGGTTACCTCCTGGTATGGGGTTTCTCTACATATTCTTACCGTTATGATAGACGAGTAGAATAAACTATGTAACATATATTCTGACTGAAACCGTATATTTCAAGTACTATCAGAACTAAATAAGAGCAAAAAATTCTGTAAGTTAATGGCTTTGGTTACCACCATACAAGCTAGTGTTCATTATTGTGCCACTAATTTTTTGCAGCTAGAAGCATGCATAAAAAATGGAGATATTCATGGATTTCAATCATTTAGTGAAGCAGCTAAGTTTCTACCCTCACTGGCAAAAAAGAAAGATGTCAGTTTGAGGGAGCATCAGGAACCATCAAAGGAGGTACTAATAAATGGAAGCTCATGTTCATTTTCGTTTCATTCTTCTAATGATCAATGAGATTATAGTTGAGTTCTTACTTTCCATATTAGGAGAAAGAATGAGAACACAGGAATCTGCGATCTGCTGACGAGCAATCAAGAAATGAGATTCGTCAGTGGGGAGTCCCATGAAACCACTCAGAAAATCAAGCACTCTCAAATGGAGGTTGGGATGATGATGGTGAGCGGGGGAAACAATAGAACAACGGCTTCATGGTTAATGTGGCTTGGTTAAATAGATGTTCTTTTGATAAGAATGGTCTGGAAGCGTATTTTTGGCTTTAGATTTGGAGATTAAAAGGTAGAGGTATTCCCATGTTGATATTTTTAATCATATTTTTTGAAACCCCAAATTTCCAGATATACGATGGCAGCCTGACTAGTTAAGCGAGCGTGTCACACACAAGATTAATTCTCTAAACTCTCTTGGGAATTGTTCACAAGTGACAATGGCAAGACTTTACTGTTTGCATGTGTGTGTGTAACTGTGTAGCTGAATAGAGGTCTCTCTCGGACAAATTGTCCTACTAAAATTTGGACTCCAAGGGGTTTGCAAGTTGCCTCAAATGACCTAGGGCGCGATCAAATCACGGCTCGACTGTTAAGAATACTGTGATAGCTGCTTGGATATGAAGGTATTTTTTTCAGTTATACGCTATATCTTCAACACATGAAGAATTCAAGCCTTTGGCGACAAATGACAAAACTGTTAGCATTCATTTTCCAAATGAGGTTTTGATTTGCGAAAATGACACAATACTGCCAATATCAAGTAACAATTCAGTTTTAGATGCACAACAAATCAGACTCAATCCAGCATCTAATCAGCATAAAAATGGCAAGCTTTAAGGAAAGTAAACTATACATTGTAGCAAAACTACAAGAAAGAAAAGAAAGGAAAGAAAAGAAGTGGGTTTAGAAAAGACATTTTTATGGCTTTAATCAGCGAGTTGTTAACGGTGACTATGATGCAGAGAATTCATGGAAAGGTGGAGGAGAGCACAGTTTTGAATTTTTCATTTTGTTGGTGCAATTACATCCTGTTGCCAGTGCAACAGATATTGGGCAATATTGAATCCAATAGAGGGGATTCATTCTATATTGGTCCTTGAAGTTGATCTTTCCATAGGAAAGGGACTTAAAAGCCCCATCTTAAAGCAGAAATCCAGACTAACAGCAGCAAAAGCAAAGATCAAAAGATTCTCTGATACATACTTTGCACCATTAAAGGCATGCGACAAGAAGCTTTCAGGATCGAGCTCCAATGGCTGTCCTCCAGCTAGTGTAGCAAGACCTGCGTTGTAAATCCATTTTCCTTGTAAGAAAAACTGTCAAATTCTCGTATGATCCTTTGGAAAAAACTAAAAGTGATACCTTTCACAATGCCAAAAGCTGCAGCTGTCCCCGTCTTCAGCTGAAAATTGTCCAAGTCTCTTCTTACTGCATATCGAAAGGTTAAGCCGAATAATGCACAGCTAATGAAGGTGATTGTGGACGGAAGTATTAGCTGAGCATTGCTGGTCACTTGAGTGAGAGAAATGGGGAGCCCAGCAAGGGTGCCGACAAGTGCAGATACAAAACCTGCCTTTATGGACTCCAGTCTCTCTTGATCTCTGCTAATCTCCTTGCTTTCTAAAGCATCCCCATCATTATTAAGTGACAGCGAACGTTCTGCTTCTTCAACCATGGCTCTTGCCTCTAAGATCTCCTGCTGACATTCTGCAATCTTGAATTCAACCAAAATCAAACAACAACACCAAACAAGAGTAACAAATTTCAAACAATAATTCTGCAATAGAGCATTTCAAATAGATCAGTTCCCTTTCATTTGATACGATAGACTTCAAAATATCATATTCACAAGCCAAATCATACCAAGAGGATTACTTCATTGATAATCACAAGAAAGCCCGCAATCTCAAAATCCCATTTACAACAGCCCAAGAACATGATAAGAGAGAAAAAACTAAAAAAATAAAAACCCATGAACATGATTAGAGAGAAACAGCAGACCTCAGAAGCTCTACTTTCAAGCTGGTTAATATAATCCCTCAATTGTTTAGCCTCAAGTTCCTGTCTTTCAATCTCAGCAAGTTCTCTTCTAGCCATTTCCACTCTTTGCGATGCCTTCTCTAACCCGTCAAGCAACACCCTATTCTCTTGTCTGTTTAAAAGTTCCTCCACTTGCTTGTCCAACATACCAGACAATGCATCCTTCAAATTATTACCATTACTTGGTCCTATCTCTTCTGAGCTATTGCTGCTGCATTTTATTACAAGTAAAGGTTTGTGCAGTGAAGTTGTGGCTCTGTTGAAGAGTGTTGGACATGTTAGTGATGTGATACAGAAGGGCTTTGTGAGGAGGAGTCTGGAGTTTGGAGAGAGGATTTTAATGGGGTTGGTTGTTGTGGCCATGTGTGTCTGTGACTGTGGGTGATAGATTGAAGAAGAGTGGCTTTGGATTGATGATATTTTGGATGCAACTCTTTCAAGTTTTCTTTCTAAATCTATTTTTTTTTTTGAAAACTATATTTTTATCCTTATTGATTCATCAATGTTTCACTTCTACCTTTATACTTTGAATTTTTTTTCTTTTTAGTTTTTTGAGAAGTTTAACTACCAAACAACTAACAAAAGTTTTTTGTTCTTATTTTATTTTACTATTTTCCCTCTCAAATCTCCATGAATTTTATATTCGCTCATAAAATAAAAACACTGAATAACATCATAGTGATTATTGGAGAAATCGAACTTTTTGAAAACTAGAAAGGTAGAATTGGAAAATCTTAAATATAAGGATAGAAGTGGAGTATTGATTAATCTATAGGGGGGGAAATGAAGTTTAGCTTTTCCTTCTCTTCTTTTCACTCCTTTTCTTCGTGGTTTTCCTTCTAGAGGATCCCAATCCCCTTAATCGGATCTCACTATTCGTAATCATTACACTAATATTTGGAGTAACTAATACAGTTTTTTTTTTTAAAAAAAAATTAGTTGTAAGTAAAATTTCGAGTGCCGTTGTCTAAGAACTCCCTCCCAAAGTATAGTATCAGAGCTGCACAAGGGCGACCATAATGGCACCTCCCACGGTTTCCTTCTCCAGGAGCAGAATCTAAAGCAATAATGGCAAAACAATATTCAATATTATTAGAACGCCAATGAAGAGCTCCATTACAAAAGGAAGGCTGGCTGTATGGGGCAGTTGCCATCAACAACAAAGCTATATATAGCCGCGGTAACAAGGGTGATCTGGGACGATTCTCCAACACTCTGTTCTCTTTCTCTACGAGTAGACTTGTTGTCTGGTTTCCTGTAGTAAACAGGAGCAAGTTTTTACCTTTTACTCTGCCTCTGCGATTTTTAAGAGAGTAATTTTAGTGTATAATACTCCATAAGCCTCTTGTTCCCCCCTCTTATTTGCTCTTATATTTAGTCAAGTGGTATTTGAACACAGAGTCTGAAATTTCAGTTGTCCTCCATTCCAGTGTATGACTTTCCATGTTCATTGTCGAGTTGAGAATTATAGTTCTAGTAATACTTCCAAGAATGACTTCGCTGGGCATGCATATCTTTCCCAGTGACTGGATTTTATCTCTGCCAATGATCTTACAAAGCCAGCCTAACAATCGGTCCCGATCAGTTAAGTGTTATCAATTCACTTGTTTTCAAGAACAAGCTTGACCAGAGCCTGAGTACAGTGCTGAATCCAAGTAACAGGGAACTTCTGCACCAAAGGGAAAGGGGTCGATTCTTCTATTACTGGTATAGAAAAGATCAAGTGGCTTTTCACTAGCTATCTGGTTAGTGGCTAGGCCTACAAGCTGCGTCATCGTGAAGTGGGGTGACGTCGGATGCATCGAATTTCTGATGAAAAAAAGACAAAACCAAAAAAACAATAAAGATGGATGACAAGTGAGTATTGATTACAAGATGAACAAAAATATCCTTTGCAACGTAATCTCAAGCTGTGTTTAGCAGAAGATCCAGAAAACCACACCCAAACCTCAACATCAATAGCCCATGTAACGCCCTCCAATTCCATCTCAACCCTTTCACAGCTGTCCGACATCCCTCTTCCAAATTTCCACCGCACGTTCTCCTTACCATAACCAGGGGTGGAGCCACGCGGAGGCAAGAGGGGGCAATTGGCCTCCTTTTTTTTTCCAGAGTATTTTTTATATGAAGATATTAATATAACAACCTAACAAGTCATATCTTGAAAAAAACAAATTACATGGTTAGAGAAAGATCACAGGTAGTGGGTTTATATCTCAATAATTCTATTTTTTTTGTTATTTTATTCTTGATAATTTCTTTGCATTTTTTCTAGGTAGGTTGGTCTCTCTCAAATATTTTTTTACTTCTTGATTTATTTATATTACATGGATAAATGTCATATCTACTTTTTAGAATTTTAGGATTCTTAAGTTTTAATTTAGTGTAAATTTCCTTTTCAATTCTAAATAATAAATTTAGTTGGAATTTTTTTCTCTCTTTCAATAAAGTTTGAGAATCTTAGATCTAAGTTCTAATGGGTAACTAATAAAAATAAAACTTTTAGAGCTCATATTTTTTTAGCCAAGAGACTAAGTAATCTGCAAATAAAAACTGTATGGATAACTTGTTATTTCTGAGATGCAGACACAAGGTGTTTCAATATGTTTTGTTCGCAATTCTAAAATTACTTAATCACTTTTTATTTCATTATTAGTTACTTAGGACTGAAAAAGTAATTGTCAAGTTTATAAACAGAATTCAATAATTTAGATTTGAAAAAAAAATAATTAGTCTGCATATTAACGTTGTCAATTATTTAAAAAAAAAGCTACTAATTTAAAAATACAAGATTATTTTACCGTGTTTTACACTTTAATCTTCTTTTTTTAAATTGTATCCTTCTACAACAAATTATAAGAAATTAATCTTCAATTTGGTCATAAAAAAATACAGTAAAAAAAGTTTTATAACCAAATATTTTAAAGAACAGGCACCGCTCTGGTCCATTGTAAAATCTAAGAGGGAAGCTTATGCATTTTGCACATATAGTAAATCCCCCATATATATATATATATATATATATATATATATATATATATAATAGTTGCTTTGTTTATTGTTAACACGAGTATACAGACATTAGTTTCGCTGACTAGAACCTCCATGGATTGAGGAAAGAGGGGTGTTGCTCATTTTCTCAGTAATTTGCCCGCGCTGATCAATGAGTTTTCCTCCCCCATCAAGCTTGCACATCTTATTCATATCCAAATGAAGTAAATGGTTAATAAAAATTATATATTTACGCTGAGATGTAAGAGTAAAGATTGTAATTAGGGATCCCCTTGCCGACCTGCTGCTGCTGCTAGACCAGCCATGAAAAGACATTTGGGGCGCCTGCCTACTCTTATCCTTTGTTAGCCACTTTTCTCTCTCTCTTGGGAACACGTATTAGGCAACATCATATGAAAAAGGTAACGAAATTCTGGAATATCCACTTCCACGTACCTTGAAGGTCGATCACGAGTAACAAAAGATAGATCATAGGATCTAACGAAAGGAAGGTTCTTATTTTCTTTGTTACTGCGGATGCACGACACCACTAGCTAGTGAGCAGTCACTGTCAACATGAAAAGATCCTATTGAGCTAGCAATACGCAGCTAGGGATTAATTTTCTGTCGAAAACAAACTTACTGACGGAGTCACGAATATAAATTTATGTACAGAAACATATCTTTGCTAAGTTATATTTTGTCTGTTATTTCATTAGTAATGTAATCTTCAATGGATTTTCATGTAGAAATAGTGTCTCAAACAAAAACATTTACTGGCATCTACTACGTTGGTAAATCTATAGGTAATTATGGTATATCATCGATAAAATAAATCATTAATAAGTCTATTGATAATCATATACATATTACTGATAAAATCAAAGTCATTAAAAAATTATATCTAAGAGTGGTAAGTTCTATTCATTTTCAACTCTCTAGAACTTTCTGAGAGACTTAATCAGTGAATCATTCAATCAGTAATGTAAATTTTATCGCTAATTTTATTAGCATTGTATTTAATATTTTTTAAAAATTAAAATAAAAAAGAATTAAACTAAAATAAAAAACCAAATTTTTATTATTAATTTAAAAAATATTATTGAATATAATTTATCTGGTGAAAAAAAGCTAGAGAAGAGGGAGGAGGCAGATCTTTACCAGAATTAGGAGGGCAATATGGTTGACCATATGTGCAAGTGAGGGTTGCCAACAGCTGCTCGAAGACATTCACTTTATCCCTCATCTGGCTGTCTTAAACCTAAGTTAGGTCATCTCAACACTAAGTCAGGTGGTCCGAGCTTAAACTTGTTCTCATACAATCTCCTACACAGTCGAATACCCTTGGTATAATGTTAGAGATATTGTATACTTGATTTCTATCGGGTTTGCTGGACGATCTAGCTTCCAACCACAAACCTAGATTGAGTTCCATATATATCGAAAGATCATTCTCATATCTCTCATGCAATCGGGTGTTATATTTCCTGGAAAAAAAATCAGCAAATTTAAAAAATTAATAACTTAACAAAAAAATTTATTGAAATCCCACATATCACGAGCTTTCAAGCTTAGCTATCTACGAGTTGTTGCACCCTTTTCTAACAGTCCTCATTTCACATGTAGGTTTCAGCGAAAAAACTTTATCAACAAAAAGTTTCATCAGTCTTGGATCGTGTCTAAACACCACAACCTGCAAAAAAAAGTTACTGTTAGTTAAATATTTTTATATAATACAATAATTAATTGAAAGAATTTATAAAACATAATCTTAAAATTTGCTTTACATGCAAAATAAACAGAATCGATCTACCGGTATGTGTGGTAATGGAACCATGAATCTTCTTGGTCTAGTTCTCCCCACTAGATTGTGACCACCATATGAAATGCTCAAACATCGTATTTTGGATATAAGCATCCCAAATAGCCTCCAAGATACGTGGAGGTCTAAAATGCCTCCACACTACCATGTCATCCTAGCATGGAAAACCTTTTTCTTTTGCATACTTTGATTTTTTTTTGGCCTCGTACCATAAATCATGCGATTTGGTTTGTAGAGAAAAACAATTATTGGTTAAGATTATGAAAAATAAAATTTGAACATTTAAAAAAATCATAATTTGAATTCAATCTTAATTTAATTACCTACTTGTGTTGTGGTTTTTCTATGCTCTCCTGGCAACAACGTTGCCAACCTCCTCCTAGTAATTTTTTTTTCTTACACGTTAATTTCATAAAATAATTAGTTTATTAAAATTAAAAAGCTAACCAAATTAAATATTAAAAGAATTGTTTGTGTATATATTAATCTTGAACCTCCTAAACCAAGCATCAATTATAGGCTTCCATTCAAGATTTTTAAAAACCTGACTTCATTAAAATAAAAGCATTTTTATCAATGACTTCATCACTGAAATTATCGTGCGAGCAGTCTTTACATTTATAAACCTTAAATTTTATTTGTTCATTGAAATTAATTATTCAAAAATTATCATTTGTTGTTTATTTTTTTTATCGCGCAGGAAAGGAAAACAAACTTATTTATTGTGGTCGAGCTTCCACTGAACAATATACTTCTCAACATATACATTCTTCTCAGAAGGGACACCCCTCTGCAAGCTGGCCTTGCACTTGATGAGCCTGCGTCGAGAGAGGGTGCCTATACTTGGTGTCTTGGTTGGCACCTAGCGACTTATAGTCATCAGAAGTGCTGCTAGAAAAACCAGCAATACTCATACTTGTATTACTCTCTAATAACTTTCTTTTTTTCATCTAAAAAAAATTAAGTATAAAACAAGGTAATAACATTATCATTAAATCCTATTTTAAAAATATTAATTTTGACAGCACCTTCCCTGTACAAAAGACTACCCAAAATATTATTATAAAACACCCGAGTTACAAGATTAAACTTAATTTCATCACGTGAAAAACAAATATAATTTTTTAAACTCTCAAAAAACACCCTAAAATGTACAAACCATACATTCACACAATAAATTTCTTTAGAAAAAAGCTATAAAACAAGTAAACTCATATACTACATAAAAATGCCAAAAAAACTAACATAAAAAAATGAACTGCAATAAAAAACAAGTAGGTCTGCTAACTTGATGTGGCGAACCTTAAAAAATAATGGAACAAGAATAGAGATACTGATAGACTAAGTGTTGGGGTGACTAAATTTGTGATGATTGGAGCTTGATTTGTAAAAAAATAAGGGGGGAATGATGATGTTTTTTGTGAAAAAAAAAAAGAAGAAGAAAAAGAAGAAGAAATGAGGGAGGGGAAGAGAAGATCTGACATGTTGTAACTTAAATATTACAAAAAAATTTAGCAATGAATATTAGCAACAGTTACATTGCATCAATAATTTCATCTGTAATATTCACACGTTATATTTTCCGATGAAAATAACAAGGAAACATTTGTTTAATTTTATTTTATTTTTATTTTTTGATCTTTACCTATAATTCTTTCAGTATTTATAGATAGAAACAACAATGGTATGTTTCGTTAATAAATATCATCATAGTTTTCCAACGATATCTTTTTATCGATGATTTTTTTTTTGTATTAAACAATTTTCAGATAGCGATACAAGTAATCCTTTGGAATTTACGTTTGTTGTTCAAAAAAAAATGATAAAATAATAGACGAGTGCAGCGGGTTTAAGGATTCCAGGTTGTAATAACTTGACGCAGAATGAGATATTTGACCCAGTTCTTTAAACAAAGAGTGCTGCTGAAAGAGCGGAGAAAATTGGACGGACTCGGAATATTCAACTCACCAATTATTATCTTCAGCCGTTTTCATATTAATCTAACTGAAAACTTCAAAGTAACCCTTAAGATATTATCTTATTATCAATTGTGTCCTATTTTATTTTATTTTATTTTAGCCCCTTCCTCCATCTATTGTTAGTGGCACTCTCAAAATTAAAATAAACTTCAACTTACTATAAAGGACTTTCTTAACATTGAATTTTATTAGTAGAATGGAGGAATGTTTAATATTATTTAGTGTTAAAATTATCTCTTAGAACATCTTGGGACGTATTTTGGTGCCTTGGATGGAAACACCTGCTGATCATGTCCAAATTACATATAAATTGCTGCAAATAAATTAATAAAGGGATGAAATTACCTAATATCAATTAGATTTGGGTTAAAATTGATTGAAATAAAAGGCTTTGAACTCAATTGATAATGAGGCATTGCATGGGGGGCTGAATTGAAGTTTTTCCAAATCTAATAAAATCATGTATTTTTCATCTAAAAATGACAGGTTTGAATATTGCACAACTTGTGCTCATGAATGCCTTGGGAGATTATCGTGAGTGCTAATATTAAAAAAAAAAAAACAAAATTGAGAAAAAGAAACACATCGAAATGACAGCTTATTTATCTGTTATCATGATAAAAGGATAGATATACGTTTTTGATTTACTTTTTAATAATTATAAGATTGAGTGTATTAGAGTTTTATATAATCGTTAATTTTTAAGATTAATCAAGATATATGTAAATTAATTTGGATATTCATATTAATTATAAAAAAAATAAAATAAAATCACTTTCTTTCTAAAAAGAAAAAAAACCCTATACCTCCCATGCACTAGTTACTTATTATTCAAATCACCTTGGAGATTGTGGTTGAACTAGTTTTTTCATTAATCCATTTTTAATCTAAGCAATTTTAGAATTAATTAAGAAAATAGAATATCAGTGTGGTTTTTTGGTATGGAAAAAGAGACAAACGCTTGACTTTTAATCCATTTTTTTCCGTTAGTCTTCGAAGTTATAGTTTATTGCAAGTAGAAAATTTTATAATAATATAATTCAAATTTCAAAATCTTATTCAACGAAATTACGATCGCATCGAATAGTTATCAAATAAAATCGACTGATTTTAATTAATAAAAATTAAGCATAAAATAATAATAAATTTATATAAATTTCAATTCTAAAAATCTAAAAAAATATATATTAAAAAATAATATAATTTATATGTTCGAACTAGACTGTACAATAATAAGTATCTTTAAACCAATCCATTGTGCAGGTATTGACCTGCGGTTCACATTGACCATGGGCCATGACGACAAAAAAGAAGAAGTTTTTTTCTTCACCTATCATTGTCCACTTAATTGCATGACTGACGCGTCAACATCCCACTTTGCTACTATGAGAGCTTACATTTCCACAGCATTAATGGAGGACGAGGAAACAAAAAAAAAAAGAGGTCAATGATAAGGTCAGCTATATATTCGGTCTAATGATGATGAATTTTAAGATCTTATAGGTCTACCTATAATTGATATGAATTATAGTATAGTCATCTTAATTCAATATTTGATAACGTGGTGAAAAATATTTTTAAAAATACTTTTTATTTAAAAATATATTAAAATATTTATTTTTAAATTTTATTTTATTTTATTTGAGAGATTAACCTGTCAAAATTATCAAAAAATACTAAAAAATTATTAATTTAATATTTTTCATCTTAAAAGCACCTTAACACAATTTTGACTATAAAAACAAATGGCCTCTAAGAATGTGTTTGCGATTGTAGTGTAGAGTGTTTTTTTAAATAATTTTTTTTTGAAAGTACATTAAAATAATTTTTTTATATTTTTTTTAGTTTTGACAATAGTGCATTAAAAAATTAAAAAATATTAAAAATATTAATTTAATATTTTTTTAAAGTAGAAAGTACTTTTAAAAATCTTATAAATAAAAAAAATTTAACCGAGAGAGAGATGCACAATAATTTAATTTGTCCCAGTTTTGTATAAAAAGGGACATGCATAGACATGTTCAATCTGTAGGTGGGGATTGCTAGTGATGTAAAAAAAGGTAATAAATTCAATCCTGCATAGGAGAAAGTAAATTAAATCATCTGATTAGTTTTGAGTTTCTAGCATGATTACAAATTGTGGACAGGCCATAAATCCCGCTTGAGCAAATGTCAAAATCACCACAGCTTACAGGCACTTTGATTAGTGTATGTGAAGAGGACATAGATCTGATAGACCGCAGCTTAAGTCTATACAATTCGTCTGTAGTCCCACCACTTAGGTAGGAAAAGAAGATTACCTGCTCCAAGTAGATCCAAGAGAAGTAATAATTAAAAGAGCCAAGGTAATTAAGAACGTGCATGCATAGTTTTATATCTTTGTGAACTCTATCCTCTCCTCACTTCATTTCATACATGCCGAATACAGTACTAACTACTGCCTAGCTAGAGCCATGAAGATTGAAGAAGCAATAGAAAAGAAAGAGATTGAGAGGGAGGAGATGGAGATGGAGATGGAGGTAGATCCACAAGATGAACCAGAAGGGTCAAGGAGACCTCAACCATGGACAAAGCAAATCACAGTAAGAGGGTTCACAGCGAGCATTCTTATTGGAGCCATCTACAGTGTGATAGTTATGAAGCTAAACCTCACAACTGGGCTGGCTCCAAATTTTAATGTCTCTGCTGCACTTCTTGCTTTTGTATTTGTTCGATCTTGGACAAAAATGCTTCAAAGGGCAGGATTTGTAGTCAAACCCTTTACTCGGCAAGAGAATACGATGATACAAACCTGTGCAGTTGCATGCTATAGCCTAGCACATGGAGGTTTGAGGCTTTGATACTCTGATTAATTACCCTTGTAGAAAACAGTATTTTATCTTAGTATTCCAGGCCAAGTTGAGGTTACTAACGTTGGTTTTCATTTATCTTGGGCAACAGGTGGATTTGCTTCTTATCTTTTGGGGTTAAACAGGAAGACATATGAGTTGTCAGGGGTGCATACCGAAGGAAATCCTTCAACTTCTATAAAGGAACCTGGATTTGGTTGGATGTGTGGATACCTGTTCCTAGTTTGCTTTGTTGGTCTTTTTGTGTTGATTCCACTTAGAAAGGTATAAATAGTGCCAATAATCTTTCCATTTAGAATGATTAAAAATTTGACGGTATTTAATAATACATCAGAGAATAATATAAATTATATAATAAAATTTCACTTATTGCGCTAAAATGAGATAACAAAATGATTATCAACTTAAGCTTTTAGTTCAGATGATTTTTTTAGATAGATTACGCACTAACTAGCTAAGGTTCCAAGATCTTAATTTATGAAGCTAGGGATTTTCTTGCTGAAATATTCCTAACGGTTTGGTTTGGCCTTTTGGGTGCAGATTCTGATAGTAGACATGAATTTAACGTTTCCAAGTGGCATGGCAACTGCAGTTCTCATCAATGGTTTCCATAGCAGAGGAAATAAGATGGCAAAGTATATATATATATTTACCATCTAAATTTAGCATACCTCATATGCTATCTATAAAAACCAAACTTTGAAATAATATGATGAGTTACTATTACAATTTACAGGAAACAAGTTCGTGGATTCATGAAGTACTTTTCAATCAGCTTCTTATGGGCATTTTTTCAGTGGTTTTACACTGGGAAAGAAGGATGTGGATTCTCACAGTTCCCTACTTTTGGGTTGAAAGCTTGGAAGCACACGTATTTACATCTATTTCCTCCTGATTAAATTATCCTCTATTTTACATGTTACTGACCATTTCTTTCTGGTTTTGGGTGTTTCGTAGATTTTTCTTTGATTTTAACACCACTTTCATTGGAGCTGGAATGCTTGTTTCTCATCTAGTGAACTTGTCTTTGCTTCTTGGAGCTGTGCTCTCATATGGGGTTATGTGGCCACTTATTGGTCAACTTAAGGGAGACTGGTTTCCAGCTTCTTTAGAAGAAACTAGCATGAAGAGCTTGTATGGTTACAAGGTCAGAAACAGATAATAGTGTGTGGTTTTCTTAGCCTTCTAAAATTTTATTGATCCTTAATTTATGGCTGTAATTTGACAGGTTTTCTTAGCAGTTGCTCTCATCCTAGGAGATGGGCTCTACAATTTCGTTAAGGTAATGGTTTGTACAATCATGAATGTTCATGGCAGAGTAAGGGACAAGAAACTCAGTGCAGGTAAATTGGAGATCCTTTTATTTTATCCTCTACAGCTCTTTCCTGTTCTGTAAACAAATGCTGCTAAGTAGATTGAAGCTTCAGTTGCAGTGTACGCTACTTGTTAACTTTATTTCTTTCCCAGCAGCTGTGGATCACCAGAAGAAGCACCTTGATGATCAAAGAGTAAATGAAACGTTCCTCAGAGAGACAATACCTTTGTGGGTAGCAGTCATTGGATACGTAGCCTTCTCTATTCTATCCGTAATTGCAGTGCCAATCATATTCCCTCAGCTTAAGTGGTATTATGTCATTGCCGCTTATGTTCTTGCTCCATCTTTAGCATTTTGCAATGCCTATGGAGCTGGTCTAACCGATATGAACATGGCCTATAATTATGGGAAAGTTGCGCTCTTTGTGCTAGCAGCGGTATCCGGGAGAGAGAATGGTGTGGTGGCAGCACTTGCCGGATGTGGCCTTGTTAAATCCGTTCTTTCTGTTGCTTGCATCCTGATGCAGGATTTCAAAACAGCACAATTGACATCCACCTCCCCCAGAGCAATGTTTTTGAGCCAGGTTGTTGGCACAGCAATTGGGTGCATCGCAGCTCCTAGCAGTTTTTTCCTATTTTACAAGGCATTTGATATTGGAAATCCATATGGAGAATTTAAAGCTCCTTATGCCCTAATTTACAGAAACATGGCAATTCTAGGTGTTGATGGTTTCTCAGCTCTGCCCCAACATTGCTTGCAGCTATGCTATGGTTTCTTTGCTTTTGCTATAGCAATTAACCTGGTGAGAGATTTTTCACCGCAGAAGATCGGACAATGGATGCCACTTCCTATGGTCATGGGTGTTCCATTTCTCATTGGTGCTTCCTTTGCCATAGATATGAGTATTGGAAGTTTGATTGTTTTAATATGGCATAAACGAAACACCAAGGAAGCTGAGCTCATGGTTCCTTCTGTCGCCTCAGGATTAATCTGTGGAGAAGGGCTGTGGACTCTTCCTGAAGCTGTTCTTGCTTTGGCCCAAGTAAAGCCACCTATCTGCATGAAATTTGTAGCTTCCTAGAAAGAACTTACTCGATACATATTGTAAGTTCCAGAAAAATTGTTGTCAGATTATATCACCAAAATGGGCGTTAATAATACTTGATCCCCCTGGCTTTGACTGACGCAGCCTTTAAAATGCCTCCTGTTTCATTTAATTTCCGCACTGCAGATGGAAAGCAGGCCGAAGCCAATTATAAGGCAGTACACATTTTCTCTCTATGCAGTATGCACCAGATGAAAAGAAATGCGTGCGCGCTAGCGCATGTGTGTGCTGAAAGAAACTCTCAAAGATTTAAGAGTCTCCATCAAACATGGAAATTGATCAAATCTCCACAATTTGCCTCATTTCTCTCTACCTTGCCATAGGATGAAAATTACTGAAAACTTCAGGCAAAATATTGCTCTGTAAATTAAAAGCCTCTGAATCATGTTATGCTTTCAGTCGTACATCATTGCGTGAAAGTGTCATCATGGATGGCTCCAACCCCAATTCTAAATCATTGGAATTGTTACAAAAATGCAATATACTGTTTGGTGCCAATGTTACTATTGAAACAAAACAAGGAATCGAACTCATCTGCTATAATCCGCATCAAAAGTCTCGACAAGATCACTCACCTGCCTACCAAAACTAAAATAATGTACAGCAATTGATTGATAACCATGGAAAGGAAGAATTCAAATCAAATTCAAACATCACCACTTATGACTCCCAATCAGATATGATCTCTACCTATAATAGAACTTCAGCTGTATATCTTACCATGATTCTCTCTTAATTGTAACCGTTGTGAATTCCTTTAGTTTAGCCAAATATATTTCAGTCATAATTATCAATCCCTACAATTGAGGGAATGCCATGTAATCTTTATCAATATATATACTTCACGAGAATCACCACAGGGTGTGATCTGAAACCCAATACACTTGTTATCTATATTCTCCTTCATTGATCAAGCAGAGAAAAAAATGCGATGACAAAAATTCTATCATATACAACTTATTTGAATGGCCATATTCCACTTTCAATACATGAATCATACATCTTCAAAAGAAAAGAAAATAATGCCTAACTGCAATCAGCTTGTTACGATACCTGCCAGGACCTCACTCTTGCCTAACTGCAATCAGCTTGTATACCAGACGGATTGCATCAAGCCATCCATCCAGGGATTCCCACGAGTCAGCAAGCTGATCCATGGGCAGAATTTAAACATGGTTTCTTGATGTGAAACAAAATACCTTCTATCCCCAGTTTTTGGATAAAAGCCCTCAAAAGGTAAAGATAACAGCTTACTGAAGCACAGTAAAGGTAGAATTAAAAAAAAAAAAATCTTCCCTCTCCCTAATAATCTTGAATACAAGCATAAGAGGGAAAGAGTTTTGATAACAGCACCTCACCTAAACTCTATCCTGCCCTGTTTTGAACTCTGAAGCAAAGACAAAATCATTTGAGTGGAAATCAGGTAGAAAAGAGATTGCTTGCGATATGGAAATATACATCCTGATAAAATCTATACAAAAAAAAAAAAGATAATCCAAAACAAATGTGGAGGTATTGATTGAATCCAAAATAATAGAACATGAAGGTTGGATAGGAAGTTCAGTTTTTTATGTGCCCATATTAACCATAAACAGCAGCGTAGGGGTCAAGGCACAAAGATTTGGTTAACATGCAAAATGAACCCAAAGCACAAGAACTAGTAGATAATCCAAGGTTTGGGAAATGGTCAACCAATCAAAGACAATAATGGAGTTCATCAGAAAATGTCCCTCCCCAACATCAAAAGTCCAAGAAAAGATACAAGAACCTAAGCGAGAACTAACTACTGAGAAAGCGGTTATCTACCACAGATTAGACATTTTAGGATGAAATAACAACCATAAACTCAGAAAATTCATTACTAACCATGGAACGCACAAGCCTCAATGCGCTGCTGTATACCAGTAAAGAATCGAGTAAAATTAGCTTTAAATTATAATCCTTTTGCTAATTGAACAGAAACATGCCTCTCATAATTGCAGAATTTAAATAAGCACTTCCGATTCAGGCACAGGAAACCGATGGAGAAAATGTATATATGTGTGCAATACTTGCCGAGTAATTAGGTTTTAATGCATGAGCAGCCGCTATATGTAGATAGCAGACTGGCCATACAACTCGTTAGGGGAAACAATCCTTAGCATTGGCTGCTTCCCTGGTTCTTAATGTGTCCACGGCCAAGCCCATACTGCCAAAAAAGCATTATGAATTTGGGACTTAATCCATTTAATTTCTGGGAGGATACGCAAAGACAGTCGATTATATTGTTTTGACCAACAAATTAAATAAAGCAAGACAATAGATATAATCACAGTAGAAACATTGTATTACAGATGAGGATGGAAATGATCAAACTAACCAAGACAGTTCCAAGGTTGTATATCGCTCGATGGAAATCAAATTGCAACTGAATTGCTGCACGGAACTGCATTAGAAACTGTTACAATCCTATGTGAATGCTGGAATGAATTCAGGATTGGAACGCAGCAGGTAGCAGCAGAGCTTAAAGCAGAAGAATGCAGCAGCAGTAGATTCAATTAGCATTTAAAACACGTGGCTTTGTAAATAACTGAATAAACAGGATTAGTTAGAGTTAGTTGATGAATAAGAAACATGTTAGTGATGAGAAAATGTCAGCTAGCATTTTTGTATTAGCTTAGAAATCTGATATAAATGTAATGGCCAGTTGACGTAGGAAGCAAGAAATTAATGAAGAACACACACATTTTCTGTATCTTTTCTTCTTCTTTCTTCTCTGTTTTCTTTCCTTTCTTGTCTTTCCAATCCTCCGATCATAAAAGAAACATGCAAAAGGGGATCGTATGAACAGAAGATACAAGTAGACCTATAATTCTTAGGACGTAACACAAATCAAAATTTCCTTCCTGCTTGTCCTATACATTCATCCAGACACTCTAATACCTCCAAATGACTTTTTGTACCTTACTAATTGCAGTTCTCACAATTGTTTGCAGGAACAATTGCACTGAGTTCCTAAAATTGTAAAATTCAATATAGCCTCAAACAAACTACCTAGACAATCACACATACCAGAACATCATAAGGTATTAATATTTAAAAGAATAAAAAGGCTCTGCAAAAGTTCTCTTGGAAAAAAAAAAAACGTATAAACAGTGCTGAATTAGGAGAACCTATAGTTGACAAAATACCTGCAGAGCAAGTCCCCAATTATTAAGTGCCTGAAATGGATTTCATAAATGGTAAGGTCAATATAAACAAAAGGGAAAATTATAGATTCTAGCTTCAGATGAAACCAAAAAAAAAAACTTTATAAATTTAATAAAAAAAATATACCTAGGGACTGTTCAATTAAGATGGACAGCATTTTCGTAGTTTTTCGTTGCCTAAAAAAACAAATTACTGTAGATTCACTTATTAATAGCATTTCCTTGGAGGCAAATATAATTATAACCTGGGTTGCCTAATAACCTTGATGAGCGTGTATGATATGTAACAAAATACGGAGCCCCATTTTTTATGGTCATCATAATCCTTTGATTTTTACTGGATGGGTTTATGATATGGATTACCTCTTTAATTTGTACGACTTTTTTTAAAATAGAAAGTGAAATTTGTTAAGATGAGCCTTGGTATAGTCCAACTTTACTAAAAGAGTGTTAAGTAATATCTGGATGGTAGGGGTAAACCTCTTATCATCAATTAGATTGAGATGAAATAAAAATTATAAAAAAAATATCTATCCTAATCTTATAAAAGTAATTTTTTAGATCAATATATTAACTTTGTACAATTAAGCAAGACTATTAGTGAGTCTATTACTCAGTTTGATGAGTATAAGATGATTTCTAGGGTTAAGCGTGTTAAATATCAAGGTTTCGATTATATTGTAACCAACTATACCACTATACCCCGGTCATCAAAAAATAAAAGAATATAAGTGAAGAGAAATGTTATAGTGATTAAGCATATGAATTCAATTCTGATAAATTTCATAACTTAGATAAAGATTATATAAAAGAAAAGGGGACTTAACACAATAAGTCCTAAACTCCTTGGTTGAAAAGAAGCATGTAATGTTTGTTTTGGTTGTAGATGAGGTTTTAGAAAACTCTCAAATGAAATAGCTTAAAGAGATAAGTGTGGTGTTAGAAGAGTTTCAAAATAGATGTTATTCTAAACTCCTTGGTTTTGTACTATTTATATGTGACAAGGAAGGAGAGGATTATCATGATTTACTATATTGTATTTGATCCATATTTCATAATGTACATGTTCACAAACCTAAGATGCATGTAGGTCTTCTTTTGTGTCTTCTCGTGCAATAATGTCTAACTCAACTTAGTCTTTTACACTTAGAGTTCATGATTTGCATGTTAAGATCATAAAACAAATTCAAGCAAGTAATGAATAATACAAACTTCAAGTTGATTTATAAAAGTTTCATAATACTTATTTCATGATACTAATTAAACATGAACAGTGTCCTTCTATTTGGTATTACCTCTACTTTTAATATAAAGGACCTGATTATATATAAAATGAAACATATCCTTGATGATGCTTTTGAAGTGTCCGTTTGTTTACGCAGTTACGGCAGCGTTTCAAGTAAATCGCAGAGTTAAGCTGTTTGGTAAAGAAAAAACAGGATTTACTGTTTATGGGCCCCATTATTTACTGTGTTTGCAACGCAGGGTGAGAAAAAACAGCTCCAAGCTGCTTTTTTTGCAAACTGCGTTACAACACAGTAACCAGAAGCGCGCAACTTTTTCTTCTTCTTCCAGTAACCAGAGGCGCGCAACTTTTTATTCTTTTGCACTTCCATGTCTCCACTGTTCATGTGAACAGTGGAGACATGGAAGTAGAGAAGAAGAAGAAGGAGAATGAGGAGCTGGGGAAAAACAGAGAAAAAGTAACTAGCTTTGTCTAATCAACACATCTGCATCATTGTCTTTGTCATCCAACTCCAGCACCAAGCAGACACTGATACGAGAAGGAGCAGAACAGAGAAATAGCTAGAAAAGCGCTCAACTTTCATCTTTCATCCTCAGGAGCAAAAGACCACAGGTAAGTTTCTCTTCATTCCCTCCTACTTTGCTTCATTATCAACATTACACTGTTCAAGTGAATTTTAATTCACTTGAACAGTGTAGCAACACGTGTGAATTTAGTACACGCGTGTTGCTTTGCCCAGCCAGGTCACTGGCTTGGGCTAGTGACCGGGCCGGGCTGGCTGGGTATAGCCCAACCCATATGGATCAGACCGGGTTCGGCCCAAACCTCAATACATGAACCAGGTGTGACCTAGTAAAATAAAATAAAATCCAAAAAAATTTCACAGATATTGTGTTTTATTTGAAAAACTAATGTTTAACATGATTCAATGGCACTACATAATTACATTTGAAGGAGATCGTATGATGACGTAGCATTTGCAGAATTTGATCGCAATCCCAATTTTGTTCTTGATGATATTTTACCTGATGTTGTTGCACGCTCAAGAAACCATGAAAAATATAATCCTTGTTGGATAGATTTAATACGTGATGAAATTGCACATAGTTTAATGCAATAATAAAATATATTTTATATAAAGTATTATTTATTTCATGATATAATAGCAGTAGTTAAATCGATAATATTTCAATGAAAAACCAGCAATATTAATGTATGTATTTTTTAATTATTTTATAACCTCAGTTTGAAAAGCATTCTTTAACCAAATACATTAAACTACTTTTTGTTCAACCTCAATTTCAACCACAGTTTTAACCAAACATATATTTTTCCAAACCAACCTCAACTAAAAGTACTTTTTATAAAATAATTTTTTTTTCAAACCACAACCACAACAGCTACCACAATATCAATCCTTACCCCATTACCCTTACCATCGATATAAAAAGAACATGTTGATATTATTTTGGATTTATAAGTTTTTTTTTTTATCAATGATGGTGAAGCTCAATGAATTATGGTTTGTGGCAAGGTGACTTGCTTCAAATTATACTTGGATCACTAGAGAGACATCACAATAACTTAATTATGATCTTTTAGAGTATTATTGGAGCTTCATAGAGTTATACTAGATGAAGTTGATTTTCTCCAACCCCAAGAGAGTTGGTAAGGACACTAAACCAGGAACATAATTTACATAAATGTATAGTTGAAAACGACAGAGGACAACATAACCTTTATTTTTTGGTTAAAAGATTGTGCACATAAGCTTATGTTATTGGATTTTATTTAGGTTTTTTATTGGGGTTAATTTATGTTATTTTGTTGAATATTTTATTTAGTGATCTATAAGCCTAATTGTTAATAGTAGTTAAGGTTTTGCTATTTATATGTAATTTTCTACATTCTAGATAATTTTTTGGATGAATTAAAAGATTTTGGGTATTTCGCATATTAACACAATTTAAAAAAAAAATAGCCAAATAATACATGTAGAAAAAGTTTTGATAAAATAGCACAGTTTAATACATGTCACGGTTAGGAATAACGACTCTGTAAAAAGTTAAGGTAGGGAATATCAACTTCTAGAGAAATTGTTCAATTGGACCGGCACAAATTTCAAATAAGAGAGGAGAGAGAGAAAAGAAAGAAAGAGACACTACAAGATACAAAAGGTCCAATTACAACATTACCAGTACCATAAGAAAGAACTCGATAAGAGAAATCTAGCAACACCAAGAAAGGTCACGAATGGTGACCGGAGTTTGCCACACTCTCCTCCTAAAAGCAAGTGAGTTGCTTGTAGTGCATGGCCCGCTATAATTATTGTTGGCGACTTTCTATGATGTTTTTAAATTCTCTCGTTGTAATATTTCTAATTATTCCGGTGATGTTGTAGTTGAAGCTTTGATGTGTTTTTAA